>Ga0315293_10005277_pt1 | contig 12154 bp, 10 predicted proteins | sample YL17G13_20_MG_FD_203071 | JGI IMG/M metagenome (GOLD analysis project Ga0315293, IMG submission 203071) | Sediment microbial communities from Yellowstone Lake, YNP, Wyoming, USA - YL17G13_20 | ecosystem: Environmental > Aquatic > Freshwater > Lake > Sediment | place: USA: Wyoming | collected... | reverse complement strand
GTTCAATTTTGACCCCACTTGCGGCAACAAATCCTTCTACTATATCTACACGATTATCAAGATTATTAAATAAATTATTAAATAAAGTATGTAGAAATGCAGTAGTATAAGTTAAATTAATTTTTGATTCATCTATATTTGCAGAAACATTAACTTGCGCATTACTTACTAAACCAGCGCCTATACCGATTATAGACGATGGTTTAATTGTTCCATCATTATTGATGGATACGTCGAGTCGTCCAGCAACAGATCCCATCGTGCCAGAAGCTCCAATACCTATTTCATTTTCAACAGCAAACATTGCGGCTCTAATAGCCTGAATAGCTTCAGCCCCTAATTCTACTATGTTATCATAAATTGGCGGTAAATCTAAGTCCGAATCAATAGCATTAGGATACGATGTCATATTTTAGCCTTTACACTTAATAACCACTGTTTTGCGTCTTTATTAGACTTTTTATTATTACAACATTGGCAAGCTGGTCGTAAATTACTTAAACAATGGGGACCATTCTTGGAAATAGATTTTACATGATCTATTTGCTCAAATAATCCACCACAATAAGCACATTTAAAATTAAACATTGACATTCTTTGATTAAATTGCTCTCTTTTGCATACAACCCAACACCTTTTGCATAAATATGCAAAATTATGTCTCTCCTCAATTCTTTTTCCCAACTATCTAATTTTATTAAATTTTTGGTTCAACTAAATCTTGATTCAAATCAGAGGGAGCTTGTTCGGGATTTGTTGGTGCAATAGGCGGCGCATTTACATTAACATTCACATTTTGAATGGGTGAATTAACCGGAGGGAAAATGTTTGGGTCATTAGTTGGAGGAAATAGTGGAAATGGGGAAGGATTGGGTGGAAAATTTGGAGTATAAGGTGATGGCGTAGGATTGATATTCGCCTGATTCCACAGCATCGCCTTAATAACACGATAAAGAGTTGGACTTAATAGTCCAGCAACGGCGCTAAATAAAAATTTACCATAAGATTCGGTAATTGCTGTTGGATAAGCAAATGATTTTCCCACAAAGAAAAATAATATACCCAATAAAATTGGCAAAATAACCAATATAACATCTCTCCATAATCTCGAAGAGCTGTTACCTGGCATACGTGGATTATTTAATATAGCGAATTCTACAATTGTTCTTACAATAAATGTAACTGCCGCTATACCAAGACATAGCACTAAAAATTGCCACGTAATAAAAATTGCTAAAAACTCATTCATTGTAATACCTTACATATAATTCTTTTAATACACGTACGATCTATATTAAAATCTCGTGCTAACTGACGCATACTGATTCCAAGTTGATACAATTTTATTATCTCAACTTCTTGTGTAAATAATACATTCTCGTATTCATCTTCATACAATATATCAGGTGATGCGTATATTCGTCACTCAACCCAACTCACGATCAATCTGCCCGTTCCGCCCGCACCGCCGTTGCCGGCGCTGCCGGGCGAGCCACCGCCGCTCCCACCACCGCCGCCGCCGCCGCCACCGGCACCTGAATTAGCTCCTCCTGCGCCGCCTGCGCCGCCGGCTGCACCAGAACCCCAAGTTGCTCCTGTCCCTCCGGCACCGCCGTTAATTCCACCATTAACTGCAGTAACAGATATGCCGCCAGCGCCTCCAGTACCGGTGTTATAACCACCGCCACCGCCGCCGCCGCTGCCGCCAGTTCCAAATGGACCTGCGCCGCCTCCTGCCCCAGCGCCTCCACCATAGTAAGGTGCAATCCCGCCACTTACTCCTGGATTTCCGCCAGGTTGTCCTTCCGGAGAATAAAATCCGGGAAATGTGCTCGCTTCAACATCAGCTCCAGTTCCACCTTGGCTTGGTGACCCAAATACATATAGAAGAGCCAACGCACTTGCAGGAATATTTTCAGAATTTACTGTGCCGCCCTTTGTCGCTATGCCGCCTGCCGCAAACGCATAGTCAGTTCCAAAAGTTCCTGCATTTCCTGATCTTCCACCTTTAGCCCCAACAAATGTTGCTAACGATCCAAAAGTTGTACTGCCACCATCCCCGCCCGCCGCCGCGCCCGCCGTACCGAGAGTAATTGTATAGGAGGTTCCCGGAACAACTATAACGATCCTAGTGCTGCTAAGGGCTCCGCCTCCGCCTCCGCCTCCGCCGGATTTAAAAGTAATGGAAGCGTTGCCGACGAAGCCGTTGCCGCCGCCGCCGCCACCGCCGTGGCCAACAAGAGTAACTACCGTTACTCCAGGCGGCGCAGTCCAACTACCATTTGCCAAAAAAACTTTACTAACTAGTTTACTCATATTATACCTTATAGTTTAAACCAATTGGTACCATCAGAAACAAATTCCCATGTTCCCCAATTTGCAGAAAGTATTATCCCATTTGATGGCGTCCCAAAAGAGCCAGTAACACCATCTATTAATTCAGCTACATTTGGGTGTAAGATTATATTATAAGTTCCGGCTAAACCTTGTTTATCTTTAATAATAATACGGGTCCCTGTAGTTGGGGTAGGTAAAGTTATATTACAAATAGCGGCTATAGTGCTTGTTGCTACTAATAAAATATAATTGGCAGCAGTTATCGCATACGTTGATGCTGTTACATTTGCAATTTTAGTTGTTGCTATTCCCGCATTTAATGTAATTCTAGCGGTAGATGATTCTATCATTATATCGTTTGTTGCCGTTATATTTACATCTTGAGCAGTAAGTAAACTATAGCTTCCGGCTGTTGATTCGATCGATATGTTATTCTCGGCAACCTCAACAATACTGTTACCAAAAGCAAAATCTCCATTAGCAACTAAACCGAACCCTGTATCTGCTTGTAGCGCTATAACTCCATTTGCACCTACTACGTATCCACTTCCAGTTAGATTTCCATCATATATAGTAAATGCATTAGAGCTAAATGTTCCAATTATACCAGCATCTATTACAAATGGATTTCCTTGAACAACTGACCCGCCTTTGCCGACAGTAAATATATTAGAGCTAATAATAATGTGTGATTTATCTTGGGCTGCCGGCGCGACAATTTTATCTTTAATATAACAAATCGTAGTTAATCCGTCGTGATTACCATAAAATTCATTATTACTAATCAGAGCATTATTATCATTCATATGAATGACACAATTAGCTTCTTCTCCCGCTGGAGCCACTATGCCATTAATATATTGATCAAGATATGTGTCAAGCTCAGTGACTTCAGGTCCAGATAGTCCGGTGACAGCCACTCCAATAATTGCTATTGAGCCGTCGCATGACCCGAACGGGCTCGGAGCACCGCCCAGGAATACGCCCTGAGACGGGTCGCTCGGCATCGTCGAGACCACTCCGCTCGCCTCCAGCGCGCCGTCGACATAGAATTGTCCCGCGTTACCGTTTACCGTGATGATGCCTCGATGCCACGCATTGTCGTTGATGACCGTTGTTGTGAGCAAGTCGGTCCCACCCGAGAAGTTGTAGTAAGCGAACTTGGTGGTTACAAATCCACCTGTTGGCTCCACGAAGAAACAGAGCGGCTTGGTAATGATGCCGTTGTAGAAATTCGATCCTTTGTATGCGAAGTAGATTGTCCACGATGTCAGTCCACCAAGCATATCGTCGGGCACTGTAGCAAGCTGGTCGTTGTTGGCGTCCACGAAGACAGGATGCGTGTGCCCGTTCTGCGTCGCCACCCCAGGAAGACCAACGCCGCCCCACATGGTCCCGTTCAGCTCACCGACGCTATCCGTCCATGTCGTCCCGTCGTAGCTGTCCCAAGAATGTATAAAGTTGTCGCCAAACATTGTTGCAGGGTCGGTTGCCGCGGGAGCGGCTCCCAAATAACCGTGAGATCTAATTTTAGAATTAGTTACTTCTAAATAGTCATTTCTTCCGCCAGTCGAATCAAATGAAATAGGTTGGGCAAATCCATCCATAAAACAATTATTAACTTTTAAATACGTGCCAGTTGTAACAGGATTATTAAGTTTAATGGCAAAAGATGTAACATCTACAAGATCGGTAACGGAAGGTCCAGTATAAGTAGTTTTACCAATAAATTTTACATTTTCACATATAAGACTAGATCCTCCTTCAACGCTAACTAACGGCATAATAGAATCATTATTAATCGGAGTTAGATAGGAAGGATCTCCTGTAAATTTAGGAACAAGAAAATTATCAGCGATAGTAAGATTAACTAATGCTGAATCTCTATTAAACATAAATGTATTTAATACGTCAACACCAATGTCAGGAATTCTATTGAGAGGGGCTATGCTTTTAAATAATGGTGCTGGACTAGCCATTTGATTGACTATTTTTGTGCCATAATTTTCGCCCATTAAAATTATACCGGCAGGTATATTGACTGTTCCGGTAAATTTATACGTGCCAGCTTTAATGAGCACAATGCCGCCGTCTCTGATGCGGGCGTTTAATGGATTATAACCGGGAAGAGTATGATCAATAATATTGAGTAAATTGTCTAAATATGTATTAAGTGCAGGAACGGAAGAATCATAAGCCGGATCTGGTGCATCACTTACATATGCCGGATCTGCATAATTAGAAAAATGATATGTATCATAGCCATCACCTATAGTGATAAAACCCTTGCCGGATAATTCAAGTATATTTAATTCGGTGCTCGTCGCTGCTAAAGCATCTTGAACATTATATACGTCAGTATCATTGATATTTAATGCGGGGTCTAAATCAACGTGACCGGCTTTATGCCGAGTATTAAATGATGGATCAAATCCCGCAAGATGACGCTGGAACGCGTATCTGTCTAAAGCAAGTCGCCCATATCCGTCTGTAAAAAGTTGATTTACCATTTAAGATCCAAAATCTATTATTATGTGATAATAGCCTATTAATAAGTCAAAATATGTGTATGCCCAAGCTCTACGCTAACTTCTAAAAAGCCGGTCGTTGCGTTCCAACGCACAGTATGATTATGTCCAGCACTAGTAGATGTTAGCTGTTGCCAAAACATAGGATGCTTTTCATTTTTTACCAATGAGTGGCTATGTGGAAGAATTCCGGCAGAGGATACTATGCTTGTTTGTATAGTAGTTGGCATAGCACTAGTATCTCGGAATACAGGTGTCATATATATGATGTCTGTTTTTCTAATACGTTGCAAAGCCATCTTTTGAGCGCCAAACTGTTGATTAAATAAAATATTTCTTGTTATATTAAGAATTTCATAACGATATTCTTCATTGCCATCTTGATCGAACCTAACAATAAAGTCTCTCTTTTTTAAAGCTGGTAATACAAGTGTCCAGGCAGACGGCTTTGTCGCCTCTACTTCTAAACCGCTATCTGTTAAGGGAAGATCATCGACCCAGGGTTCAAACTTAATGCGTATCTTACCATCTGAATGTCGTGAATCAAAATATTGCTGATATCCGCTAACATATCCAGTTCCATAACATTTTTTACATCTTGCATCTGGATGTTCGCTGGTTGAAAGCACACAATAACAACGAATGCCGGTCCATTGTCTTTTTACTAAACAAACGGACTCCCCTATTACCGACAATAATACTTCCTGTCGTTGTGTATTACGATCATCAACCGAGATGCCGCGAATTTGGCGCCCGACGCCACTATAGCCATCTGCACAATATAATTGTCCGCCGAAATAGCTACCTACACACTCGCCATTAAATAGTGCAACGGGATCGATACGATGGTATCCCACATAATCATAAACTGGAAAATTAGCATTTGTTGTATCGCTAACGCTTAAATCTGCATTTACAATATCTTTAGTATTTTGACGATAACCGTCATTTACTGTAAATGCATAATTGCCTTTATCAAAACGATCTTGCGTTGCAAATACAATTGTATTTTGCTCTTCACTATCAACAGGAAAAAATAATACGGTTGGATCCCAATATACATACCCATCATAACCGTCAGTATTATGAATAGTTATGTCCGTATTATTAAACCCTCTGCCGATATTGGATCCGGTGGTTACTGCGCCAACCTGAATAGTAAAGTAATCTCCCAAAGCAAAGGGAACATACCCTCCGCCTACCGCATAGCCATCAATGGAAAAGCTCAAAATATTATTTGAAAGGATTTGATTAACATCATTCCATACAAATGGCTCTCCATACCCGTCTCGTAAATTACCGGAAATAGAGCCAAAAGCTTCAAATTGTGCAGTCTTTATAAAAGTATTACCAATTCCATAATATCCATCTGTAAAGATACATTTAATGGTCCAAGTTTCGGCGGGCGCTTGCGTATCAACTAATGATAGATTGCGTATATAACCATCACCAACATTTGTTGATGCTGCTTTATAATAAGCATCTGTGGGCGGAACCTGATCAATTAAATATGCATTGCCAGAAGTGCCAGCTCCCACTATAGCGAGATTATTATTAATAATATCAACCGCATTATATTGGATGAGTTCCGCTCCTACGCGGACTACTCCGGCAAGAGGGAAGTCATCTATGCTTAATAGCGGCACCACTGCAGATACCGTTGTCATATTGGCGCGCAATGGGCTTTCAGGATATACTCGCAGATTATTAAATACGGCTGGGAGCGTGCGTAAATCAAAAACAGCAGGATCGTATTCTACAGCTCGAACAGCAAAACGATACATTTGTCCGGGCGTAAGATCAGCAATGTCTGCGGTCAATGCGCCATTAGTTGAAACGAAGACCGGACTTTTATTAAAAAATAAAAATTCAAAATCTGGACGCACTTCATCCATATAAATATTATAAGCTATTAGATTAGCAGGAGTAGTAGGAAAAGCCCTATTCCATTTTAAAGTAATAATGTCACCATCGCCTTTGGCGGTAACAAGTGAAATGCCAGAATTCTTGGGATTTAAGTAATAGGGCATTTACTCTACCTTATTCATTAATATATCTTGCTTCTTTGCTCTCTCTTTACCAGTTTCTTCGTGATGATCTAATACTTGATCTACATAATCTTCTGCTTTATCTTCGCCAAACTGTTCATCGATATATTTGATTTGGAATTGAAATGCTTCTTGTTCCGAAGGATTGCTTAAATAATCTCCGTCATCAGCGGATTGTGTAGGTTTATTAGATTGCTGAATGTGATGGGTCATCTCGTGACATAAATAGCCAGGTATTTCGTGTATATTATCTAGCTCTAATAAACTAACATTTAGCGTTATGATACCTTTATCGGTTTTAGCGCTTACATCAATATCATCAAATTTAACGGGAATTAAATCTAAATCTTCTATATCAAAGTCATATTTATGACAAACCTCTTGCATCACCTTATTTTGTTTAAGGAAATCCTTACTTTTCTGAATGAGTTTCAGAAGTATTTGGGGAGAAATTTTCTGCATATGGTCTAAAGAGGGCATTATAGGAAAATGCGAAAAAAATGATACTTACAAGTTAAAGTCACTCAATTACGTTCAAACCTTGTTGCATTATTTTATTATACGATTTTGTGCATATTCTTTGGCAGGATCTGACATATTGGATTGTATAAGTTTTTTTAACACATCTGCGGGTGTATTGGGATGTATAGCAATCATATGCAATATGTCCTTAAAGTCATCATCATTGTATTGTAGCCATTGATTTGCAACTAAACGCAATGCATCAGGTGATAATTTTTGATTTGCAACTAATGTGGCAAACGTTGAAGGGGAAAAATCTTCACGATCTAATAATATTTTAATAATATCAGTTGTAATATTTGGATTTAAAGCAATATTGCCAGGATTAATATCCTTATCGTAAGCTAAAGCTTCTAATATTGTTAATGGTAAATATTTATTGTGACACATAGCTAATCGGAGATTGCTTTTATCTTCTTTAGTGATAAAATCACTATCTTTTAAAGCTAATAGTTCTGATAATATAGTTTCATTAGCAGATTTGCTCGCAATATATTTTCTTAAATAATGTTTTTCAACATCATCTAATGTATTAGACATTAACATTTTTTCTGCTTTATATATTGGTAATCTATAATTCTTCAAATCCCCTACAAATAACGTATAGTTTTTACCCGCTAAATCTTCAATTCTTTTTAATGCGTTGCCGCGATCAATAAACTTATATGCTAATTCTAATGTAAGATTAGGGTGTTCAAGCACAGCGCTTTGAACGCCATCAGAGGCACTAAAATGTCCATCATTGGATATTAGCACTAATATCTCTGATGGAGTAATTGGGTTATTTATTAAATTAGTCCAATATTTTCTTTCTTTTGCAAGCTCATATATTACTGGCAGCGGAGCATCTGTTCGATTAGATATTACAGATTTTATCTCTGGTTTATCCATATTCCGCAACAATAGTTCCATAGTTATATTTGGATTTTCAAGGGCAACTTGTCTTGCATTATAATCTTCATCGCCTAACCCATCCTCAACTAAATCTAATGGCAAATATTTATTAGATAATAAATAATAATGTTCTTCTGTTTCATTATATAATTTTCTTAACAGATCTGGATTTTTACTTTGCAGCATTAATGCTCCAAGTAAGTGTGTTTTAGTTTCTGGATTATTTTCTTTTAAATATAACTTATAAAGCTCTTCTTCTGGCACTTCTCCAGAATCTATTTTAGCTAATAAGGATTTAGGTTGCGCTTGAGCTATAGACTCTGTTAAATTTATTATGGAATGAATTTCATTATCGTCAAGCTCTTGTTCTACATCAGCCGCGACCATTTGAGTATCAAATGCATCCCAACATTGAAGCTCTAAAATATTATTTTGTGCATCTCTTTGATATGATAAAGCGATTTGTGCAAATTTATCTGTTTTTGGCAAATGTTTATTAAAAATAAAGAAAAATACAACATTATTTGCATCATAATCTTCAAAAAATGATTTATCGCCGCGGCGAATACACCACCTACTATCTTTGCCAAAATGCATTGAGGCATCTTTATTGGTAATTAATAATACTTCATATTTTGGATTTTCACCAGGACTTGTATAAACAATTTTATGACCGCAGGCAACTTTTGCGGGGTCTATATTATATGTTTTTCTTTTTTGTTTTTTTGCTTCCCGCTCTTCTTTAATAGTCTGTAGCTTTTCAGATAATTCGGTAAAATCTTGTGGCTGATAACTATTTAATTCTTTATTTTCTAAAAATGGATGATATTTATGAAATAAATTGGTAACATCGGCAATTTCTGGAGCGAGCGCCGGTTGGGATTTAAGTATATTTAATTGCCATTCTAAATATTTTTTAGAACTGGATGGGTCTTGACTTATAAACAATTCTATTTCTTTTGCAAATTCTGGAAATTTGTGCAACGCTTTTTCTTTAGAAATTGCATTACAAATTTTTAAATATAAATTAGCCTTATCAATTACAGTAGATAATGTAAATAATTTATAAAGCCTTGAAACAAACATTGCAAGAAGATGCGAAAAAAGTGCTATTTTAATAGGTGTTTGATAATATTATGTTTTCTAGGTAAGTAGATGGTGGCATCTTTGTAAAGAAAGTTAGCAATTTCTGATAATACGCAGATTGTCAAATAATTTGTCTCTGTCGAAGCATACGCAAGCGCCTGAACGAGGGGTTGTTGGAACCCGACATCGAGAACGAGCCCATACCGATCGGGTGTGGCTTAAAGCTATTCTTTATAAACTTCACCTTCTCATAATGATGAGTTAGTAAAGTCGTATATTGTGTATTTAACAACTCGCTCATTGTTGGAGGAGTAAAGCTAATTCCATTATCAGAAATACTATATTCGGCGCCGCGTTCGAGCAACGCTTGACTTGATAATGCTGCCAATGTAGCGCCCTCAACTAATACATCGTGAAATTGAGCAACAAAGGATGAATCAGCAAATGTAAAAAATGTAAAATGGGGAATTTCATTAAATAATGTTATTGCATTAGCTAAAAATGTTACTAACATTTCTACCGAAAACATACTACAATCTACATATGTAATATTTCCAAAACTATCGGTGCTTTTAGATTTGCCGGAAGAATTTAATCTGGCTTTTAAAGTTTTAAGTAATTTATTTATATTATATATTTCGACTTGGCTATAATTAAATCCTGGATCATCTCCCAGATGATAATAGCCATCAGTATTTAGGGCTGGCACGTCCGTATGTAAAACTACGAAATTAAAGCTTGCCTCTATTCGAAAACCGTTTAAAATTCCAACCCAATTGTCGATCCAAACGCCATAACTGCTTGGCGAAAACCCAATAGTATAATCAAATTGATAATGCCCTACCCCTAAACGAGTAACCCCACTACTGGTGGGTCCAATACTTACCAAGCCTGACGGTTGGGTAATAGTAATTTGTGGAACAGAATCAAGATCGGCTGGAGCGCCGGTCTGATCCCTAAAGGTTACTGTTAATTGAACAGTATCTTTAATATCCACAAGTTCTGTGCGTGTTTTCAACATTTTATAATATACCCTGATATAATACCAATATATGAAAACTTCCACAAATTTTGTCGTTTATATAGCAATTAATAAAATAAATTATACTTGCTATATTGGATATACTAATAATTTTAAAAGGAGAAAAATAGAGCATAAAAGCCAGGCGCTTAATAATTCAAAATGTTATATACATAATGCAATTAGAAAATATGGTATATTGAACTTTATATTTGATATAATTGAAATTTGTGATACAGAAATTCAAGTAAAAGAAGCTGAAATATTCTATATTGAATATTTCAAATCGTTGGGAATTAAACTATATAATTTAACTAATGGCGGTGAGGGGGTAACGATGCTAATACCTTCGCGACAAGCTACTAAAAAAACTACAAAAGGACATAAATTAAGCAAAGAACATAAATATAAAATATCACAATCTCTCAAAGGCAGAAGACCCTGGAATAAAGATACTAAAACGCCACAAAAAGTAAAAGAAAAAATATCATTAGCTACACAAGGGAAAAATAATCCAATGTTTGGCAAACATCACTCTATTGAAACAAAACAAAAAATAAGCAATGCCCATATAGGTATGACATATTCTGATGAGACGAAAGCCAAAATGTCATTAAATCGTAGTGGTAAAAAAAATCCTAATTATGGAAAGCACCTATCAGAAAATGCTAAAAACAAAATATCACTTGCTAATACGGGAAAGCGTTTAGGCGAACAACATCCTCGCGCTAAATTTACACAACTAGAAGCCGACCAAATAAGACAAGAACATCGGTTTGGATTATCTCGTAAAAATTTATCTAAAAAATATAATGTATCAAAATCCGTTATAGATCGAATAATTACCTATAAAACTTATATTTAGAACCAACGAGAAGTATGAAGAAGCCTTCGCTCTACTTCTTCTAAACGCTTTTTTAATGGGTAAGGCGGCTTATAGCCTTGCTGCGCATAATACTTTACCTTTTGCTTGATATACTTTCTTTCTTCATATAATTGATCGCGATCCATATAATCTAAATTTTTTAAATACTCTTTAATGACTGAGGGCAAATGTTCTGGCGGCGTCAAAGAGCGAGCTCTAAATGGCGGAGAATCTACTTCTTGAAAAACCGTCTCGCCATCATCTTCTAATTGGGGATTAATGAATTTTTCATCATATGGCAAAGTCCCATCATCAAGATTAATAATTTTTTCATCGTATGGCAAGGTCCCGGTTGCAAAAGCATCAAAGGAGGCTTTTTTTGATTTTTTTAATTTAATCTTGACGTGTGTTTCTAATAATTGTAACTGATATTTCGTATTATCAATTAATTGCAATGCAATAGCAAAAGAACCAAAATCCAGAGCCTCTCCTATATTATGCATTGCTGCTCTAATTGGATTTAAATAATCTCGAGTGGTAACTGTTTGGGGTTGACTTAATTCGTCGTTCTGCGGAACTTCGATAGGCTCAATATCATCTAATGTAGGCTCATAAGGCGATAAATCTGATGGGGCAGGTCGCGACTCCAAGCTTAATTTCATCGCAAATTTATCAGCTAATTTTAAAATTTTATTCATTATTATCCAACTGTTGCGCCAAAATTTCCATATGGAGCATTTACTGCTATTTGATATAAAGACGTTTTAGTATAAAGAGTGCTTGGATCTGTGTAAGAAATATCAACCAAATAACTTCCAACTGCGACAGCGCCTGTTGGTAATACAAATTGATA
>Ga0315293_10005274_pt1 | contig 12158 bp, 11 predicted proteins | sample YL17G13_20_MG_FD_203071 | JGI IMG/M metagenome (GOLD analysis project Ga0315293, IMG submission 203071) | Sediment microbial communities from Yellowstone Lake, YNP, Wyoming, USA - YL17G13_20 | ecosystem: Environmental > Aquatic > Freshwater > Lake > Sediment | place: USA: Wyoming | collected... | reverse complement strand
TTGATCGTCGCCCCGCTTACTTTGATCCTGCTCAGGCGGTCAGCGTTGCGCCGCTACGAACTGGCGGCGCTGGCGGTGAGCGCGCCCCTGGCGGCCCTGATCCCGAGCGTGCTGGCGTACGCCGTCGACCGGGACATCACCCGCTTCACGACCTACGCCATGGTCGCCTGGTTCCTTCTCGCCGTGCCCGTCCTCTGGTTGCTTGCGAGCCGCTTCCGAAGGGGCATCGTCCTCCATCTCGGGATCGTCTGGGGCTCGGCGGCGATGCTGGGAGGCGTGGTCGTCTTCGGCGCCCTCCTGACGGCTGCCGGACGCAGCGTCTTCAGCGAGGCGATCGCGCCCGTGGACGCGTCGATGACCCAGATGGCGTGGGGGAAGCTGGACCCGGGTGCGAGGGTCCTGGACTCTCACCCCTACCGGGCGGTGATCGTCACCGGCCTGGCGACACAGTCGACCACGACGGACTTCGAACCCTACGCGAGCTGGTCAACCCTGGTCGCCCAGCCGGATGCGCGAGCGATCTCCGATGCTGGCTTCCGCTATGTGTATGTTGACAGCTGGTGGTGGGAGGCGATGACCGATCCCGAGCGGGCGTCGTTCCGCGCCGATTGCGTCGTCCAGGTCGCTTCCAGCCATGACGAAGGGCAGAACGGGGACCGCTGGCTGTACGATCTTCAGGCGTGTGCGTCGGGTTGAGCCCGGGGTTCCGGGAGTCCACCGTTCCCCGTTCGAGGTTGGGATCCGACCCCCATTTCCCCTCGTTCTGCGACCATTCCACGTCTTGACTGGCAGGCCAGGCAGGCAAGGCCCTCAGGCATCAGCAGGCTTGACCTTTGGTGCAGTCGGGTTATAATTCAGAGACTGAATATTGACAGGGTAGGATGACCGCACTGCGCGAAGAGGTCCATGAACTCGGGCTCCTGGAGGAGATCGCCCTAGATCCCGATACTACCCAGTCGACGATGGCCGGCCGCTTGGGCGTGGCCGTGGGAACCGTCAACTGGTACCTCAAACGCCTGATTGCCAAAGGCTACATCAAGGTCAAGCGGGCCGAGCGGCGCAAGCTGCGCTACATTCTGACCCCCGAAGGACTGGCGCTGCGCGCCCAACTCACGCTCAACTACGTCGAGACGTCGATGACCCTCTACCGCCGGGTGCGGGAACAGTCGCGTGCCGCCCTGGCCGAGGCGCAATCGTACGGGGCGCATGCCGTCCACATCGCCGGTGATGGCGATATCGCCGACGTCTGCCGCCTGACCTGCCTGGAGCAGGGTGTGCCCGTGGTCTCCGAGGCCGTTGGGGGTGACGTCGCCGTGCTGGAGATCCGGGGTCAGAAAGTGGCCTTGCGCCGCGAGAGCAGCCCGCCCTCCGCCCGGCAGCCGGGAACCGGTGACTGAGGCAGCGTCATCCGCCCCTGACGGGCAGCCGGTGGGGAGGCGCCCCAGCGCGCCGGCCGCGACTACGTGGGGGCCATGGGCGCTGAGCGCGGTGGGCCGCAAAGCCGGCAGGGAACGCCCGAGGATGGTACCTGCAGTGAAGGGAGCGTCGATCGATGAGCAGCAAGCCAGCCGGTGACGGGTTCTGGGCCTCTCGCCGGGTATGCGTGACCGGCGGCGCGGGCTTCCTCGGTTCGTACATCCTGGAGAAGCTCCGCCAGCGCGGAGCGCGGGAGATCTTCGTCCCGCTGATCGAAGAGTACGATCTGGTCCGGCAGTCCGAGATCCTGCGCGTGCTTGAGGCTGCCCGGCCGGACATCGTCATCCACCTGGCAGCCCACGTGGGCGGCATCGGCGCCAACCGCCTGCACCCGGCGGAGTTCTTCTACGACAACCTGATGATGGGCGTGCAGCTGATGCACGAGTCGTGGAAGCTGGGCATCCAGAAGTTCGTCGCCCTGGGCACGGTGTGCGCTTACCCGAAGTTCACGCCGGTGCCGTTCCATGAGGAGGATCTGTGGAACGGCTACCCGGAGGAGACCAATGCGCCCTACGGGCTGGCCAAGAAGATGATGCTGGTGCAGTCCCAGTCCTATCGCCAGCAGTACGGCTTCAATTCGATCTTCCTGGTGCCGGTGAACATGTACGGGCCGCGCGACAACTTCAACCTGCAGAGCTCGCACGTCATTCCGGCATTGATCCGCAAGTGCGTCGAGGCGAAGAAGGAAGACAAGGCGGAGGTCGTGTTGTGGGGCGACGGTTCCCCGACGCGCGAGTTCATCTTCGCCGAGGACGCCGCCGAAGGCATCTTGCTGGCCGCCGAGCGCTACAATGCCAGCGACCCGGTGAACCTCGGCTCCGGACGCGAGATCAGCATCCGCGATCTGGCCGACATGATCGCGCAGCTGACCGGCTACACGGGGCGCTTCGTGTGGGACACGAGCCAGCCGAACGGACAGCCGCGGCGGGCGCTCGATACGTCGAAGGCCGAAGCGCTGTTCGGGTTCCGGGCACGGACGACATTCGAGGCCGGCCTGCGTCAGACGGTCGATTGGTTTCTGGCCAACCAGGAGCGCTTCGCCGGAGGAGCCCCGACATGAGCGCCGAGGTGCTCGCCGCCCGGCCGGCAGTCATCCCGACCACCCTCATCCGTCCGTCGCGAGGTTGGAGCGCGCTCAACCTGCGTGAGCTGTGGCGCTATCGCGAGCTGATCTTCTTCCTCACCTGGCGCGACGTCATGGTCCGCTACAAGCAAACGCTCTTCGGGGCGGCGTGGGCCATCCTCAAGCCGTTCCTGACGATGGTGATCTTCTACTTCGTGTTCGACCGGCTGGCGTCGGTTCCTACCGACGGCTATCCGGGGCCGATCTTCTACTTCTCGGGCCTGCTCCCTTGGATCCTGTTCCAGGAAGGAGTGACCAAAGCCGGCAACAGCCTGGTCACGGGCGCCAACCTGATCACCAAGGTCTACTTCCCGCGGCTGTCCATCCCTCTGGCGTCGGTGGTCTCCGGCCTGGTGGACTTCGGTCTGTCGTTCCTCGTCCTGGCGGGGATGATGGTCGTCTACCGCGTGCCGTTCTCCGCTCGGCTCCTCGCCGTGCCTCTCTTCCTCCTCCTAGCCCTTGTGACCGCGCTCGGGGTCGGGCTGTGGGTTTCGGCGATGAACGTCACCTATCGTGACGTCGGGCACGTCATCCCCTTCGCCGTGCAGGCCTGGATGTATGCCTCACCGATCGTCTACTCGGTCAACCTGATCACGGACCCGCTGTGGCGCTTGGCCTATGGCCTGAACCCGGTGGCCGGGGTGGTGATGGGCTTCCGTTGGGCCATCCTGGGGGGGATGGTGTTCCCAACGACGCTCGTCCTCGAGTCAGTGCTGGTCTCCCTGCTGCTTCTGGTGAGTGGGGCCCTGTACTTCCGGCGAATGGAACGCACCTTCGCCGACGTGGTGTGACGATGGGCGAGTTTGCGATCCGCGTCCACGACCTGGGGAAGGAATACCGCCTCGGCGCCTTGAGCTCCGGGTACCGCACACTGCGCGACGCACTCGCCGAACGCGCCGGGCAGATCACGGGCCGCGTGCCCAAGCCCAGCCGCGAGATCCTGTGGGCGCTGCGCCACGTCAGCTTCGAGGTCGAGCGCGGCCAGGTGCTTGGCGTCATTGGCCGCAACGGTGCGGGCAAGAGCACGCTACTCAAGATCCTGTCGCGCATTACCGAACCCACCGAGGGCGAGGCGGAGATCCACGGTCGTGTCGGGTCGCTGCTAGAGGTGGGAACCGGCTTTCACCCCGAGCTGACCGGCCGCGAGAACATCTTCCTAAACGGTGCCATCCTGGGGATGAAGCGCACGGAGATTGCTGCCAAGTTTGACGAGATCGTCGATTTCGCCGAGGTGCCCAAGTTCATCGACACGCCCGTCAAGCGCTACTCCAGCGGAATGTACCTGCGGCTGGCCTTCGCTGTGGCAGCGCACCTTGAGCCCGAGGTCCTCGTGGTCGACGAAGTCCTGGCCGTCGGCGATGCCGAGTTCCAGCGCAAGTGCCTGGGCAAGATGAGCGACGTCGCCCAGCAGGGACGCACGGTGCTGTTCGTCAGCCACAACATGTCGGCCATCCTGCGCCTGACGCACGAGACGCTGGTTCTCGACCGCGGGGCCCTGGTGCTGCGGGCGCCCACGCCGCAGGCGGTGGATTACTACATGACCTCGGGGCTGGCGCAAAGCGGCGAGCGCCGCTGGACGCCGGACGATGTGCCGACCGGCGCATCTCCATTCCAGCCGCGGGTCCTGCGCGTGCTCGATGACCGCGGCAGGGTCGCCGAGCGCGTCGCCTGCACCGAGCCCTTCACCATCGAGTTCGAGTATGAGCTGGCCCAGGAGGTCACCGGGCTGCGCATCGGGCTGTACCTATCGACCAGCCGAGGCGAGCCGGTGCTCACCAGCTTCGACACCGATGACCCGCGTGCCTTCGAGCGGCACACGGCCCGGCCGGCGGGCCGCCATGTCAGCCGCTGCCGGATCCCGGCCACCCTGCTCAACGAGGGCTTGTTCGTCCTGGGGGTCAATGCCTCGTCGTTCCGTATCCGCTCCTACTTCACCGACGAGCACGCGCTGTCGTTCAGTGTCGATGGGACAGGAGCACCGGGCAGCCACTGGCCCGAGACGCGCGGCGGGCCGATCCGTCCGGCGCTGGCCTGGGAGATCGGCGAGGCGGGATGAGCGAAGCGGGGCGGCGGGCAAGGGTCAAGCGGGCCCTGGGCGCGATTCCCCTTGCTGGGCGCGCCTACCAGGACCTGGTGGCAGGTGGCCGGCCGCCGGCCACGGGCTTCGCCCTGGATCGCCTCGCTGCAGCGCTGCCCGAGTGGTCGCGTGCGGTCGACGCGGCCGGCGCCCATACGCGGGCCGAGACCCCGCGTCGACTGCTCGTGGTCGGCGGGCTGAGCTGGTGGATCGAGTATGCCGCCGCGCTGGCGCTGCTGCTCTCGGCCGCCGGACACCGCGTCGATCTGGCTTACACACCCTACCGGCGATGGATGGCCGGCATGCATCCCTTTGACCTGCGGCGCCAGCAGGCCTACCTGGGCCGGGTGCTGCTCGGGCTTGGGCGCCGGATCCGGCTCCACGACCTGTCGCGCGGCCCGCTTGCCCCGCTGCCTGAAGCGCTTCACGCCTCCATCGACGCGCTGGATCGAATCGATGTGCAGTACACGCGGCAGCGCGAGGCGCTGGACTTGGGTCCCGGCGGGGAAGACCAGGCGCTGCTGGCGCTGCGCGCCGACCGCAACCAGCAGGCGGCGTCCCGCGCCTTGCGGTTGCTTGGGACGGGCGCGTACGACGGCGTGGTCATCCCCAACGGCTCGATCCTCGAGTTCGGCGCCGTGTATCGCACCGCCCGGCACCTTGGCCTGCGCAGTGTGACCTACGAGTTCGGCGAGCAGCGCCAACGCATGTGGCTGGCGCAGGACGATGAGGTGATGCGCCAGGACACCGCCGGGCTGTGGCAGGCGCAGGGCACGCTTGCCTTGCAGGAATCCGAGAGGCAGGCTATCGGCGATCTGTTTCGGGCGCGGCGCGGCGGCCAGCTGTGGGCCAACTTTGGGCGCCAGTGGCAGGCCGCCCCCAGCCAGGGAGCACGGGGTGCCCAGCAAAGCCTGGGTCTCGACCCGGCGCGTCCGGTCGTCCTGCTGTGCACCAATGTCGTGGGCGACAGCATGGCGCTTGGGCGCCAGGTGTTCACCGACGGCATGGCCGACTGGCTGGCGGCAACCGTGCGCTGGTTTGGGCAGCATCCCGAGGCGCAACTCGTCGTGCGCGTCCATCCGGGAGAACTCCTGGGGGCAGGGCACCCCTCGGCCGAGATCGTCCGCCAGGAACTGCCCGACCTGCCGGCGCATGTCACCGTCGTCCGGCCGGAGTCGCCGGTCAACACGTACGACCTGATGGAGCTGGCGCACCTCGGTCTGGTGTATACAACCACCGTCGGCATGGAGATGGCGATGGCCGGGATCCCGGTGATCGTCGCCGGGGCGACGCACTATCGCGGGCGAGGCTTCACGGATGACCCGACGTCGATGCCGGAGTACCTTGGTGCGCTGGCGGCTCGCCTGGCCGAGCCGCTTGGGCGAAGGCAGGCGCCGGACGTGATCGATCTCGCCTGGAGATACGCGTACTGCTTCTTCTTTGAGTATCCCTTTGCCTTTCCCTGGCACCTGGTTGGCTTCTGGGAGGATATCGCCGCCCGGCCGTTCGGGACGGTGCTTGCGCCGGCCGCCTGGGGGGCGTATGCCGGGACGCTGCGCGCCCTGGCCGGCGAGCCGGTCGATTGGCAGCGCAAGGCGAGTAGCGATGGCTGAGTCGACGGTCCAACAGCAGGTGCGTGGGTTCTACGATGCGGTCGGCTGGAAACAGATCGCCCCTGGCCTGTACCAGAATGCGCGCTACGAGGACCTGCGGCCGGTTTCACGGGAATATGTTCATCGCTGTCACATGCGATTTGGATTGCAGCTTCCGCCCGCGGGACGGTTCTTCCTTGATGCCGGCTCCGGTCCGATCCAGTACCCGGAGTACCTCGACTACTCAAGCCGCTTCCGGCGCCGCGTGTGCCTGGACGTCTCCCGTCTGGCGCTGGTGGAAGCCCGGCAGCGGATCGGAGAGCATGGGCTGTTCGTGATCGGCGACATCGCCCGCCTGCCCTTCCGGCGTGACGTCTTCGACGCGGCGGCCTCGCTGCACACCATCCATCACTTGCCCGCCGGCGAACAGGGAAGAGCCTTTGCCGAGCTTGTGCGCTGCCTGGCGCCGGGCGGCCGAGTAGGCGTGGTCTACAGCTGGGGCGAGCGCGCCGGGATCGTGCGTTGGGCTCGACCGGCGCTGTGGCTGGCGGAGAGCGCGCGCCGGCTCGTGCGGGTTGCGCGTCGCCGCGCGCGGGGAGGCCGCGCAACTCCGGGGGGAGAGGCCGAGGCGCTGCTGCGCACGCCCGGGAGCTTCACCTACAAACATGATTTCGCATGGGCCTCGGAGAACATCCGGATCCTTGGCGAGCTGCGGGTGGTCGTCTGGCGCAGCGTGAGCACGGCCATGCTGCGCGGGCTGGTCCACCCGTTCTGCCTGGGACGCCTTGGCCTGCGGTGGCTGTTTGCGCTAGAGAACCTTGCCCCGCGTTTCTTCGGACGGCACGGCGCGTACTCGACGATCCTGATCACCAAGGCTGGAGCGGGATCCCCCGCGCCGGGAGGAGCGAACGCATGAACTGGCACGAGAAGGTTGTCCTGATCACCGGCGGCACGGGATCGTTCGGCAAGAAGTTCGTCGAGGTCATGCTGCGCGAGGTGCAGCCCGCCAAGCTGATCATCTTCAGTCGCGATGAGCTGAAGCAGCACGAGATGCGCGGCGCCGGGTTCGATCATCCTTCGCTGCGCTACTTCATCGGCGATGTGCGCGACGAGGGCCGCCTGCGCCGGGCGATGAACGGCGTGCACATCGTCGTGCATGCCGCGGCGCTGAAGCAGGTGTCAGCGTGCGAGTACAACCCCAATGAGGCGATCCTGACCAACATCATCGGCGGGCGCAACGTGATCGAGGCGGCGCTCGACAACGGCGTCGAGCGGGTAATGGCCTTGAGCACCGACAAGGCTGTCAACCCGGTCAACCTGTATGGCGCCACCAAGCTGGCAGCCGAAAAGCTGTTCGTGCAGTCGAACGCCTACGCCGGCGGCAAGGGCACGCGCTTCGCCTGCGTGCGCTACGGCAACGTCGTCGGCAGCCGCGGCAGCGTCGTCCCGGTGTTCCTGCAGCAGCGCAGCAGCGGCACGGTCACCATCACCGACGAACGCATGACGCGCTTCTGGCTGTCGCTGGAGCAGGGTGTGCGCTTCACCGTCGCCTGCATCGAGCAGATGCAGGGCGGGGAGGTGTTTGTCCCCAAGATCCCGAGCATGAAGGTCGTCGACCTCGCCCGGGCGATCGCCCCGGACTGCACCATCCAGCGCATCGGGATCCGCCCCGGCGAGAAGCTGCATGAGGTGCTGGTCTCGGAGGACGAAGCCCGGCACACGATCGAGCTGCCGGACCGCTACGTCGTCCAGCCGCCGGAGGACCTGTGGTTCGGGCACAGCTGGAGCCAGCAGGGCCAGCATCTGCCGGAAGGCTTCACCTATGCCAGCGACAACAACACGCGCTGGCTGAGCCCGGAGGAGATCAGCGAATTCATCCGGCCGTTCGAAGCCCAGGCGGCCAAGGGGGGATAAGCGGCGTGGCGCGCTTGTTGATTACCGGGGCGAGTGGGCTGCTCGGGGCGAACTTGCTCCTGGCGGCCCACGCCGAGCATGCGGTCACGGCGGTCTCGCACCGGATCCATCTGCGGCTTGCCGGCGCGACCTGTGTGCAGGCGGACCTGACCCAGCCGCAGACGACGCCGGATCTGCTGCGCGCCGCCCGCCCGGACGCCGTCATCCACTGCGCGGCGTTGACCGATGTGGAGGTGTGTGAGGCAGACCCGGAACTTGCCGAGCGGCTGAATGCCGAGGTCCCGGCGAGGCTGGCCGAGGCCTGCGCGCAGGCCGGCGCCCGGCTGATCCACATTTCGACCGACGCTGTATTCGACGGTGAGAAGGGCGACTATGCCGAAGATGACGCCGCCCGCCCGATCAATGTCTATGGAGCCACCAAGCTGCGCGCCGAGCAGGCCGTGTTGGCCGCCCTGCCGTCGGCGACCGTCATCCGCACCAACCTGTTCGGTTGGAACGCGCAGCCCAAGCAAAGCCTGACCGAGTGGTTTCTGCACAATCTGCGCCGGGCGGAAGCCTGTACCGGGTTCACCGATGTGCAGGCGACCCCACTGGCGGCGGATGACTTGGCCGATTGGATTCTGCGCCTGATAGCCTCGAACGTGTCCGGGGTCCTGCACGTGGCCGGACGCGAGTCGGTGAGCAAGTTCGACCTCGGCTGCCGGGTGGCGGAGGTCTTCGGCTTGGATGCTCGGCTGATCCGGCCGGGTTCGGTGGACGACGCGCCGCTGCGCGCCCGGCGCCCTCACCGGCTCGATCTGAATGTCGGACGCGCCGAACAGGCGTTGGGGGCAGAGCTGCCACGGCTGGGGCCGAGCCTGGAGCGCTGGCAGCGGCAGGAGCACGACGGGACCCTGGACCAGTTGCGGTCGCTGATCGCCTAGCGGCCGATCGGATGGGCGCGGACAAACGCGATGTCACTTGAGGAGGCGCGGACGTGAGCGGTAAGCTGATCCAGATTGCAGATACGTGGGTGGGAGGCTCCAACCCGACCTACTTCATCGCCGATATCTCGGCCAACCACGACGGCCAGCTGGCACGCGCCAAGGACCTGATCTTCCTGGCGGCAGAGGCCGGGGCGAACGCGGCCAAGTTCCAAAACTTCCGCGCACCCAAGATCGTCAGCGATGTCGGTTTCCGCGCGCTCAGCGGGCAAATGTCCCATCAGGCCAAGTGGCGCAAGTCGGTGTTCGATGTCTACCAGGGAGCGTCGATCCCCTTCGAGTGGACTCCCGAGCTCAAGCGGGCCTGCGACGCAGCCGGGATCCACTACTTCTCGTCACCCTACGACTTCGAGGCGGTGGACATGCTCGATGCCCACGTGCCGGCGCACAAGATCGGATCGGGCGAGATCACCTGGCCGGAGATGCTCCGGCACGTCGCCGGGAAGGGGAAGCCGGTGATTCTGGCGACCGGAGCCTCGACGCTGGGCGACGTACAGCGCGCCGTGGAAACGATCCTGCCGATCAACCCGCAATTGGTGCTGATGCAGTGCAACACCAACTACACCGCCAGCCTGGAGAACTTCCGGCACATCCACCTGAACGTCCTGCGAACCTATGCCGTGCTTTATCCCGAGGTGGTCCTCGGGTTGTCGGACCACACGCCAGGGCATGCTACGGTCCTGGGCGCGGTGACGCTGGGGGCCCGGGCGGTGGAGAAGCACTTCACCGACGACAACGCGCGCGAGGGCCCCGATCATCCATTCTCGATGACGCCGGAGACGTGGCGCGAGATGGTAGACCGGACGCGCGAACTCGAAGGCGCATTGGGTTCCCCCGAGAAGCGCGTGGCGGAGAACGAGGTGGACACGGTTATCGTTCAGCGGCGCTGCCTGCGCGCGGCGCGCGAGATCAAGGCCGGGGAGCGTGTCACCCGGGCGATGATCGATGTGCTGAGGCCCTCCCCGGCCGGGAGCATCCAACCGTACGAGGTGGAGGCCGCCATCGGGACGACGGCCCGCGTGGACATCCCGGCCGGCGAAGCGCTGCGCTGGACGATGCTGGGCACGTAATGCGCGTCCTGTACTTCACCCGCAGCTACACGGCGCATGATCATCGCTTCCTGGCCAAGCTGGCGCAAACCGGGAACGAGATCGGCTACCTGCGCCTGTTGCCGCCGAGCGGTGCCGATGACCCGCATGCGCTGCCGGATGGGATCCGGCGCCTAGAATTGGGGAACAGCTCGCGGGAGATCGCGTGGTGGGATTACCCCCGCCTGGTTCGTGCGGTGCGGCACGCGTTGCGGACTTTCGAACCTCAGGTTGTGCATGCCGGGCCGGTTCAGGATTGCGCGTTTCTGGCCGCTTGGGCCGGGGCCAATCCGCTGGTGACGATGTCCTGGGGGTCCGACATTCTGACCGCGGCGCGCCGCGGACCTGGACGGGTCACGGCGCGCTACGCCTTGTCGCGGACAACGGTCTTCGTGTGCGATTGCCAGGCGGTGCGTCAAGCAGCGGTGACCCTCGGCGCGCCAGCCGAGCGCGTGGTTGTCTTCCCGTGGGGCGTCGACCTCAAGCACTTCTCCCCCGGCGACGGCTCAGGGCTGCGCCGGCGTTTGGGATGGGAGCACACCTTCGTCGTGCTCTCGACGCGGTCGTGGGAGCCGTCGTACGGCATGGGTACGCTCGTCGCCGGTTTCGTGCGCGCGGCCGCGCAGGTACCTTCCCTACGCCTAATGATCCTAGGGAGTGGCTCCCAGGGACCACAATTGCGCCGGCTCCTCGCACAAGCCGGCATGTCCGAGCGCGTACATTTCGCCGGTTCCGTTGTACTGGAGGATCTGCCGACGTACTACCGTGCCGCGGACTTGTATCTCACGGCCTCGCGGAGCGACGGGAGCTCGGTCTCGCTGCTCGAGGCCATGGCCTGTGGGCTTCCTGCAGTGGTGAGTGATATCCCCGGAAACAGGGAGTGGGTGTCCACCGATATGAATGGTTGGCGGTTCATGCCGGGGCGGCCGGATGAACTGGCCAACGGCCTGAGGGCGGCTCTCGCCGCGCGCGAGAGCCTGCCGGAGATGGGGCAGCGTGCCCGATCGATCGCCGAGGCACGCGCCGATTGGGACCGCAACTTCCCGCGCCTGCTGGGTGCCTACCGCATGGCCGCCGACGTCCGAGGTCCACGGTGACCGACAAGCGGGTCGTGGCGATCGTGCAGGCGCGCATGGCGTCGACGAGGCTCCCGGGCAAAGTCCTGGCCGACATAGGCGGCGTGCCGATGCTCGCGCGCACGATGGAGCGCGCCCGGCAATGCCGGCGGGTCGACGCTTGGATGGTGGCTACCACGCTTGAGGCGGGCGATGATGCGGTGGAGGCGCTGTGCCGTGCCCGCGGATATGGCGTCTACCGAGGCAGCCTACACGATGTCCTCGACCGCTACGTCAAGGCGGCGCGCCAGGCCAAGGCGGGTGTGATCGTGCGCCTGACGGCCGACTGCCCGCTGCTCGACCCCGAGCTGGTCGACCAGGCGGTGCAGGCGTTTCTGGTCGCCTCGCCGCCGGCCGACCTGGTCGTCAACCGCCTTCCGGGTGCGCGCACGTACCCGATCGGCCTGGATACCGAGGTTGTGTCGCTGGCCGCCCTGGAGCGGGCCTGGCGCGAAGCACGCGAACCCCATCAACGAGAGCATGTGCTCCCCTACCTGTATGATCCCCCGGGCCGCTTCCGGGTCATCCGCCTGGATGCCGAGCGCGACTACGGCAGCCTGCGCTGGACGGTCGATACGCCGGAAGACCTTGAGTTCGTGCGCCAGGTGGTTGCCCGGTTGGAGCCGCGCGGCGAGTTCGGATGGCGCGACATCCTTGCGCTCGTCGAGGCCGATCCCGGGCTGGCGCAGATCAATGCCGGCGTCCAGCATAAGACCCATCGGGACGTGGGTTAAGCGCGCATGACGGCCAGGCTTCACACTCCCTTGGCATCCGATCGGACCGCGCCATG
>Ga0315293_10005273_pt1 | contig 12159 bp, 13 predicted proteins | sample YL17G13_20_MG_FD_203071 | JGI IMG/M metagenome (GOLD analysis project Ga0315293, IMG submission 203071) | Sediment microbial communities from Yellowstone Lake, YNP, Wyoming, USA - YL17G13_20 | ecosystem: Environmental > Aquatic > Freshwater > Lake > Sediment | place: USA: Wyoming | collected... | reverse complement strand
GCATCGTCCGCCCTGGCGACCTGGGCTTCGACATGATGCACTTCAACCTGCACAAGACGTTCTCGACCCCGCACGGGGGCGGAGGCCCAGGCTCGGGTCCGGTGGGTGTCGCCGCGCGCCTGGCCGAGTTCCTGCCCTCGCCCATCGTCGGCGTCATCGAAGAGGGCGAAGAGGAAATGCCTCCATTGTTTGGCTTCGTCACCCCGAAAAAGACGATTGGCCGCCTCAAAGCCTTTCATGGTCATTTCGGCATGTTGGTGCGCGCATATACTTACATTGCCATGCACGGCGCGGACGGGTTGCGCCAGGTGGCCGAGTATTCGGTGCTGAATGCCAACTATCTCTTAGCACGTTTACGAAACACATACCACGTACCCTATGACCGCATCTGTATGCACGAATTCGTGGTAGAAGGGAAAGTTGAAGGCTCGGATATCCGCGCCCTGGATATCGCCAAGCGGCTGATGGATTACGACTTCCACCCGCCAACTAACTACTTCCCGCTCATCGTCCACGAGGCGCTGATGATCGAGCCGACCGAGACCGAGAACAAGGATACGCTGGATGCCTTCGCGGATGCCTTGCTCAATATCGCCGAGGAAGCCAAAACACAACCGGAGTTGCTCAAGGAAGCCCCACACAAGACCCCCTTCGGGCGCATGGACGAGGTCAAGGCGGCGCGCGAGTTGGTATTATGCTGCTGGCTGCCGGAGGATTATGAAAAGAAGTGACCAGTCATCAGTGATCAGTGAACAGCGACGAACCCGTTTCCTTCGCGAAGCACCCCCGAAGGGGGTGAGGAAACGGGTTCGTTGTTTCAGATTGGGGCGCGCGAGTTGGTGTTATTAAAGTTGCTGGATGCCGGTGGATGACAAGAAGAAGTAATCAGTTGCCAGTAATCAGTAGGCAAGCATCATACCTACAAAATGCCCTCCGCGTTGAGAAACTGCGAAGGGCATTGCTTATGCTGAGGTTTAATGAGACTTGGCTTCAACTCGTAAGTGCAACAAGTTGAAGCCGTTTAAGTTTTTGTTGTCCATAATAACCCCTTTTGACGACAGTTACACTTTATTACTTTGGCCTCCCGATAATATGCGACAATTCTATTGCAGTGTGGGCAAATAAATACGCTTTCGAAATTTTTAACTGCTTCGGCAAAACCACGTATTTCTTCTAAACTAGCATTTCCGGCGCGTGGGTTATTGTGCGTCAAGAGATTTCCAAAGATGACGTTTGTTTGGAGATTCTTGAAAACTTCACTTTTGGCTTGACAAACGTCTGGCACCTGCTTCTGGAAATAAGAAACTACAGGATCATGGAGATCCCCAATTGTATATTTTCCATCTCGCTTAATGGGGATACGTACTTGAAGTTCTATCGCCACTTCAAACAAGAATGCTTCGATTTCTTTGCGTATTGCAGCTGCTGCACCATCTCGATCACCATTTGCTAATTTTTCTTCGATTTGTTCCCAGCGGGATTTGTAATTACCCAATCGTGGTCCATCGTCAATTGACCAATCTAGAATTTGGAGATTCTTGAACTGGGCTTCCTGCCCATGCGCTCTTTGATAAGCATGTAATTCTTCGAACCAGATATAGTCATGAGTAGTTATAAGCCACTGAGCATCAGGAAATTCATTAAAGAGTAGATCACAGACACGCTGTCGATGAGCTGAGTCAATTGAACTGATTACATCATCCAAGGCAATGATTGGGAAGTCAGTATTGAAGCGCTTAACAAAGGCAAGAAATATGCATAAACCCAGTGAATCCAAATGCCCCTCACTATTGAAAGCGCGTGGATCCTCTCCTCGTCGATCATGAAAATCCATTTTAATCTCAGTGCTAGCTCGTCGACCTTCATTAACTTCCAGCCGAACCTCCTGATAGCCCTCGTTAGGATGGAGAACATCTAAGAAACGGCGAATATCGTCCTGCAATTCAATATATATGCGTTGGATTTCACTGCGTTTGGTACTAACAAATGTGTCGTATACCCCCGCTAATTCTCTATGAGTTGCTTTTTTGGCTTCCAGTTTCGGTTGCAGGTTTAGGAGTGTTTGCCGAGCATCCATAACGCGTGTGATTAAATCAATTACTTGAACAGCGATTCTGTCTTGTTCAGTGGGTTCCAGCCTGCTTTTTTCAGCCTGTAATTGGTTGATCAATTCTTTCAAACATTGCCTTGCCCCAATGCCTTCAGGTGATTTCACTGCTTGTTCAAAAGGAATTAACTTTAGATCCACTGGCTCGGCTTTGATATTTTTATTAAGGCTTTGTAACCATTGTTGGTAAGCAGTCACTCTTGAGCAGTCCCATGAAACACCTAACTCAGCGATTGTTTTATTTAATCCGTTGTTTTCTTCCGACCACGCGTCTATTGCATTACTCAGATTTGAGCCCAATCCCTTTATTTCTTCGGACTTAGCTGATATTGATTGTGCTCTGCGAACCCGCTCGTCTAATGCTACTAATAGTTCTTGACGGTTAATGGGTTGAAGACAGACTGGACAAGTATCAATATCGGCATATTTACCAAGCAAACGGCTGCTTGTGGTTAGAACTTCCCGAAACAGAAGTTCACGTACTAGGGTAGCATCTTTCTGTAACTCATCAACCGAAGTCCAATAAGTATGATGCTCTTTGATGATATTGGTCTTCTCTTGTAAAGACGCCGCGTGACTTAAGGCATTCTGCACAAGAATTGCACGTTGCAGGTCTTCTTGCGAGCGACTCTGTGTAACGATGGACAGCTTTCTTTTTTCTGCTTCTGCTAGTGTTGATAAAGGTTCTTGCCCAATCTCTTGCAATTTACGATTGAGTGAAGCAAGTACCTTATCACTGGACGGGTCTATTTCACCAATCAACTCCGATAATTTGGCGACCTCACCCTGAACTTGTAATGTGATGCGTTCAACTTCATCTTGGAGTTCATCACGAGTTTGCATCAATGAGCGTTCGACTCCGTCCAACTCCTCAACACCGATTATTGCGGCCAGTTGTTCATAACGCTCCGCAGGTTGAGCCAGAATAAAGTCAAGTAGATTCTTACGCCTTAGAATGAAAGTTGCATTAGCTCCCCGTCTATGGAACTCGCCTAACTCTTTTGGTACTGAAGATATGCCTTCAAACGTCCGACATAAAGGAGAATCTTGCTTTTCAAATTGAATAGTGACCGCGGTTTGTTCTCGGCTTGCATGTATGTGAGGCGCGTGGCGATTGGTTGAAATACCCTGAGCACCTTCCAGGTGTTTTACACTACCGTTGAAATAAAACTCTATCGCGTCAATGAAGGAGCTTTTCCCGGTTCCATTTTCGCCAAGAATAACGATGGAACAACCACCTAATTCGATCGCTTCTTCTACAATGCCACGGAAATTACAGGCACTCAAACTTTTGATCTTGGGCATGACGTGCCTCCATTTCCTGAGTCAGATCGGCAAGGTTGTTTCGGTTCGTAATCCTTCCAATTGAATAAATAGCCTTTAGCGCCTCAACAGTTGCCGGCCTAACATTCTTGTTCTTAGTCAGATTTTCGAAGAATTTTTCGTAAATTAATTCGTTGATCGTTTTTTCCATATAACCTCGCTTTGAGCGGTTTTAGCTAGTATGGATTCGATGCCATCATAGATTTCCTCCCGTAGGATTACCTTTACTATATCGCTTTTCGAATTGATTTGCAATAGTGTTCCCGGCTGGCGGAGGTTTATTAATTAAGTCTACCGCAACCTGACCGGCGGTCTCTGAATGGGTTGAGGCCGCCGGTCGGTTTTGGGGTGAGGAAGTTCGCATGATTGACGCCCCCGGCTCAAATTATATTGGCGGGGCAATTTATTCTATCCCGCCGCCCGACTGGAAACCCGCCCTGTCTTCTCCTGAATTTGATTGAGTTTAATAACCAACCGCAGGGCATCATTGACCGCCTTCTCGGTCGGGAAAGCCTCGGCAATGTCAGGTGCAAGTAGTACCAGGTTTGTCCCTTCGCGATAGCGCGCGGCATATTTATTCCGCTTGGCGCTTTTGAGCAGGGTTTTTAGGTCGTATTCAGGGCGGAGTTCATCGTTCATTTCAGTCAAGCTTCTTTTCTTCATAGGCTTTTTGCTCTGCTAGAGTCAATTCACGCGCGCTGATGATCCGGATAGTATCATCGCGCTCAGTATATGCCACCATTAAAAGTCTGCGGTGGTTGGATAGCCCGATGACAATGTAACGGTCTTCATCAGTGGAATGGTCAGGATCAGCAATAATAGCAGCTAAATCATCTCCGAAGACAGTCGCCGCTTCGGAAAAGGATACTCCATGCTTGCGCAGGTTCTTTGCTGCTTTTTGAATGTTCCATTCGAATTTCATCGGCAGCCATCTTGTCAGTCAGGATGCTATTAATATACATCATCTTGGCTGTCAGGGCAAGCAAACAAGAACCCCCTCTCGCAAGCTGACTGGTGGTCTCCAATTGGTTTGAGGCCGCCGGTCGGTTTTGTGGTGATGAAGAACGGCGGGACAACCCCCTTCGGGGGTGCTTCGCGAAGGAAACGGGTTCGTTAGATCATTCGTTGCCTGACGGATTTTTTACCTGCACGCCACACGCTCGCAGGATTTCCGCGATCTGCCCCAGCCTCTCTTCGGACGGCGGACGGGTATCGGGCAGCGGATACTCGTGCCCCAATCCGGCGTATTTGCTCGTCGCGGCGTGATGGTACGGAAGGAGTTCCAGGCTGTGCGAACGGGGCAACGAGGCCACGAATTCGCCCGTCTGGCGGATGTTCACCTCATCGTCATTGACCCCTGGGATGATTGGCATTCGTAAGAGGATGGGATGGCCTCGCTCTGAAAGTTCCTGTAGATTGGTCAGGATCAAGCTATTGGATATCCCCGTAAATTGGCGGTGCCTGGCATCGTTAACCACTTTGAGGTCGTACAGGAACAAGTCCACGTGGCCGCGCACGCGCTCAAAGGTATCCCAGGATGCAAAGCCGCATGTATCCAGCGCGGTGTGGATTTCCCTTTCCTTGCAGGCCTCGAGCAGCCCAAGCGCAAAGTCGCGCTGCGCCAGCGGTTCTCCGCCGGATAAAGTCACACCACCTCCGGACTCATCATAAAAGGGGATATCGCGTTCGACTTCGGCCATCGCCTGGGCGACGGTCATCTCGCGGCCGACCACTTGGCGCGCCTCGGCGCAGCAGACGAGGGTACACTCCCCGCAGCGCTCGCAGCGTTCACGCTGGACCTCGGGGCCTGCTTCGCCCAATCTGGCCGCGCCGTGCGGACAGGCTTCCACGCACGCCCCGCAGCGGATGCAGCGCGCGCTTCGCAAAATGATTTCCACCTCTGGGGATTGGCCTTCTGGGTTGTGACACCACCAGCAATGCAGCGGACAGCCTTTGAAAAATACAGTCGTGCGGATACCGGGACCGTCGTGGATGGAGTATTTCCTGATGTCGAAAACGATACCCATAATCTCGGCTTTACCAATAACGAATTGTGGAAACTGTTTGTCAACCTTCTGGACGGTACATCACTGCACTCATGTCACCCACGAAGTCGGGCAAGTTGGTGTGCCCCAGCATCTGGCGGACGGCGGAGGCCTCGCCAGTATGGTACCAGTAATGGTAGATGTTCCGCATCAGCAGGGTGCCGACGGTTTCGTCGAGTGGCTTACCATCCCGCAACAAGTATTTCTGCATGATCTCGGGCGTCAGGGTATCCAGGTAATTATCGGCCTCGGCGGTTACTTTCCGCCATATCTCCCACATCTCATTCAGCGGAGGTTTGCTGGCCGGCTGGCCGTAGCCGACCAGATCGTTGAGATTCGGCGCCAGGTTCTTTTGCTGGGTGAAGACGACCCAGTAACGATGTTCCTGGTTGGCGAGGTGGCCCACCATCCAACTGATGCAATTCATCGGCATGAGCCTGCGTAAGGCGTCCTGCTCGGAAACGCCCTCGAGGCAGCGGTAAAACTCAGTACGGGCAAAGCGAAGTTGCGTGACAAGGAGATGAGGTTGCATAAAAGACTCCATAGCCCGGTCAAGCCGGAACTAAACAGAGATGGAAAGCAAAACGGTTACAGCAATTTCTGGATATGAGTGGTATGATCCCGTTCGTGCCACAGGGCGCGGCGAAGGATCTTGCGCGGGCTCCAGAATTCCCCATCTATGCCAACCACTTGCTTGGAGCCTTCCAATGTTGGGAGGGTCTCTTTGAGCAGCGCACGAATCTTCTCCAGCCTCGTGAACGGTTCTTCGGGCACTTCCTGGCGCGGGAAGGCCAATCCAAGACGATCTAGATACCACCACTCCGCCCCGCCGACGTGACCGAGAATCCCATTGATGCTCCAACGCTCTCCCAGGTAAGTCTGGTTGAGTTTCTCGTTGCTCAAACCCTCGACGGTTATCAAGAGATCAGAGCGGCTCCAGGCGATTAGTTTCAGGGCACGCCGGATCTCAAGAACCGTCAATGGTTTCCAGTCATAGCGAAAGAAGGATTCGACACTGTATCCATCTTTCTCGACTTTGTCGAACTCATCATTGATGAGATAGACGTCCCAGGTTTCCTCGACGCGTGTTTCGACCTCCTCGAAGTTCAACCATGTACGCGGCTCGTGTTTGAGGATCCAGGTCGCATAGGCCTGGATAGCGACTTCCAGGTTTGCGGATGCGGCGTATGCATCCTTGCCATAGGCGAAGCAGCCGGGATGTTCGAGCGCCCATGCAATCGAACGCCCCTCGTTATTGTTTTCGATACCCACACGGAATATCATCTCGCGCCTCCTTGCATGGATGTATTTTACACCAATGCAAAAGGGGCGGAAAGTATCTCCGCCCCAGCGGTAGATCCCGAAAGGGATCACGCGAGGCTCTCCTCCTTCGAGAATTCGAGGAGTATTTACTCCCAACGGAAAGTTATGGCTGAGATGATGACTCCAATGATTAGCATACCGGTCAAAACACCCACATTGAGGAGATGGTTGCTCCAGGCTTCACCGATCCACAGCCCGCGCAACAGGTTGACCACATAAGTCAGTGGTAAGAAGGTCGAGACCTTCTTGATGGCTTCGGGCAGAAGTTCGCGCGGAAAGCCAGCGCCTGAGAGGAACAGCATCGGGTACAGCAGCACCATCCCAACCACCTGGGCGGTGCGCGCCGTAGGCATGATACCGGCCAGGATGAATCCCAGCCCGAAGAAACTCAGGCTGCTCAGTACGAAGCCCGCCAGCACGCTGAGGGCGCTGCCCTCGAAGCGCACGTGGTAGACCAGTTTCCCGGCAACGATCAACAGGACCATGCCCAGGCAGGTCATCGCGAAGACCACGATGACCTGCGCAGCCAGGACGACCAGCGGGCTGATGGGTGTGGCCCGCAGACGCCGCAGGATGCCGTTTTCCCGGTAGGCGGCCATCGTGATGGTGATGGACATCAATCCGCTGGTGCCGATGATCATCGCCGTATAGGCTGGCACGGAGACATCCATCGAGCCATAGCCGTTAAAGTATTGCGAAGGTTCGTTACCGTAGATGCTGCCGAACAGGAACAGCATCATCAATGGGAAGACCAACGTGAAAAAGGCGCCGATCGGCTCGCGCAGGAACAGCTTGGTTTCCATCCAGGTCATTTTCAACAGGCTTTTCATCATGCACCTCACTCTCTGATTTCCCGACCGGTCAGGCTCAGGAAGACGTCTTCCAGGGTCGGCTGCTCGGTTCGCAGGTCGTGAAACTGGATTCCCAGCTCCGTCAATTGACCGACCACCTCGCTGACCAGCGGGACCTTCCGCCCATCTTTCCCGTGGACGACCACCCGCTCTCCCTGGATCTCGACCCGGGCCGCGACTGCAAGGGTTTTTTCGAACGCCGCGGGTAGAGTCCCGTCCACGCTGAAGACGACGCGCTCCTCCGCCCCCAGGTTGCGGATCAAGGCCGCCGGGGTGTCCAGCGCCACGATGCGCCCGTGGTCGAGAATGGCTACCCGGTCGCACAGACGCTCGGCCTCTTCCATGAAATGGGTGGTCAGCAGGATGGTCTTGCCCTTCGAGCGGACGTCCCGTACCAGGTCCCAGATGGCATGCCGCGCCTGCGGGTCCAGGCCGGTGGTCAGTTCGTCCAGGAAGACCAGCTGCGGGTTCGGCAGGAGCGCCAGGGCGATGAACAGGCGCTGTTTCTGCCCGCCGGACAGTTTGGAAAAGGTGGCGTTGCGCTTCTCTTCCAATCCCAACTGTTTGAGCAATTCCTCCCAGTCGGCCGCTTTGGGGTAGAACGAACTGTACAGGTCCAGCGCCTCCCAGACTTTCATTCGCTCCGGCAGGTTGGACTGCTGCAACTGCATCCCGGTGCGGGTGCGCAACGTCTGGCTGTCGCGCTGCGGGTCCACCCCCAGGACGCGGATCGTCCCCTGTTCAGGTTTACGCAGCCCTTCAATACATTCGATGGTGGTGGTCTTGCCAGCCCCGTTCGGGCCGACCATCCCGAAGATTTCACCTTCCTGCACTTCAAAGGAGACCTCGTCCACGGCGACAGTCGCGCCGTAGGTCTTGCGTAATTTTTCGACTTGCACGACTTGTTTCATAATTACCTCACTTGCTTTTCAATATCGATTCCAATGCCGCCACGTGTTCCTGGAAGACCTTGCGTCCCGCGGCGGTGGTGGCGACGAAGGTGTGCGGCTTGCGTTCGACGAAGGCCTTGTTGACGGCGATGTAACCGGCCTCTTCCAGTTTACGTAGGTGGGCACCCAGGTTGCCGTCGGTCACCTCCAGCAGGTCGCGCAGATAGGTGAAGTCCACCTCTTCGTTCGGTCCCAGGGTCACCAGCGCGGCCATGATGCGCAGGCGCACCGGCTGGTGGATGGTTTCATTCAACTTGGCCATGGTTTACCACCTCGAGCGGATGTACAGGCCGAGGACGATCATCCCGCCGCCGCCCAGGATGGCCATCCAGAGATTGAAGATGCCCGGTAGCAGGAAGTAACCCACCAGCGCCAGGGCGGTGATGATCACAGCGGGCCAGATAGATGTAAAGGAGAGCAGCAACCCCATGGCCAGCCAGCCGACCATGACGAACAGGATGATGAACATGGCGAGTTGTTTTCCGTCTGCTGGCCAGGAGACCGCAATCGAGGCGACGCAGTACAGGAACAACAGCATCCAGAAAATGGCGATGCGCTTGCCAGAGGAGCTAGATGAGGGACTACGTACACCCCGGTTCATCCTGATGCCGATGATGGCGGAGAGGATCCCGCCCAGGATATCCAGGACCATCCATGTATACACGGCGATGTACTGGGGCAGGAACTGTGCCCCTAGGAACCCCAGCAGCCAGACGACGCCCCAGACAATGAGGAATAGGTAGGCGCCGCTGCTGGAAATGGCCCGGCGGGTTTTCTTCATCATGGTTTGGATGGCCGCCAGGGCTTCTTCGGCTTCAGTAGGGGAGATGTTCATAAGATTTCTCCTTTAGAGTTATATTTTATCTAGAGTACTCTATAATACAGAGCATTCTATAGCATTCTTCTTTGTTTGTCAAGGGAAAATGATGCCATCCCCCCTGATCGAAAACAGGAGCGGATCATCTCCGCCCCTGCTGTTTGCATGAAATGAACGACCCTTGCTGCTCTTACCCGTGCCGACTCATGAACCTTTCCATGCGGTGCAGGGCTTCCTCGATCTTCTCATAAGCTGTGGCATACGAGCAGCGCACGAAACCCTCTCCGCCTGCGCCGAATGAGTTGCCCGGCACTACAGCCACGTGCTCCTCTTGCAGCAATTTCTGGGCAAAGGCCTCGTCGTCCATGCCCGAGGCGATGAAGGGAAGGTGGATATCAGCGTGTTCAGGTTACTCTGCTGTATCTAATCAGTCAAGCCTCCAATTAAACCTGAGAGGGTTACTTTGGCGTCGCCAAACAGCAGGATGGTTGATGGTAACTGATAGAGGGGGTTTTCAACGCCAGAGTAGCCGGGCCTTTCATCCAGATTGCAGACGACCGCGCATTTGGCCTCATGCGCCATGAGGATGGGCATGCCGGATATCGGCGTATCTGCTTGCTGGATGGCGGCTGGATTGACTACATCGCAGGAACCAACAATCAGGGCAACGTCAACGTTTTTGAATTCCGGATTGATCGTTTCCATTTCCACGAGCTTGTCATATTCAACTTCAGCCTCAGCCAGAAGCACATTCATGTGCCCAGGCATTCTCCCTGCCACTGGGTGGACGGCAAACTTGATGTCCACGCCGCGCCGTTCCAGATGGCGCGCTAATTCGACAACTTTGAATTGAGCTTGCGCCAGAGCCATTCCGTACCCAGGGATGATTACCACTCTCTGAGCCTTTCTTAGTTTATCTAGCGCGGCTTCCAAAGGGGGGGGCGCGGCTCTTGCGGCTGGAACAATTTCAGCTGGCGCGTCAGCTTCTATTGCCGTCGCGGTACCTGCCGTGGGGGGGGCCTCTGCGGCTGGTGGTATTGTGGGTGTCGTTGCTCGATCAGTCGAGTTGGCCATGGTACCGACAAACACATTGACCAGGCTGCGGTTCATGGCTTTGCACATTACGTGAGTGAGAATCGATCCGGACGCCGCCACGGTTGCTCCGCAGACGATCAGCAACCGTTCTTGCATGACGGCACCGCAGAAGGCCGCTGCCACTCCTGCTGTCGCGTTAAGAAAAGAAATCAGCACCGGCATGTCCGCGCCACCGATCCTGATTGAGAAGAGGATGCCAAGCAGAATGGCCAGAATAAGCAGAACCAAAAGCAGCCAGACCTCCGGGCGTGGGTCACGGAACGCGGAGAATACGGCCAGGATAAGCGTGAGGAGAGCCACTGCCAGCAAAAGGGCTGAATGCTGCGGGAGTACCGTCGGCCGTTGATTGATCTTGTTGGCCAGCTTAGCGCTGGCGATCATGCTACCGCTAAAGGTCGCGGCGCCAATAATCAGGCCGAGAATTCCCGATATCTTGCCGAAAGAAGTCAGATAGGCACTTGATCGGTTCAATTCGACGAAAGAAACCAGGAAGGCCGCCACACCGCCGGCTCCATGTTGAAATGCAACCATTGCCGGGATCTGGATCATATGGACGCGCATGGCGACAATGACGCCAACCATAGAGCCGGTGATGAGGGTTGCCAGGACGATGCCCGGCGATAATATTCTGTAACGATAAAGGACGAGCAAGAAAGCGACCAGCAAGGCGAAGGCGTTGATCAGATTGCCCGCTCGTGCTCCCTTAGGGCCTTGGAATAGTCTGATCCCAACGATCAGCAGGAGGACGACGAGAAGGTCAAAAAGCCAATTGAGCCAGGTTCCCATCGGGCTATTCCTTTCTTGATTTCTTGAAGAGTTTCACCATTCGATCTGTGATGACAAAGCCTCCGGTTACATTGAAAGCGGCCATGGCGATAGCTACGGCACCGAGAATCTTTTCGGCTGGCGCGGTATCAACCGCGAAGAGTATTACTGCTCCTAGAATCGTAACAGCTGAGATGGCATTCGTCATGGACATTAACGGTGTATGCAAAAGTGATGGTACTCTAGAGATCAGGAGATAGCCGATGGCAAAAGAGAGCACAAATACGGACACCATGATCAACAGTTCAGTCATCTTGCATCCTTTTCCGATCAAACGACAATCAGCAGACTTGCTCGTCGGTTACTTTTCCCCCATTGCCTTCAGCGCACCGGCAAATACAATTTTGCCCTGGTATGTGACCAAGGAGTGTTTGACGATCTCGTCTTCCAAGTCGAAGTGATCGATGCCCTTCTTGAACAGATTCTCCACGTAATAATACATGTTATTGGCATACAGCCAAGCAGAGTGAACAGGCACGCTACCGGGAATATTTGCGATACCGCTTATCGTGATGCCATGCTTTTCTACAACCGTGCCGCTTTCAGTCAACGCGCAGTTGCCTCCCTGGTCGATGGATACGTCCTCGATGACTGCCCCTGGTTTCATCTTGGCCACCATCTCCTCGGTAATGAGGATGGGCGCGACCTCGCCGGGCACCAGCGCACTGAGGATGATAATATCCGCTCCCCCCACACACGGCGCGATCGCCTTACGCTCCTTTTCCAGCCATTCTGGCATCAGGGCTTTGGCATAACCGCCTTCGCCGGTGGCCACTTCTGCTGGCATTTCAAAACCGACCACCTTCGCGCCCAGGCTGTTCGC
>Ga0315293_10005269_pt1 | contig 12162 bp, 12 predicted proteins | sample YL17G13_20_MG_FD_203071 | JGI IMG/M metagenome (GOLD analysis project Ga0315293, IMG submission 203071) | Sediment microbial communities from Yellowstone Lake, YNP, Wyoming, USA - YL17G13_20 | ecosystem: Environmental > Aquatic > Freshwater > Lake > Sediment | place: USA: Wyoming | collected... | reverse complement strand
TCAATGATGGTTTGGCAGCTTTTGGTGGGATTCAACTTCTCCATCGTCCTCCGTTGGGTGGACGGCTGAATTCAAGAATCGTTGCACGCCAGTGCCGGGTCCATAGTTAAAGTTTTGAAGATGAAATAATTTCATGAAGACGAACCGCTGTGGATGGCCATTTTGACTGTTTTTATGCTGGTAGAGAAGGCGTATCCTGGGAGTCAATGGGTGAGTCGAACCACCGGCCTGATCCTTGTCGCCTGGGGTCTATGGGTCGTCGCCGGAGTCGGTCGTTAATTTAAGATTTTCGGTGTGACAAGATAACGAAGAGACGTCTTGGAACAAATTAAAAGAAATCTTCGAGGAGTTTAAAAATTAAACTGGAAGTGTAACCTTTCCTGTCTGAGTTCCGTCTATATAGTCAAAAAGGATTTATAAAACTTAACAAACAACAAGGAGGAAAAATACAATGGATAAAAAGAGAAAATTTGAGAAAATGGCTGAAATGATGAGACGTTGTTGCACGGGTGAAGGGGAAATGGCTGACTGTTGCTCCATGATGAAGAAAATGATGCGATACGCAGAGGGAGAGGAGACGCCGAAGAAGAAAAAGGACACCGGAGAAACAGGATAATATGTGGACAAAAATGGAATTACCTGTGACGTATCTCTTCGCCTCCCTTTTATGGATAGTGTGGTGTACTCTCCACAGCATCCTGATAGCCACACCGGTGACGGACTATATGAAAAAAAAGTTGGGTGACCAGTTCCGATTCCATCGCCTCTTTTACAATACCGTTGCTTTGGTAACTCTTATTCCCCTTGTCTACTATTCCATCTCCATTCGGCAGGCGCGTGAGGCAGCAGGATTAACCCAGGAAGAACTGGCGCGTCGACTTAAAACCAAAAAAACTGCAATTCCAAGAATTGAGAATCACTCTGAAGACACTAAACTCTCCACATGAGAGCGCACTGCTATTGCACTGGGAAAACGCCTTCAGGTCAGTATTATTTAATGTGAACTGAAAAGTAAAGTAATTGAGCAAAACTGTTCTTGGTGCTGACACTTTACCTTAACGTTGATAAACTTTTGACGATACGGACATGGGCAAGCCGTTCGGAGAGGCTTCGAGGCGAACCTTTGGCCGAATCAGCACTCTCGTCCCCTTCCCTTGCTGGAATTCACTTGGAGTGATGTCCTCCGATACCCTTAAATTCTCAAAACAACCGCCTTCCGAAGCCTTGAAGGGCGGTTTGCCCGTGTCCGTTTTGCAACTGTCAGGTTGATATACCGACGGATAACTTCTGGGGTAACTTTTTCCCCAACAGACCTGACAGAATATCCATCATTCCAAAACCTTAACTGAAATGAGGTCCTCCCGAAGTCCCCTTTTCTCATCAGGGGTGAGGGATAGGAGAGGCGCTCTTGGAGAGCCACCATAGTATCCCGTAAAATCCATCGCTGCCTTTACCCCTGCGACACCAAATTTACCCGAAACCTTTTGATTTAATGCCATCAATTTATATTGCTCTGCTTTTGCCTCCTCTAATTTACCGGCTTTCCAGAGATCATATACTTTGCAACAGGCCTCCGGAGCAAAATTGGCAATGGAGAGGACTCCTCCCACCCCGCCCATGACCAAGGCCTCCAAGAAAAAAGTGGCTGACCCGGCTAACAGGTTAAAATCAGGACCTGCGGCCAGAATATAAGAAGCAAAATTTCCTTTGGAGGTGTCTTTCATGCCAACGATATTTGGATGTTTCGATATCTCACCGATCAAACCGGTACTGAAGGTCACCACCGCAACCTCTGGATTGTTATAGAGGAGCACTGGAATAGGGGATACATCGGAAATCAAGCGAAAATGTCTTAAGAGAATCTGATCTGTCATCTTTTTTGCGAAAAAGGAGGGAGCAATCAAGCTTGCAAAATGTGCTCCTATGGCAGCCGCCTCTTTTGTATCCACAATTGACTGTTTGGTTGATTCACGGCCTGTGCCCGCCATAATCACTTTATCTTTTGCGGACACCCTCATGACCGTTTCCAATACCTTCCGGCGTTCTGCCTCAGATATACTTTTAAATTCCCCATTAGTTCCAAGAACCAGATAACCTCTTAACCTGGAGGAGTTTAACTTTTTTATATTTTCTTCCAGCCCCTGGTAAGAAATCTCACCCTCCTCATCAAAGGGAGTCACGATCGGTGCAAATACACCTTTAAATTTTTCTCTGTACATCTCTACCTCTTTGCTCTTTTTAGTAGGGTTGTCTGACAATCTGCAACCACTTTAAAAAATGTTTCCTCCGGTTGTCAATAAAAAAACAAAATGTTTCAGGACCAGAAGGCAGGACGGACTGGGCATGTTCCAGCCAACAACGTGACTGGCCTAAATGGTGAGTTTCGAGTCCTTTCGGTCTCAACGTTGATACCCGAATCGTTCTTCAAAGATCGGCGCGATCAAATTATCCACGGGCACGTAATCATCGGTGAGGATCACGGAGGTGCGTTCCTTCAGATATTGCTGCAACCGCTCTTGAGGCATGACATGGGAGTTCATTTCTTTCCCCTTCTTTCCTTCCACCGCCCTCACGAAATCGTCCATATCTAACCTCTGAGGGCTTGCCACCACAACGTTCGTGCTGATCCCGATGTGCTCGTAGTCCGAACTGAGGGTAAGGAGATGGATATTCCCCTTGCCAAACACCTCCTCTAAGGTTCGGATATAGGAAGGCATGAAGGCGCCTTTTTTAAAACTATCGATCACATTGGCCAGAAGCAATCCATCTGGTTTGAGAAGCCTCTTCAATTGCATTGCAAATTCTTTTGTGGTCAGGTGGTATGGAATCGATAAGTCATTGAAGGCATCTCCAATTATAAAATCGTAACTCCCTTGCTCCTTGCTATTCATCACAAACCAGCGGCCATCTTCATTGAAAGAACGAATTCTTGAATCTTTTGAAACCCCAAGATAATCTTGGACTACCCGGGTGATCTCCGGATCAATCTCCACCACATCGATCTTTGCCTTCGGATATTTTGCCTCGATAAAACGAGGAAAGGTATATCCCCCTCCGCCTAGGAAGAGGGCTTTAATGGATTTTCTTTTTCTTGCCTGCCACCTCATCACTTCTTCATAAATCCGGATATATTCATATTCCAGATAGAGTGGATCATTTAAGTCCGTATACGAGTGAACCAGATGGTCGAGGACCAGGGATTCCAAAGGAGCCCCCCCACTCCGGGTGGTATTCCTCTTCAATTTGATCGTATAATAATCGCTCTCTTTAAAAAAATAGGTCTCTTCATCCAAAGGCAACCTGAAGGCATATCCATAGGCTGTCTTCAAAGATTGGATGGGAGAGAAGGAAATGGATATTTCGCCTGGATAGATCGCAGCATATGCGTACAATGCTACCAATGGCAGAATAAGAAGGATGAGGGAGAGGACGATAAAAAAGAGGGCAAGACTCTTTTTTCTACCAAAGAAACCTCCGAAGACCAGAGCGGAAAGAATGAGGATGATTCCCATGGTGAGGAGGATGTGACGGGTCCCCATCCATGAGATGAGGAAGAATCCGGTGGCAAATGTCCCGAGAATGGACCCAAGGGTAGAAAAGGCATAGATCTTCCCAACGACATTGCCTGTCCTTGCTAGATTGTTGAGGGTCAGCTTGACCACGACGGGTGAGATCATTCCGAGGAGACAGGATGGGACGAAAAAGATGATGGTTGTAATCAGAAGGATTCGGATCATCAAACTGGTCTGAAATTGTGCTCCTCCAATCAGATTGGTCAAGGGGGAAATGGAGAATGCCCCCAAGCCAGAGAGGAAGAGGAGCCAGCCGAGTGTTGAAGACCGAGGATATCGATCAGCAATCAGTCCACCCAGATAGGCTCCGATGCTGATTCCGGCAAGCACCACACCAATAATGCTTGTCCAGGTATAAAGGGAAACCCCAACATAAGGTGCCATGATCCTTCCCGCCACCAGTTCAATGACCAGCGTGCAAAAACTGGCGATAAAAACGACGATGTTGGCTTTAATCACCTCTCGATGCATAATGAGACCTCTCTTTGGAATATTAAAAAGGGGCAGAATGCCCCCTCGTCTCTTTCTTCTCCTTTATGGATTACCCTTTGACATGGGCAGCGAACATTCTATAAATTATCGAAAAGAAATTCAAGGATTTTATGATCCATTCAAATTAGACAGAAGGGCTTGTGCAATCCTCCAATTTTCTTTATAACTGACTTACAAATACTGATGCAATTTAATCTTTTACCCTGGCTGGCCCATGGTTTCGTAAACCTGGTCCTTCGCGCACAATACGGGATTATATTTTCTCCTCACGGACCGTAAAATTTTCTAAAATTCATCTCTTATCAATACATGATCGGAACCTACATCGCAAACATGCCCAAAAATACAGTATTTTTTATCGTAAAATACAGAATTTACCCTATTTACTTCTCACATCCTTTTATTGAAAATTGTTCCATGCTGGGGGAGGGATTGGCACCACGAAGATGATCCCAAAATTTGACGGAAAGCTGCTGGGAAACTTTAATCATTTTATTTCTGAGGAGGTTCTGATGAAGTGCCATCGATGCGGAGGCATTATGGTCTACGAGAAGTTCTTCGGGATATGTGAACATTTTTTCGGATGGAGATGCATTTCTTGCGGAGAGATTTTTGACCAGGTGATCTTAGAGAACCGACATAGTCAAAAGCGGTAATATTCTCGCCTGCCTTTACGATTTAAACCACTGCGCCTTCAGACATTCGGAACAAAAAGCATAGGTGCCTTATCTCTCTACAGAGGATCTTGGATTTCCACTCTCACCTCCTTAAAGATGACCGCCTCACGGTCATTGCCCTTTGAACTTCGGCGGACGTTTCTCGAGAAAAGCGGAGATCCCCTCACGAGCGTCCGCTGTGCGAGCGCTATTTGCAATCGCCTGACTTTCGTTCTCCATTTGTGTCTCCAGCGTTTCAGTCCAGCCGCTATGTAATAACCGCTTTGATATCCCATAGGCTCGCGTCGGACCAGCTGCAAGCTGGACAGCCATGGCACTCGCCTGTGCAAGCAATTCATTGTCTGGCACCACGCGGGTGACAAGACCCCACTGCAGTGCTTCTTGAGCAGAGAACATGCGATTGGTGAGCGTCAGCTCCAATGCGCGCTTGAGCCCAACGATTCTGGGAAGAAAATAGGTTGAAGAGCCATCTGGCACTAATCCAGCTCGCGTGTACGCCACCATGAAACGGGTCGTCTCCGCCGCGACGACAATATCGCAGGCAATGGCAATGCTCATTCCGGCTCCCGCAACCGCCCCATGTACTGCCGCGACCACCGGCGCATCCATCCGTGTTAACCGTGACATAGCGGCATGGAGGTAGGTAGTCACCTCCTTAACGTGATACGGTAATTGGTTACCCCTGGCAGAAAAGGTTTTTAAGTCTCCGCCACCGGAAAATATTTTCCCTGCTCCAGAGATCAATACCGCCCGAATCTCAGGATCTTCGTCACAGCGCAGCGCGGCGTGCATCAGGTCCTTGCCCATTTCTTCATTGATCGAGTTGGCTGCTTCTGGACGGTTGAGAGTGATATGAGCCACATTGTCACGAACGCCAAAAAGAAGAGTGGTGTAATCCATATGAACGATACCTCCTCCATTCTAAGGTGGGGACCATGTTTCTTGGCTGATCCTTGAACGGATTATTGACGAAAATGGAATCCCTGTCAATATGAACTTGAGATCGCAGAGGAGAATGGCATCGGAAAGGTACTTGGAAGTCTGGACGCACTTATGTCATCTGCGCAGGATGGGCGGATGGTTTCAAAATCCCTTTACAAAGGAGGTACGATAAAATTAAAATAGATTGGGAACGAAATATGGCAACGGAGAAGATATTGACCCGCGATTTTGTCTTCAGTTTCTTTGCGCAATTCGCCTTCTCATCCGTTTTTTGTATCCTCATCCCTACGCTTCCGATCTATCTATCGAGGAGGGGATCCTCTGAGGCAGAAATTGGTTTCCTCATCGGAGTCTTTAGCGTCTCCTCATTAGTCCTCAGGCCTTTTGTTGGAAGAGCCCTTTTAAGAATTCCTGAGAGAAAATTCATGCTTGCTGGTACTATCCTGTATGCCTTCTCTTCCTTCGCCTATCTCTTTGCGATGCCTTTTTGGCCCCTTTTTATCATTCGAATCCTGCAGGGGATCGGCCTTGCTTTCTTTTCAACCGCCTCTTTCACCTTGATCGCGAATATCATCCCAGAAGCGCACCGGGGACAAGGCCTAAGTTACTATCATTTAGCCATTAATTTTGCCTTTGTTCTCGCCCCCTACTTTGGGATGATTCTCATCAACCAATTCAAATTCAGCATCCTTTTCCTGGTCTGTACGGCTTTATCCTTATGCTCCCTATTCATCACCACCCGATTGAGTAAGATCCAGGGCGTTCCATTGGAAAATCCTTCCGCAAAGAACCAGCCTTTTTTAAATCGTGCAGCCCTTCCCTCTGCCATCATGGCCTTCATGGTCAACGTCATATGGGGGGCGATCACCGCTTTTTTCCCCCTTTATGCGTTGAGTCAAGGGGTTTCAAATCCCGGACTCTTTTTTGGCACTTTGGCGATCACCCATGTCGTCGGTCGTGTTTTGGGTGGAAGATTATTTGATCTTTACAGCAGAGAAAAAATAATTTTCCCCTGCCTTGTCGCTTATATCATTTCAATGTTTATCCTTACCTTCTCTAAGACTCTTCCTATGTTTATTCTCGTCGCGGTGATCTGGGGGATTGGGAATGCCTTTCTCTACCCCACGCTGGTGGTTTATGCTCTGGATCATGCGAGATCGTCTCTTGGCCCAGCGATGGGTACTTTTACTGCTGTCGCTGATCTGGGTTCGGGCATGGGTTCAGTCATTATGGGCATTATCCTTCAGTTAACCAGCTATCAAACGATGTTCCTCTGCCTCACTTTCACCGGTGTCATCAATCTCCTTTATTTCCATTTTTTAGTCAGAAAAAAAGGAGGAAATCAACATGCCAATCTATGAATACCGATGTGAAGACTGTGGGAAGATCTCTGAATTTCTTTTGATCAAGACCGATGAGATTTTTGTTCCCCGGTGCAAAAAATGTAAAAGCAAGAAGATGTCGCGAGTCCTTTCCAGGGTGAGGGTAGTCCGCTCGGAAGAGAGTAGAATGGAGAGCCTGGCCGATCCATCGAAATGGGCCGGTTTGGACGAGAAGGATCCAAAGAGTATTGCCAAATGGGCGAAACGAATGGGAAAGGAGTTGGGTGAAGATATGGGTGAAGATGTAGACCAGATGGTGGACGAGGCAATGGAAGAAGAAGGAACCTCAAAATCGGGAGAATGCCTCGAAGATTAGACGCTCACCCAAACTTTCTATCCAGTTGATTTTTTCCCCAATCTGGTAAACTCGTATGAAAATCAAACCATTGACTTCCCAGCATAAGGTTAATGGGTAGTGAGGATTCAAAAGAAGCCAGCAGAGTTAGGTGAGGATATAAAACGAAATTTGAAGGTGCGACCCCGGATTCTCGACCCCGGATTCTCCGGATTTTCTCTACCATTCTTAAAGAATAAAGATTAACTCCAATGGGCTTTTCAAACTAACCCAACGAGTGATTTCCATGAGGCCCGAAGAAAAAGCAAGACAGTTGATCGACCAACTGCTTGAGAAGGCAGGCTGGGAGGTTCAGGATTACCGTGAACTAAATCTCGGAGCCTCTTTGGGGGGTTGCTGTCCGTGAGTTTCCTCTTAAGTCTGGCTCTGCTGACTATTTGCTTTTTGTGGATAGGAAGCCTGTTGGAGTTGTCGAGGCAAAACCCCAGGGAACGACATTAAGTAGGGTGGCAGAGCAAACCATTAAATACATAACAAAAATTGAAGAAAGCCTACCCCAAATCTCAACCACTCCCCCCTTCTCCTATGAGACCACAGGCACAGAAACTTTTTTCAGAGATTTAAGGGACCCTGAACCCCGTAGCAGAAGGATATTTGCCTTTCATCAGCCTAAAACACTCAACGATTGGCTTACAGAGGAGGATACGTTACGGGACAGACTGAAGGGTTTGCCACCCCTGATTAAAACAGGATTGAGGGATTGCCAAATTGAAGCCATCGAGAACCTTGAAAAATCCTTTGCTGATTTAAGGCCAAAGTCCCTTATCCAAATGGCATCAGGTGGAGGAAAGACTTTTACCGCCGTCAGCTTCACCTACCGATTGATAAAATTTGCTAAAGCGAGGAGAGTTCTCTTTTTGGTTGACAGAAGCAATTTAGGACGCCAAACAAGGAACGAATTCCAGCAGTATATAACGCCTGACGATGGGAGGAAATTCACAGAGCTTTATAACATCCAGCATCTTACTTCAAACACCCTTGACCCTGTAAGTCGTGTTTGCATCACCACCATCCAGAGGCTTTACTCGATGCTCAAGGATGAACCTGATTTTGAGCCAGAACTGGAAGAACAATCAATCTTTGAGGTATCCCCCTATGGAGAAGCACCCAAAGAAGGGGCCTACAATCCCTATTGAAACCTTTGATTTCATCGTCACCGATGAATGTCATCGTTCGATATACCACCTTTGGCGTCAGGTGCTTGAATACTTCGATGCCTTTATCATAGGGTTGACTGCGACCCCTTCTAAACAAACGCTTGGCTTTTTCGACCAGAATCTTGTGATGGAATACAGCCATGAACGGGCAGTCGCAGACGGTGTCAATGTTGGGTATGACGTCTACCTCATCCAGACCGAAATTACAGAGAAGGGAAGCAAGGTTGAGTCAGGATTTTTCGTAGATAAGCGGAATGAACTACCCCGCCGCAAGCAGCGGGGTATCAAAGACCACAACGGGCAAAACCCTTCGCCCCAAGGGGCGGGGTATTCACCCGGACGGAAATAAACTCACAAGGGAAATAAGGTGGAAACAGTTGGATGAGGATTTGGAATATTCTCCCATTCAATTAGACAGAGATGTAGTAGCCCCCGACCAGATAAGAACCATCATAAGGACGTTCAAAGATAATCTCTCCACGGAGATATTTCCTGGAAGGGAAGAAGTCCCCAAAACCCTGATTTTTTGCAAAAGACGATTCCCATGCTGAAGATATTGTCCATATTGCCAGGGAGGAATTTGGCAAGGGGAACGACTTCTGTAAAAAGATTACCTATAAAACCACAGGGGACAAACCCGAAGATTTAATTGCCAGTTTTCGGAACTCCTATAATCCACGGATTGCGGTAACGGTTGATATGATTTCCACAGGAACAGATATTCGACCGTTGGAGTGCCTCATATTCATGAGGGATGTAAAATCGCAGGTCTATTTTGAGCAGATGAAAGGAAGGGGAACAAGGGTTATTTCATCAACCGATTTTAATGCTGTTACCCCAGACGCTTTGAACAAGACCCACTTTGTCATTATTGATGCCGTAGGGGTCTGCGAGAATGATAAGACCGATTCTCGCCCCCTGGATAAAAAAAGGAGCATTCCTTTTGACAAACTCCTTCAATTGGTTGCCCTGGGTAATAGAGATGAAGATATTTTGAACTCTTTGGCGGGGAGGCTGGCAAGGCTGGACAGAGAGGCAGATGAAAAAGATAAAAAAGAAATTGAAGTTTCGTCAGGTGGGAAGCCTTTAAAGGAGGTCATCAATAATCTCCTCGATGCGGTAGACCCTGATAAGAAAATTGAGAAAGCAAAGGCGATTTTCAATACTGGAACCCCAACTATGGAACAGGTCAAAAAAGCCTCTGAAGAACTTGTCAAACAAGCCTGCATCCCTTTTGATAACTCATCGTTTAGAAATACCCTCATTATCATTAAGCAAAAAAATGAGCAGATCATTGATACGGTCAGCAAAGACAGGGTGATTATTGTTGGCTTTGATGAAAAAGCGAAAGAAAAGGCACGCACTATTGTGGATACGTTTAGAAGGTTTATCGAGGAAAATAAAAACGAACTCACAACAATACAACTTATCTACGATAAACCATACGGTCGCCGCCATCTCACCTATGAAGAAATCAAACAACTGGCAGAATCCATAAAAAAACCACCCTATTTTCTAACCCCAGAAGTTATCTGGCAGGCTTATGAACAGTTGGAAAAATCAAAGGTGAGGGGTGCTGGTCCACAAAAACTTTTGACGAACATCATTTCCCTCATGCGTTTTGCATTAGAAAAGAGCGATGTCCTTGAGCCTTTCTCCGATATGGTAGACCGAAGGTTCAATGACTGGTTGGCTCAACAGGAAGGATTAGGAAAGAGGTTTAGTCCAGAGCAGATGGAATGGCTCACAATGATAAAAGAACATATCGCCACTTCCCTTTCAATAGGGATAGATGATTTTGAAATGGCTCTCTTCAATCAGAGAGGTGGAGCGGTTAAGATTTATCAACTGTTCGGACAGCAGTTGAACGGGATTTTGGAAGAACTCAATGAGAGGGTGGCCGCATGACAGATAACAAGTTACTTGAGTTTCCAAAAGGTTGGCTTTGGGTTACTTTAAGAGATGTAGCTGAAGATACTAAATATGCAATTGTTGACGGCCCATTTGGAAGTCAAATGAAAGTGCCTGAATTTACAACCGAAGGAATCCCTCTGATAGAAATGCAGAATCTAAAGGGAGATAAAATTAATTTGTCATTTAGAAGATTCATTACTAAAACCAAATTTAAAGAATTGGAAAGGAGCAAGGTTAAGGGGGATGACATAATTGTTTCAAAAACAGGAACGTTAGGACTTGTTGCTATCGTTCCGAAACAAATTGATGAGGCAATGATAACAAGTCGATTAGCTAAAATAAGTTTAAATGAGAATTTAATCACTTTGAAGTTCGCATATTATTTTATGAAATTGCTACGTTCCAGCCAATATTGGGAAGAAGTTGGCAAAGGGACAACTATGAAAATTCTAACAATAGAAAATATTGAGGATACTCATATCCCTTTCCCTCCCCTTCCTGAACAGCATCGCATCGTTGCCAAAATCGAAGAACTTTTTACCAGGCTGGATGCAGGAATAGAGGCTTTAAAGAAAATAAAAGCCCAATTGAAGCGTTACCGTCAGGCCGTTTTAAAATATGCCTTTGAAGGAAAACTCACCCAGGAATGGCGAGAAGCCAATAAAGGAAAAATCGAACCCCCATCCGTCCTTTTGGAAAGAATAAAAGAAGAACGAAAAAAGGATGCCAAAGGGAAATATAGGGAGTTACCACCGATAGAGAAATCCGATTTGCCTGAATTGCCAGACAGTTGGGTTTGGGCACGTGCTGAAGAGTTATGCGGGTTTATAACAAAAGGGACAACACCAAGTCCAGATAAATTGTATTCCAATGTTGGGGAAGTGCCTTTTATCAAAGTTTATAATTTGACTGACACAGGATATTTAAACTTCAATATAAACCCCACATTTATTTCTAAACAGACACATGAAGGAGAACTCAACCGTTCTAAAGTTTATGCTGATGACATTCTAATGAATATAGTCGGCCCCCCTTTGGGAAAGGTTTCTATTGTCCCACATACCCATCCAGAGTGGAATATGAATCAAGCGATGGCTGTTTTTCGCTCCATGCCCAGCTTTAATAGACATTATTTGATGTTTTGCCTTCCCTCCAAAGATATTTTAAATCGAGCAATCAAAAAAGCAAAGACGACAGCAGGGCAGTCAAATCTAACATTGGGGATATGTCGTGATTTGCCAATACCTGTTCCTTCACTCCTTGAACAGCATAAAATAGTTGAGGAAATAGAGAACCGTCTTTCTATGGCTGACGAAGTAGAAAAAGTAATGGAGCAGAGCTTCAAACAGTCAGATAGGTTACGCCAGAGCATTTTGAAGCAAGCTTTTGAAGGAAAGTTAGTCCTGCAAGACCCGACCGATGAACCAGCAGGAAAGTTACTGGAAAGAATCAGGGAAGAGAAGGCAAAGCGGGAGTCATCGAATAAAAAAGAGAAGAAGCATAGAAGTAGTGCAGCCAACAAAATATTTGGCCCAACGGGTGAGAGTCCCGTCTTGGCAATTTGTCCGTTTCAGCCAAGTAGATATATTCGACATACTGGATGGTAACAGACAGTATGAAAGCTCGAATGTAAACGGCCAGACCGCTCTTTGAAGTGGGAACGACTCAGGG
>Ga0315293_10005268_pt1 | contig 12162 bp, 10 predicted proteins | sample YL17G13_20_MG_FD_203071 | JGI IMG/M metagenome (GOLD analysis project Ga0315293, IMG submission 203071) | Sediment microbial communities from Yellowstone Lake, YNP, Wyoming, USA - YL17G13_20 | ecosystem: Environmental > Aquatic > Freshwater > Lake > Sediment | place: USA: Wyoming | collected... | reverse complement strand
CGAGCCGCTGCGACCCGCCGCCGAGCGCGGCCGCCGCGGCGAGGCCGGCCGGGAAGAAGATGGCCACGTCGGACGCGAGCACGGTGGCCCGCATCGCGGCCTTGGCGGGGGGCGACTCGTGGCCGGCTGAGAGGCCGAGAGCGACAGAGCCGGGGTCGGCCGCGCGCACCGCCAGGCCGTGGAGCCAGCTCTGGTAGGCGGAGAGGGGGGGGTAGTCCAGGCCCCAGTAGGCGACGTCGTTGTGCGTACCGTTGCGGTACCTGGACGGGGGGGAGAGGCGGGGCGCGGCGCGTTTGGCGGCGGGTCGTCGGCGTCGCGCCGCCGCCTCTCCCCCACCTCCCTCGCTCGCACCACTCTTTGGCGGGCAGCCCCAACGTCAGCTCCATCCAGTGCCGCTGCGCCTCGTAGTCGCCGAAGCGGGGCGGGTCGGCGTGGCCTACGGGTGGGAAAAAAAAGGGGGAACGGGGTGGGCGCCGCGCTCGATCGATCCGGTTTCGGGGTTGCTGTACCAAGACCATTGCGCCGGCGACCGCCGGCGGCGATCAAAGCGGCGGGCGCTCCATCCGCGGCGCGCACGATGCCCGCCCCTCCTCCCCCCACACCAGAGTACGGCCCCAGGCCGACGGCCGCACGCAGCGCGATGCTGGTCGCCACCAGGGCGGCGACCGCGGACCGGGACGGCATGGCCGGCGCGCGGAGTGGCGGCCAAAGACTGACCGCGGCCGCCACTATCGCCTCCCGCGCGCGCCGTCGCCTCCCGCGCCGCGCGAGGACCCGCCCCTCTGCGTGGACCCGCGGCCGCGGCACAACAGGCGCCCTTTCGCGCGGGCCGCCACCCGCGCCCTCCTCCCCTCACATTCCGGCCCGCTAGCCCGCGGCTCGGCATCGCCCGATGTCGAGCCGTCGTCGCGGTGGCGGAGGCGCCGTGTCGGCCGGCCGGCGCGGCCCGCCGGCGCGCTCCACGGCTGGCGTCGCCGCGCCGCGCCCGGTCAACCTGCCCTCCCTCAAGTCCGAGGCGCCCGCGCGCGACCCCGACTCGGGGAACCGCGCGCCCGCGGGGTGGGGCAAGGCCGCGCCGGCCGGCGGCGAGGCGGGCGGCGGCGCCGCGGCGGGCGCCGCGCCCGGCTGGCAGCCGCCCGGGGCGGCCGGCGCGCCGACGGGAGCAGTCTCTACGACCGGCCTGAATGCGCGCGAGTTTCCGAGCCTGGGCGCGGCGCCACCGCCCACGCCGGCAGGCGGCTGGCCGCCCGCCGCGGGCGGCGCGAGCTGGGACCGGGGGCGGCCCCAGCACACGCCGGGGTTGCCCGGGGCCAAGGTAGGGGGTTGGTGGAGGGGCGGGGTGGGGCTCGGTCGCCGTTTCCGGGGTCGCGGCGACCGAGCCTCCCTCTTCTCTCCCCTTTCAGTCTGCCGACGCGTGGGACGAGGACGACCGGTCCCTGGGCCCGCCGCCGCCGTCCTCGCGCTGGGGCGGCGGCGGCGACGACCGCGGCGGGTGGCCGCGCCGCGGCGGCGACGGGCGCCGCGACGGCGACCGCGGCGACCGCCGCTGGCCGCCGCCCCGCGGCGGCGACGGCCCTCCACGCGGCTCTCAACGGGACGACCCTTTCCCCCCGCCCGCCACCCCCCCGCGCGAGGCCGGCCTCGCGGGCGAGCCTGCCCCACCCCCGCCCGACCCCGCGGCCGCCGCCGCGTCCGCCGCTGCCGCGTCCAAGCGCGCGGCGGACGAGCGGGCCGCGTTCTACGCCGAGCTGGATGCCGTGGCCGCGGCCAAGGACGCGGCGCGCGCCGCGGCGCGCTTGGCCGCCGCGGCGGCCGCGGCGGGGCCGCCGCCGCCGCGCCAGCGCGCGGCCGACGTCGTGGCGGGCATCAAGCCAACGCTGCCGGTCGTGCCAGTGCCTGTGGCGCGGCCGCCTTCGCCCCCACCGCCGCCGCGCGCGCCGCCGCCGCCGCCGCCGCCGCCGCCGCCCCCCCCTCGCCCGACCCCCGTCCCCCTCCCGCTCCCCCTCGTCGGCTCCGCCATGGTCGAGCCCACCCCTCGCTCCGCCCTGCTCGACCCGCTGCCGCCGACCGCCGGCGGATGGCCCGGCGGCGGCGGCGGCGGCGCGCCCGAGTGGGGCGGCTCGCCGCTCGCCTCCCCCCTCACCTCCCCGCACCGTGACCCGCCCCCGTCGGCCGCCCTGTTTGACGGGGGCCTGTTCGGACCGGGCCTGGTGGCGTCAAGCGTGCTGCTCGGGGGCGGTGGGGGAACGCGCGCGCCCCGGCCCGCGCCGCGCTGCTGGCCGCCAGGTGCGCAGCCGCACCCGCCCCCGGCCGCCGCGCGCGGCCCACCCCCGGGGTACGGCCCGCCGGCGCACCCCCCCCCCCCCGCCGCGGCCGGCCCGCGCGGGCCGCCCGCGGCGCCGCTGCCGGGCGGGCGCGCGTTTCCGGGCGCGCTCTTCCCGCCGCCGCCGGGCGCCGGTTGGGGCGTGGGCGGTGGCGGGGGCGCCGCCCCGCATCACCACTTCACCCCCCCCCTCGGCGCGTTCGCGCCCGGCGCGGGCGGCGGCGGCTGGGCCGCGCCCCCGGCAGCCGCGCCGCCGCCCGGCTGGGGCGGCCGCCCGCCGCCGCCGGGGTCGCTCGAAGCGTTGGCGGCCGCGACCGCGGCGCGCAACGCGCCGGGGGGGCTGCCCCAGGTGGCGGCGCCGGCGCGGTCGGTCGAGGCGCCGCGCGCGCGCGCGCCGCCGCCCAAACCGCCCCGCGCCGCGACGCCGCCGCCGCCCCCGCCGCCCGCGAGCACGGCGACCCCTGACCCGTCCCCGCGCGCCGGCGGCGGCGACGGCCGGCGCCGCCGGCCGCGCGGCGGCGGCGGGCGGTCGCCGCCGGGGCCCGCGCCGACGGGCGCCGCCGCCCCTGCGCCCTCGCCCGCCCGCACGCCGGCCCGCGGAGGCGGCCGCCCGCCCTCCGCCAACGCGGTCGCCGGCGCCCCCTCGCCCGACGGCGGCGGCGGCCGCGGGCGCCGCGCGCGCGGCGGCCGCGGGCCGAGCGCGTGAGAGGGGAGGGTGGAGGGTGGAGGGTGGGGCATTCCTGGGCCGCAAGCACGTGTGACGATTCGATGCCTCGACGGGCGGGCGGCGGGCGGCGGCGGTGGCAGGGTTGAGAGAGCGAGCCCCCCTCCCCCCTGCGTTCACTCCCCCGTGCCTTCCTCCCGCCCCATCCCCCCCCCCCTTCCTTCCCTGCCACCATGTGGCTCGCGCGTGCCGGCAGCGCCCTGCGCGCCCGCGGACCGGTGCGCGCCCGCGGCCGCCGCGGGCGCGGCGCAGCCCTAACCGCGGGGCGGGGCGAGGGCCGACCGCCACCCTCTATCCTCCTCCCCAGGCGAGCGTGGCCGCCCTGTCGGGACGGCGCGGGTACGCGAGCGCGCAAACGGTGTGTCGTGGGAGGGGCGGCGCGGATGGGCACGCCGCCGCGGCCCGCGTGCGCCCGCGGCCGCCGCAGGCACTCCCCGTCGCCGCGGGCAACTGATCGAACCGTGTGGCCGGCGGCGCAACCGCCGGATCAGCCCCGGCGGCCCGCCCACAACCCCAGACCCCCCAACCCTAATCCCGACCCCCAACCCTAAACACGCCAGATGACCGTGCGCGACGCGCTCAACTCGGCGCTCGACGAAGAGATGGACCGCGACGCCGACGTCTTTGTCCTCGGCGAGGAAGTGGGCGAGTACCAGGGCGCGTACAAGATCACGCGCGGCCTGCTCGCCAAGCACGGCCCCGCGCGCGTGCTCGACACGCCGATCACCGAAGCCGGGTTTGCCGGCCTCACCGCGGGCGCCGCCTTCGCCGGCCTGCGCCCGGTCTGCGAGTTCATGACGTTCAACTTCGCGATGCAGGCACGGCGGGGCGGGGGGGGGGGGGGGGGGGGCGGGCGCCGGGGCGGCGGCCCCCGGGGGGGGGGGGGGCGCGCGGCCGGCGCGGCCGCGCGGCGCCCCGACGCTCGCCCCCACGACCCCCTCCCCCTCCCCTCCCCCCAGGCCATCGACCAAATCATTAACTCCGCCGCCAAGACGCACTACATGTCCGCGGGCGCCATTTCGTGCCCCGCCGTCTTCCGCGGCCCCAACGGCGCGGCGGCCGGCGTCGCGGCGCAGCACTCGCAGTGCTACGCCGCGTGGTACGCGTCCGTGCCCGGCCTCAAAGTGCTCGCCCCGTACGACGCCGAGGACGCGCGCGGGCTGCTCAAGGCGGCCATCCGCGACCCGGACCCGGTCATCTTTTTGGAGAACGAGATTCTGTACGGCGAATCGTTTCCCGTCACGCCCGCCGTGCTCGACAAAGATTTTACGGTGCCGATCGGCAAGGCCAAGGTGATGCGGGAGGGGTCGGACGTGACCCTCCTCGCGTTTGGCAAAATGGTCGGCTACTGCCTCGCCGCCGCCGACGCCCTCGCCGCGGCCGGCGTGTCGGCGGAAGTCGTCAACCTGCGCTCGCTGCGCCCGCTCGACTCGGACACGGTGCTGGCGTCTGTGCGCAAAACGCACCGCGCGGTGACCGTCGAAGAAGGCTGGCCCGTCTGCGGCGTCGGCGCCGAGCTCGCGGCCTTGATCGGGGAGCACGCGTTCGACGACCTGGACGCGCCGGTGGAGCGGGTGACCGGGGTCGACGTGCCGCTCAGCTACGCCGAGGCGCTCGAAAGAGCGTCGCTGCCGCAGGTGCCGGACGTCGTGCGCGTCGTGCAGCGCATGCTGGGCGCGTGAGCGGGGGGGGGAGGGGGTTGGTGTGTGACGGGGCGGTCTCTGCTTGGGGAGCGCAGCCCGTCGTCGCCGCCGCCAGTCTCGCGCGGGGGGCGCGCACGCTCCGGGGCTCGCCGCCCGCCATGGAGCCACTGCTGGGGTACGACCTCGAGTCCGACCCGGCGCGCCTGTGAGTGGGGGGGAGTGGTGGGGCGGCGGCGGCGCCAGCCGCGCATTGGCGCGCGCCGGCGCGGCAGGGCGGGCCGCGCCGCGGTCTCCGCGGCAGCCGTGGCGCTTGACGACGTGAGCGGAGCGCGTCGACATGGGCGCCGGCCCCCCCTCCCCCCCACGCAACTCCCTCGCCCACCACCTCGCCCGTCCCCTCCCTCCTCTAGCCCCCGCCGCCGCGCCCGCCCCCCCGCCGTCCTCGTCGCCGTGCGCGCCACGCTCGACGTCGTCCCCGCTGCCTTTGCCCTGCTCGGCGCGGCGCGTGACGGTCTCGCCTCCCGCCTGCGCGCGCGGCGCGCCGCGCGCGACGCCCTCCTCGCCGCCCTCGCCGCCGCCGCCGCCGCCGGCGCCGCCGCCTCACTCTGGCTCAATGCGGCCATCGCGGCCAAAGTGGAGGCGGTCGTCGGGGCGCCGGGGCCGGCCGGGGTTTCGCGAGCGTCCGCCGCGGTCGCCGACGCCGACCTCGCGTCCCTCCCCCCCCCCGTCGCCCGCTACCTCCGCTACGCGTTGCCACGTGGCTCCAGGCTGTTGACCCGGGTGCGGCTGCGCCAGGTGGGCGTCTTCCGGTTCCGCATCCAGACCGGGCTCCGCGCGGGCGAAGGCTGGAAGAAAGTGGCCGCCGTGCAGCACGCGGCCGCGCTCCCGCTGCGCCCGCCGGGGTACGTGTGGGCGGCGACGGTGTGGCTGGCGCCGGGGTTGTGGGTGCGGGGGTGGGACGCGTACGCGGGGGGGAGGGGCCACATGTTTTGGCGCGTGCTCTCGGCGCTCCCCCTGATCTCATCCGCCGCGCCCGAGATCGACCAGTCGGCCCTGTTGCGGTACCTGACGGAAGCGGTCTACTACCCCACGGCCCTGCTGCCGTCGCCGGGCCTGTCCTGGACGCCCGTGGGGGAGCACGCCGCGCGCGCGACGCTGACCGCGGGGCCGGGGTCGCCCACCGTCGCCGCCGTCTTCCATTTCGGGCCGGGAGGGGAGGCCCTGTGCGCCAAGACGGAGGACAGGGCGCGCCCCCTGGAGGACGGGTCGGTCGTGTCCGACGCGCACACGGTCGAGTACAGTCGCTGGGCAACCGACCCGGCGACCGGCATCCGCTACCCCTCCCGCCTCACCATGACGTGGGACCTGCTCAGGCCGTTTCCGTACGGCAAGCTGGACGTCGTCGAGTACAGCGCGTGGGAGGCGTGAGGCGGGGGAGGAGGGAGAAGGGAGTGGTTTTGTTTTCCTACTGATTCCGTTCCGGGCCGCCGCCGCCGCCCGCTCCGGGGCGCCTTGCCGCTCTGCGCCGCTCTGTCACGCCCGTCCCGCACCGCGCGCCGCCTCTTGTGTGTGTGGTGGTGGGGCGGAAAAAGGGCCGCGCCGCCGCTCCCGCGCCTCCTCCCGCCGCCCGCCCGCCGGCCTTGCGGTCGCGCCATCGTGTCACAGTGCTCCCTCCTTCGCCCACGACGCCTCGCGCGGCCCTGCCCCTCACCACGCCCGCCCTTTGGGAAACGTGGACGCGAGCGCTGCCCTCGCCCCACGCGCCACGAGCAGCCCGCCGTACGCCACAAGCCCCACGGCAGCCCCGAGTGTCGCGTGAACGATTAGGCGCTCCCACCAGGCAAAACAGTTGGCCGCGGTGGAGATCAGGTACCGATTCCAGGCGACGGCGACACCGCGCGCCGCCCTTTTCCACCAGGGCGCGGCCGCGGCGGCCGCTAGGCGGGCGGACCGCGCGGCGGCGAGGGTGTCGAGGTCGGAGCGCGCCATTCGCGCGCGGTGGGGGAGAGCGGTGGCTCGCTCGGGCCCCGCCCTCGGCGCCGCGCTGCGCCGGGCGAGGGCGGGCGCGCCCGGGGCCGGGCTGGCGGCAAAAGGGTGTGTGGGGAGGCGAAGAGAGCGCCGCGCACGCCTCTGCACCCACTCCCCGTCGCGAGCGCGCCCCCCCCGACCCGGCCCCGGACCGCCCCCACCGCGATGGTGCGCGATTGGCGCCGCGCCGAGAGTGGGCGGATGCCGCCCGCGCGCCGATCGACCGCTCCGCCGACGCGCCGCCTCCCTCCTCCTCTCCTCCCTAGGCTCTCCCCGGCCAGGTCACGCCCGAGGGCGTGCCCTCCTTCAAGCTCGTTCTGGTCGGCGACGGCGGCACGGGTGAGGGAGAGAGGAGGGGGCTGATTGGCCGCGCGCGCACGGGCGCGCGCTGGCGCGCGGGCGGGCGGGCGCCGGCCGCCCGCGCCTCTTTCGCCGCGGTCGCGCTGATCGGCGGTCACCCGCCGTGGCGGCGCCCGCGCGCCGGCGGCGGCGCGAGCGCGGCGGTCCCCGCCTGCCGACGCATCGCGCGCCCCGCCCTTCTCCTCTAGGCAAGACCACTTTCGTCAAGCGCCACTTGACCGGCGAATTCGAGAAGAAATACGAGCGTGAGTCGTTCGGCGGGGAGGGGGCCGGAGCGCGGGATCGGGCGCCGCGCGCCGGCGGCCGTCGGCCGTGCCTGACAGAGCGCCAGAACCCTCGCCGCGCCGCCAACAACACCCGCCCACCCCCCATCCCTCCCCCTTCCCTCCCCGCAGCCACGATCGGCGTGGAGGTCCACCCCCTGGATTTCACGACCAACCGCGGCAAGCTGCGCTTCTACTGCTGGGACACGGCCGGCCAGGAGAAGTTTGGCGGCCTGCGCGACGGCTACTACATCCACGGCCAGGTGTGTGAAGAGGAGAGAGGGAGGGAGAGACGGAGAGAGTTTTTCTTTCTTTACTCTTCTTCCCACCCACCCACCACCCCACCCCACCCCCTCCAACACCTCAGTGCGCCATCATCATGTTCGACGTCACGTCCCGCCTGACATACAAGAACGTGCCCACGTGGCACCGGGACCTGTGCCGGGTGTGCGAAAACATCCCCATCGTGCTCTGCGGCAACAAGGTGGACGTCAAGAACCGCCAGGTCAAGCCCAAGCAGGTATGAGAGGGGCGGGGGAGGGGGTGGAGCGTGTTTTGGTGGCGAAAAGAGCGAAAACAAAAACGAAACAATCAACCCCCTTCTTCCCTCGCACCGCTCTCCGCCCCCAGGTCACGTTCCACCGCAAGAAGAACCTGCAGTACCACGAAATTTCGGCCAAATCCAACTACAACTACGAGAAACCGTTTCTGTACCTCGCCCGCAAACTGGTCGGCGACGGCGCGCTCCACTTTGTCGAGCAGGTGCGAGAGAGAGAGAGAGAGGAGAGAACGAGAGTGATTCCAACCCTAATTTTGAACCCTAACCGTGACCCTCACCCCTCTTCTTCTCCGCAGGTCGCCCTCGCCCCGCCCGAGGTGGCGATCGACCTCGCCCAGCAGGCCGCGTACGAAGCCCAGCTGGCGGAAGCGGCGGCCGCGCCGCTGCCGGACGAGGACGACCTGGTCGACTGAGCGGGGAGCGACGGACGGAACATGGGGGGGGGGGGGGCTCCGCACTCTGCCGCCGCGCAGTGTCACGCGCGCGCGCCCGGTCACGCGCGGCGAGTCTCTCACGCGCGCTCTCTAGGCGGCGCGGGCGGCGAGGAGGAGGGTGACCGGCCAGTCGAGGCGGGCGCGCGCGGCCGGACCCCCGAGCGCCGCTTCCAACCCGGCCCCCACCTCGCGCGCCACGTCCAGCCCCGCGGCCGCGGCGGCGGCGGTCGCCGACCAGGACGCGACGTAGCCGGCGATGGCGGCGGGCGTCAGCGGGGCGGAGGACATGCGCGCGGCGCACCGGACGACGCGCGGGAACCCTTCCCCCGGCGTGGGGTCGAGCCCGCGCATGCCGTTGAGCACCAGGGCGCGCTCCGGCGCCCAGTAAGCGGCCAGGGTGTCGTCGTGGGCTGCGTGCAGGACGGCGGTGGCGGCCGGGAGGGGGGTGCCTCCGTCGGCGTCGGCCGCACAAATGCTCGCCAGGCCGTAGCTGACCGCGGCGAATGTTCCTCCTGGCCGCAGCACGCGCGCGGCTTCCACGTAAAACGGGCGGGGCGGGGGTGCGGGGGAAGCGGGGGGGCGGGCAGGGACACACCAGTGGAGCGCTTGCGCGACGGTCAAGAGGTCGGCCGCCCCTGTTTCCTCCCCCGTCTCCGTGGCTGTGCCTTGCCGCCATAGTACGCGACCACCCGGATCGGCGTCGCGCGCGAATGAGAGCTGGGCGGGCGACGCGTCGAGCCCGACGACGACGGTCGCTCGCGGCGTTGCGGCCGCCAGCGCCAGCGTCAGCTGGCCGCTGCCGCACGCAATGTCGACAATGCGCTTCACTCCCGACCCTGCCTCGGCCAGGATGGCCGCCACGACGGCGGGCGGGAGGATGGGGCGGTGCAATGCGTAGGCCGCCGCGACGCTGGCGCCAAAGAGGGACGCCATGAGGCGCTGGTGCTGGTGCTGGGCGTGTCGAGGGGGGCGGCAGCGGCCCCGAAAGAGAGTCCGGTTGTGATTGCTCCTTCCTCTCGCGCTCGTGCGTTCCAAACCCGGCCTCACCCCGCTCGCCCCTCCACCACGCGCGACTCGGTCGCCCACGGGAGCAGGTGGCGCAGGGTGGCGGTGACTCGGGCCCAGGCGACGGCCGCAAACGCGGCAACGGTCGCGGCAGCGGAAGCTGCGCACGCAACCGCCAGATCGACCGTATTTAAGTCCCACAGCCGGGTCGGCAGCGGCGCCGGTACATGGGAGGGAGCGCGACGCGTGCGGACCGGCGGCGTCTGCGTCTGCGTCTGCGTCGGCGACGGCGCCCGGTCGCCGGCCGCCTCGAACACGACGTCGGCGACCTGGCTACCGCCTGGATCGACCGCCTCGAGCGCGCGCTGCATGGGGGAAAGCGGGGACGGGTGGCGAGGCGGCATGGTGGTGTGTGTGGGGGCCTCTGCGCGCGCGCGCTTCTACTTGCCGCCGCCCGCCCCCGTCACCCCCGCCTTCTCCAGCTCCGCCTCGAGCGCCGGAATCGCTGTCTTCCAATCGGCCACCCACCCATAGTCGGCGATCTGAAAGGGGCAGGGGTGGAGGTCGGCGGGGCGGCCGCCAACCCACCACCCTCGACCCCGCCCTCCCTCCCTCCTCCCGACCTGAAAAATGGGCGCGTCCGCGTCCGTGTTGATGGCCACGATGCAGCCCGCGTCCTTCATGCCGGCCACGTGCTGGGACGCGCCGGAAATGCCGACAGCGATGTACAGGGCGGGCGCGACGATCCGCCCCGTCTGCCCCACCTGCAACTCGTTGGGCGCCAGGCCGCCATCCACCGCGGCCCGCGTCGCGCCCAGCGCGCCGCCCAGGCGGTCGGCCAGGGCGCCGAGCGCGGTGAACGACGCAGCGTCGCCGAGAGCGCGGCCACCTGCGACGACCGCCTTGGCCGCGCCCAGGTCGGGGCGGGCAGAGGTCGAGGGGGTATCGGAAATCCAGGTCGTGCCGGCAGGGGCAGACTGAAGAGGAGAGCGGGGTGGGAAAGGGCCGCGCGGCGGCGGTCGCGCCCCTCGCGCCCCTCCAGACCCACCGTCGCCGCCTCGAGCTCGCCCGCCTCGACCTCCACCGGCGCCACTCCCGCCGACCCGCCCTCCTTCAAAGCCGGAAAGGACGCGGGGCGCACGGTGAGGAAGCGGGGGCCGCCGTCGGTGTAGGCGACGACTTCCGTGACGGCCCCCGCGTACGCGCCCCGCGTGAAGACCACCCCCCCATCCTCCCCTGTCTCTACCCCCGTCACGTCTGAAACCATGTCCCGGCACGCGAGCGCCGCCACGCGGGGGAGCAGGTTGCGGCCGGCGGTCGTCGCGGGCGCGAGCGCGGCGGCAAACCCGCGCGCGTCGACGACGGCGGCCGCGAGCGCGGCGGCGGGCTCGGCCAGGGCGTGTGCGAGGGTCGGATGGGTGGCGGTGAGGACGGCGTCGACGCCGGGGGCGGACGCGGCCTGGGCGGCGGCCTTCGCGGTCGCCGCGCCGGCGACGAGAACTGTGACCGGGCCCGAGCCCAGCAGCGTCGCCGCCGCCACGGCGGCCAGCGTGGAGGGCGCGAGGTCTTCGCCGTCCAGGTCGGCAACGACGAGCGCGCCGCCGGAGGTGGGGGTGGAGGAGGCCTGGCGGAGGACGGGCGCGCGCGTCGGGCGGCCGCGGCAGGCGTCGCCGCGCTTCCTGCCACCCGCCCGCAATCAGCAATTAACCTCCTCCACGCACCGAGCGGGCGGCGACCGGCGGAAAGAGCCGGCGCGCGAGCGCGGGGGCGCATCGCGCGGCGTCAGCGCGGCCAAACGCCGCCGCGCGGCGCGCGCCCGCGGCGCCCGCGGCGGCGAGCTGCATGCTGCCGGTCGCGGGAGGGACAAGGAACGGGCGCCGGTAGTGACACAGCGCGCCACCTCCTCTCTCTCTCTCCCCCCTCACGCGCCCACCCCCTCGCCCCCCTCGTGCCCCCCGCCCCCCCCCGCCGGCGGCCCCATGCACGACCGGGCCACGGACTCAAACAGGCGCTCCACCTCGGGCGCGCACCGGGTGAAGGGGTGGCCCCAGAAGGCGTGCCGCGGGTTCTTGATCAGTTCGATGAACGTGATGAGCAGCCCCCACGGGTGCGGCCGGTTGACGATCAGGCGTTCGAGCAGCACCCGCGTGATCGCCTCTTGAAGGCCCGCCCCGCGGTCGCCCGCGCGGCCGCCGCCGTCGCCAAAGAGCGAGAGCAGGACGCACGAGAAATAGTGCGTGTGCGAGTTGGGGTAGCGCAGCTGGTTGGCGCACGCGTTGAGGAGGGCATGCCGGCCTTCCGGGTCGAGGGACGTGGCGAGGCGGGCGAGGAGGGCGGTCGACGGGGACGAGGCGGAGGGGGGGCCCGGCGGCGCCGGAGTCCCGTCCCCGTTGCCGCCGCCGGCGGCGACGCACCCCAGGTGCAGGACCAGCGCACCCACCAGGCCAGCGTCGTAGCGCGAGCCCGCGGCGGCGGTGGCGGCGGGCGGGAGGCGCAGCCGCGCCGGGAGGCTGGCGACAAAGTCGTCGCCGCCGCCCCCTCCGCTCAACCAGGCGTCCACGTCGACCCGCAGCGCCCTGGGGAGCAGCGACGCGGGCGGCGGGCGCAGGCGGGGGGGGACGGCGGTTTCTGGGAGCAAGTCCACCTTGAGCGCGGGGGTGAACGGGTCGGGGAGTCGCATCGACCGCGGGAACGCTGAGAGCACCAGGTTGCGCATCTGAACGCAGGGAGGCGGCACCGCAGCGCAGAGCGCGGGCGCGGCCTCGGCCAGGAACTCGGGAAAGTCGTGCAAGAGGCCGAGGAGCACGCGCAGACTCCCTTTGT
>Ga0315293_10005265_pt1 | contig 12166 bp, 9 predicted proteins | sample YL17G13_20_MG_FD_203071 | JGI IMG/M metagenome (GOLD analysis project Ga0315293, IMG submission 203071) | Sediment microbial communities from Yellowstone Lake, YNP, Wyoming, USA - YL17G13_20 | ecosystem: Environmental > Aquatic > Freshwater > Lake > Sediment | place: USA: Wyoming | collected... | reverse complement strand
TCGACTTTAAGGTAGGAAAGCATCAGTCCAGGTTGTACGGGGAGAGGAGTGTCTGCAGGTTGATGCGTCCGTAACCCATGTCCATGTCGATCCCGGGTTTTTCGCTGGCGTTGACGTCATCGGCTGTGTATTTGATGATGGCCATGATCTGCTGGTTGGTCAGCAGCGGCTTGTAGGCGATGAGCAGCGCGATGGCCCCGGATACGTGGGCGGCGGCCAGCGATGTTCCGTTGCCCCAGTCGTAGAAGCGCAATTCGGTCGGCCGCGCCGGGTCGAAAGCGGCGCCGTAGACCCAGACGCCGGGCGCCACCACGTCGATCTGCGGCCCGCGGTTGGAGAAGTCGGCCAGCTTGTCGCTGGCATCACTGGCGCCGACGGCCGTGCACAGCAGATCGTAGGCGGCAGGGAACTGTACTGCGTCGCTGCCGTCGTCGCCGGCGGCGGCGACCAGGGAACAGCCCTTGTCGAAGGCGTACTGGCAGGCGTCCTTTAAAATAAAACTGTCGTTGTCGCCGCCCAGGCTCAGGTTCAGCACCTTGGCGCCGTGGTCGGCGGCGTACTTGATGCCGGCGGCGATGGTCAGGTAGTTGCCGTTGCCCTGGTCGTCCAGGACCTTGACCGGCAGCAGCGAGGCATTCCAGCCCACCCCGGCGATGCCGATGCCGTTGTTCGTTTCGGCCGCCGCCAGCGAGGCCACCAGAGTGCCGTGGCCGTTATCGTCCTGGGCGTCGGTGTCGTCGTTGACGAAATCGTAACCGGGGACGATCTTGTTCTTCAAATCCTCATGACCCACGGCGATGCCGGTGTCGATGATGGCGATGATGATGCCGCTGCTGCCGGTGCTCCAGGTCCAGCCCTCGGTGGCCTTGATGTCGGCGGCCATGGTGCCGCGGAGATTCTTTTCCGGGTAAAACACCTGGCCGTTGTTGAGCAGGGCGTACTGGTAGGAAAAAAATTGTTCGTTGGGAATCTGGGCATTCATCGATGCCAGGTAATTGAACGAAACGTCCTGCACCCATTTTTCCGCGACCAGGCTCTTTTTAAGTTCGGCCAAGTCGGTCCCGGGGGTGGCGTCGATCAATAGGTAGCCGGAGTATTTTTCGCGGCGCAGGCTCTGGATTTGCCCTCGGTAGCGGCTATAGAGAAACTCGTTGGCGGAAGCCGCCGTCCTGCCGTCGCTGGCCAGCTTGACGACCAGCTGCCCGGGCACGAAACAAGCCGGCACCCCGTACGGGGCGATTTCTTTGTTTGGCGAATCCTGGGAATTTCCCGGCCGTTCAGCGGCCCAAAAAAAGAATATCCCGGCCAAACCCAGCAGGAGAAGGTTTTTGGTTTTCATGGCGAACCCCTAAAAGACGTAAACGACAGCCAGAGACAACTCGGTCCGGGCCAGCATGCTGGCCTTGAAGGTCAATTCCCAGTTGTCGCCGATTTCTAGTACCGCGCCGGCCAGCGGCCCGATCAGGTTTTTTTGCTTGTAGCTCATTTCCTGCTGGCCCTGCAGGTCGGCGACGGTTTCGGCGGCAATGAATTTTCCGTGCAGCAGATTCAAGCGCGGGCCAAGGAAAAAGGTCAGGCCCGACAATCCCTGGAAGTGAAGGGTCACATCCAGGGTGATCAGGGTGAAGGCGTTCTCCCCCGTGGCCTGTCCGCTGACCAGGGGAAGCGTCACCTCCCAGGCCTTGTCCTTTTCTAGGACGAAGACGAATTCCCCCCTGGCTTTCATGAAAAAATCACCGAAAGCGAACGGTTCGGCGGCTAGGGCAATGCCCAGCAGCAAACCCTGGAATTTTTGCCGGTCCCAGTTGAGGGAAAGTGGCAGGGCGTTGAAATAAACCGGGTCCTTGGCGAAAGCGAAATGGTAGCCGGCCAGAACTTCCAGCGTGATGAAGTCGGAGATGTCCACCTGCAGCGTTAGCTTCGGAGACAGCAAATTGAAACTATTGGCTGTTTTTTGTTCACCGCAAAGAATAGCGATCGAATGATAGGAAAATTCCAGGCCGGGTGTGAAGGTTAATTCGATCGGCTGCGACGTTGATTCGGCGGCCGGAATGGAGATGAAAGTGGATAGTAAAACTAGTGGCAAGAACCAATTTTTCATGGTTTCTCCTGACCCAGCCGAGCTGGATAAGAGCCTTAAATAGCAAATTCAAAATTTGTTCTAAAAAACTAACAAATATTAGAATTTGCTTTAAGGCTCTAAAAAAATATACGTGAATTAACCCCAAATGTCAAATGGTTTTCGTTCGAGGAAAATGTTATACTTTCGTCGGTGAACAAAAAAATTCTCCATAATCTGCTGTTGCTGGCAGCCGTTGTTTTTGCCGTCAACCTGATCTTTTTCAGCTACGGCCAATGGCTGGTTTTCCCTTTGCTCGGAGCCGTTGGCCTGCTGGCGGTGGTGGTTGGCCTGGGTTTTTTCATCGCCTGGAAATTCAGAATTGCCGCTGTCGGGATGTTGGAAGCCGCGGCACTGGGATTGATGGCCAGCACGGCCTATTTCTACTTGGCTGCTTTTTTTAAAATCCTGAACAGGGTGACCGTATTGGCTTTCTTCGCCGGGGCGGCCATCCTTCTGCTTTTCCTGATGCTCAACAAGAACCGGCCCCGGGAAAGCCTGGCCGGGCTGAAACAGTTCTTCGCCAGGCCGCTGTTTGAATTCGCTATTTTTGTTTTTCCCATGTTCTACGCCGCGTTGCCGCCCTCTTTTTACGACTCGCTGGTCTATCACCTGGGAATTCCCAATTTATACTTGCAAAGCGGCGGTTTCGTCGCCACGCCGCAGTTCATGTTCGCCAACACGTTCATCTATTACGAGATTGCCATGATTCCCGGCGTGTTCCTCGGAGATCTCGTGCCGCGCCTCTTCCATTTTTTGCTGGGCGCGCTTTTTGTTTTGGCCGTCGCCGATGAGGCCGTTGAAAATTGGGGCGTCAAGAAGCGCTTGCTCCTGCTTTTGGCGATCGTTTCGCTGCCCATGACCCTGTTCCTGCTGGTTACCTGCAAGAATGACCTGTGCAGCGCCATTTTCATTTTTTTGGCCATCAAGCAGCACCAGCGGCAAAATTTCAAGTTATCGGCCGTTTTCTGGGGTTTCGCCGTGGGAGTCAAGTATTTCAACCTGCTGCCGCTGGCGCTTTTCCTGCTCTTGACCATCAAGCCATGGAAGAAAGGCGACCTGAAAAAATTGGCGCTCACGGCCCTGATCGTTTTTCTGGTCGTCTCTCCCCTGCTGGTAAAAAATTACCGCTTTATTGGCAATCCTTTTTTTCCATTTTTCCAGAAAACATTCCCGGCCGCTTTCTGGGACGGGGAGCGACAAACTCGGTTGCAGGCCGAGGTGGGACAAATCGTTCATTCGCCTGGCGATTTTTTCAAATTGCCCTATAGCTTGTCTTTTTATTCCTATGGCTACGGAGGATTGGTTGGGCCGATTTTTTTAATTTTCCTGCCTTTCCTGCTCCTGCACCCTTTGGTTCAAAAAAAATGGCTGTTGTGGTCTTTGTTGCTGCTGGCCATTGCCCCTTTCTTTACGGCCAGTATTCGTTTCATCTACGTGGTTTTCGTCCTGCTGGCGATTTTTTCCCTGCAGGCATACGAAGCAATAGGCGGCGCGATCGCCAAACTGATTTTTTATCTGCTCATCGTGATTAATTTTGTCATGGGCTTTGCGCTGCTGGAAAAATTTTATCTGGCGCACACCATGCTGAGCGGAAAATTTTCCAGCCAGCAGTACCGGGAATATTTTTTCCCGGCTTTCCCGGTGTTTGCTTACATCAACGCGAACGCTCCGCCCGGGGCAAGGATCTTGATTGCCGGGGAAGCGCGCAATTATTATCTGAAAAGGCCGTACCAGGTTTCTTCGGCCATAGATTATTGCATTTTAAGAAAATACCTGGAACCCAGCTCGAGCGTTGGCGAATTTGTAACGGCCATGCACAAGGAGGGATTCTCCTATCTGGTGGTGAACGCCGGTGAATTGCGACGCTTGCAGAAAAATTACGCGATTTTGAGCGCGGGGGAACAGGAGAAGCTGTTTTATTTCCTCAATTCCTTGACGCCGATTTTCCGCCAAGGATCTGTCTGCCTTTATAAAATCGGCGATCGTTAGGGAGAGGTGAATTCCAGGCGGTACAAACGGAAGCCGCCGGGAAGCCTGGATACAAGGGCCGAACGCATGCCGGCGCGGAACCGGGAATATTCGCCCTCCGGGATGTGATGGAAAGCTAGAAGATTTTTCAACGCATCATTCATCTCGACGATTTCGCCGAGCGCATAAACCGGCTGCCCCATGGCGGCGTTTTTTTTGAGCCGGGCTTGGATCTCGGCAAGGGAGTGTCCCTTACCCAGCAGCCAATCGAGGATGAGCACTTCGCGCCAGGCAAAATAGGGAAGATAGATTTTTCCGAATGCGTAACCCGGGGGATTCCCGGTGATCAGGATTTGCCCCCGTTCCGGAACTTGCTTTTGAATACCTATAGCGACCTGGTAGTTGATGTTATTGTTGATGTCGTTCAAGGGCATGATGCCGCAAGAAAAATTGATCCATAGAAGAGCACCGGCCAGAAAAGCGCCGATAATGTTGGCGATAAACGGCTTCAGGTCGCCCAGGGCGGTGATGGCGATCAGCAGCAGGGGGACAATGATATGAATTTTGTATTCGATGTTTCCCGTATCCCAGAATGAAAAAAAAAGGAAATAGGGCGCGAACCAGAAGAACATGGCCCGTTTGAATGTTCTCCCAACCGGCTGGGCCGCCGGCTTGCATGCCACGGCCAGCAAGGCCAGAAAACCGGCCGATATCAACCATGTCCAAATCCCGGCTTGGGTGAGCAATGCGTGCTGCAGACCGCTCAGTGAAGAAATGAATGTCGTCAATCCCGGTGGGTGAAAGGACGTGAGGCGATAACCGGAATAGATATCGGGACCGAAAAAAACATTGTAGAGGATGCGGAAAATGGGCTTGTGGGAAAGGGCGGCATACGTACCGTAAAAGATCAGTCCGAACGATAAATAGGCTAGGAGAAATTGCAGGTAACGGCGCCAGGATGAATGCTTTTGCCGTAGATAGAAAAATACGGTCCCGACGATCAGTCCATTGGTCAAATGAAATCCGGCCGCCAGGACGAAGCACAATGCGGAAAGAGCCAGAGTAGAAGCCCTGGTTTCCCGGAAAACAAGCAAGTACAAGCCGGCCAGCGTGAAAAAAACTCCCGGCATATGGACTTCGGCATCGACCGCGTATAACCAGAAAGAGTATGAGAAAGCGACAACCGCCACGCCGAACAGGCGCAGAGCCGGAGTCAAGCCGATTTTTTTCAGCATCCGCCCCACCAGCCCAAGGTTCAGGATGGCGAACAGCATCGAAAAAAGTTGCAGGTGAAAGAATTCAAGGACCCGGTAATGAAAAAGGGCTTCCAGGACGCGGTAGATCAGGTAGTTAGCCGGGAAATAAAGCAGATGATGGATCTGGGTCACGCCCAGCCAGTCATGCTTGATCAATGCATAACGCAGGAAGTGGCTGAACACAGTGCCGTCAAAACTATAGTTGACCGGCAAAAAGCTGAAATAGAGCAGGGCGCTGGTGATCAGGAACAAGGGGATTGGCCAGCCGGAGAAACGGTTCGGCCAGGTGAATTTTTTCATGCCGGGAATTGGATCATGCGCAGAGGATCCTGCCCCGTTCATGGGTGTGGCGTGGAGCCCGTGGCCGAGGCGATGGCCAGAAGGCTCATGCCGATAGGCGCGAAGATCTCCGACTTTTGCTGGAGGACCTCGGTGAGCTGGCCGATGCCCGAGCCGACCTCGAGGACATGGCCGCGCAGATGGGGCGCAAACTCGGCCAGCAGCGCCACCCGGTAATTGTCGGCTTGCTGCAGAGCCGCGAATTCAAAATTTTCCAGATTGGCTGCCATTATTCCCGCGCTGGCGCAAGCGCCAGGTTTTGCCCGAAATAGCGGTTCAAGATCAGGCGGAAAACATTGAGCGGCGAGAGGGCCGCATCCAGCTTTGCATACGGGTATCCAGGCAGATTCAGGCTCAGAAAAATTTTTCTTTTTTCCGCTTCGGGAACGACCTGCAAGAACGGTTTGCGAAATGAACCGCGATAGCCATGATCGGATTGGACGACGATGATCGGCGGCGCGGCGGAATTTTTCAGGATCATTTCCATGGTCTCGGCCAACCTGCGGCTGATATAAAGGTACTGCTCCAGATAATACTTGCGCACGGAATAATCGATGGCATGTTCCGCCGGCACGACTCCACCTTCCTGGTCAAAGACAAAGGGGGCGTGGGGACTGAAGAGATGGACCAGGACGAACTTCGGCCCGGCCAGTTTCACGATCGCCGGCATTTGTTCGAAGACGTACAAAACCCGCCTGCGGAAGAACAGCGCATATTTGTCATCGTCCTTCTGCCATTTTTCGACCAGCGGGTACAGGATCGACATTTCGGCCAGGGTCCGGTAAAAATCGTTAAAAAAAACCGAGGCGCGCTCCTGGGCATAGAAATAATGTTGTTGCGAATCGTCCAAGGCGGTCAGGCCTTCATAGGGGAAATCGACAATCGAATACCCCTGTTCCTTCAGGAAGCGGCTGACCTTGTTTTGCCTGATCAGAAGGGCCGGATCGGTCTTGGCCGGAAGTTTTCCCATGTTCAAGACGGAGGCGATCGCCTCCGGGGTCCAGACGTAGAAGCTGCGGCTTAGTTCGGCGATGAAGAAGCCCGCCGCCCGCATCCGTTCCGCGAATGCCGAGTTGTCATAATGGAATATACTCGCGATCGTCTCCAGGCTGGCGAACTCATCAATGAAAAAACAATATATGTCGGGTTTCGAGGACGCTGGAGCCGGGACCCGCGTTTCCTTTTTTTGTAAAAATATGCGGGCGTTTTTCACGTTCGCGTTGCGGACATGGTAAAGGAGGATCCCGCCGACGTTCCAGGCCAGCAGCGCCAGCAAGATGACGGTTAAAATATTGCCGGGAGCGCTGAACGAGCGTTTTGACCTGAGGATCCAAAAGACAGCGAGTGCCGCGCCTGCGCCTATCGCCAGCGCCGGCGGCAGGGCGGAGAGAGGCTTGCCCAGACGGCCGATGACCTCGGCGAGCGCGTCATGGATCAGCTGGTAATAAAAAAACAACAGCAGAATCAAAAAAATGACCAGAGCCCTTTTTTCCCAGTTTTTGACGACTGGCTTCAGGCAAAGCCATAAAGCCATGGTTAATGCGATCGCCAGGGCCATGGGCGGGAGGATCACCCTGAAAGCGACTTCGCTGATATTTTGCTGGTAAAGAAAAAGGATCGGATAAAGCGAAAAAAGATAAATGTAAACGGAATGACCGCAACCGCATCCTCTCCAGTTTACCCGCCATTTTTTCATTGTCTCATTTTCCATGCTGGGCAGGCTTAGCGCGCATGCCCGAAGCGCAGCCAGCCCGACCTATTCTATCAGCTCGGATGCATCTTTCAAATCCAGCCGCTCCAGGCGTTCACGCAACGCGGGTTGCCCGGGATTCAGGCGCAGCGAGCGCCGATAGAACGACACGGCTTCATCGGCCCGCTGCAGGTCGAAAAAAAGATTGCCAAGCGAGTTCAGGATGCGGAAATCGTTTTTTCCTTTTTCAACTATGGCCGCGATCATTTTATTCCCCTCCTCTTCGTGCCCGGAAAGGAACGCCAGTCTGGTTGCATGCAGGTGATCGTCGAATTTAAAGAGGATTGCTTTTGGCCACAGTTTCCAGGCGAAATCGAAGTTTTCATAACTCAGAAAATATAAGGACTGCAGCCTTGGTGACATGGACTGAAAGGCGAGTTTTTCTTTTTGGATCAGGACGAGCCAATCGCTGGATTGCGGACCGGCCAGCGCCAGCGCAGCTTCCCGGGCTTTTTCCCAGGCGGCGAAAGCCAAATAAAGTTTAATGCGTATCTTTTTGTTTTGCTCGCTGGGCGAAATAGAAGCCATTGCCTGAATGGTTGCTTCTGCTTCTGTCAGTTCACCCCTGGCCCAATGGATCCTCAGGAGTTTCGTTAGGCGGTAATTGGTCCGTGGAAGATCAAGGGGCAGGGAACGCACTTTTTCAAGCCAGTCCAGGCTTTCTGCGTAACGAGCTTGGCTGCAGGCAATATCGGCCAACCACAGAGCGATTGTCACGGCGGTGGACTTTGCCATCTCGAAGGTCAGTGCCCGGCGTAAAAGGATTTCACTGCGGACGAAATCGCCGTTGGCGCGTAGTTGCCCGGCGTATTTGCTCAGGAAAAAACTGTCATTGGGACAGGAGTTTAGGGCGCTGGCCCAGAAACTCGTTTCGTTGTGATATCTTGGGAGGTTGCCGATGACGGTTGAGGATGAAATAATGAGAAATGCGGCCAAAACGAGTTTTTCGAAAAATCGGGGCAGAGAGTGGAGCCAATGGCTCAGAAGCCACACCAGGCCGATGGTAGGGAGCATCAAATAGCGGGTGGAGATGTTGTATGGATAAGTGGGAGTAAAGGCAAACAGCATGTAACCGGCCAGATGGGGGACGCTCCAGATCCATGCCTGTAGATATTGGATTTTTTTACGTCCCAACCACAAAAGCATCACCATGAGTGAAAGAAAAACAAATCCTAGAATTGAGTTGATTAAGGTTGTAACTGTATTTACGGGCAGGAACATATCATAGTGAAATGGAAATATAAGTGAACGGAAATAGTAGCCCAGTACTCCAAGTAGGACACGGCAGTTTTGCCAAAGCGAGGGAAAGAAGTGGATGGGGATGCCGCTGCGGCCAATGACCACTGACTTGACTCCCCAATACAAAGCTGAGACGACCAGGTATATGGCATGAATGGGATAGTAAAGACGCTTGCGCCGGCTTAGCTCATGCAAAAGAAAAACCGGCAGAAAAAAGAGGGCCGCTTCCTTAGAAAAAAGGGCCAGCAGGTAACTTGCGGCCGAAAACATCCCGAGCAGGATGGTTCTCCTGGTTAGGAAGAGATCGAATAGATAGAGGGCCAGCAGTCCGAAGAAAAGCATCAGCAAGTCGTTGCGGCCGACGACCCAGGAGATACTGTCCAGATTGAGTGGGAAAAGGGCGAAGAGCAAGACTGCCGTCTCGGCAATTCCATTGACTGCGGTTTGCCGGCTGAGAAAAAAGTACATCATGATCAAACTGGCAATAAAGATGAGCAGGTTCACCAGGTGCAAGTGGAAGGAGTCCAATCCCCAAATGGCTTTTTCTATCATGAAGGAAAGGACCGTCAGCGGCCGGTAATAATCGTAGCCGGAACCTCTTTGGCTGGTCGAAGCCCAATAGCCGCTGCGAAAAGGGGCAAGCAAGGAAAATTCACCTTGCAGTATGTCGTTTTCCAAAATCATGGGTTTGTCATCCCAGATCAACTCGTGCTTAATGGAGGGGAGATAAACCAGTAAAGGCAGCAGGACCAGTAAACAGAGAAAAAGGATCTTTTTATGCATCATCGCCTGGAAACGGACATACGTGGTGCGGGGAATCGGTTTGTGGCTTGGCGGCTGGCTTGGCCAATGAGTCGAGCATGTCGTTGAACCGTGTCATCTGCCTTGGCCAGGAATACGCGCCGATGTTTTCCTGGTTACGCTGCGGCGAACGATAAAATATGGGATCAAAAAGGATCCGCTCCATGAGACAGGCGATCGCCAGTTCATCCAGCGGCGGAACGCACCAACCGCATCCGCAGTCTTCGACGATCCGCCGCACGTGGGCATCATCGGTGAGCGCCAGAACGGGTTTTCCGGAATATAGGTATTCAAACAGCTTCAAGGGGATACCGCTGCGCACGCCCGGACGGGTGATGAGCAAGAGCAGGTCGGCGGCCTTCTGGTAGGCCAGAGTTTCCCGACGATCCTTGAGCGGATGGATCACCACCACGCCGGTAAGAATCAAATTCTCCAACAAAGACATTTCGCGGCGCGAATACTCTCCGATCAGGTGGAGACGAAAAGGCCTGTTGGGATTATTTCGGCCTGCCTGGCGCAAGGCGGCGAGAAAAGGATCGATAGTAGTGGCGCTGTCCGAGAGGGCGAACCTCCCGGTGTGCACAATATGAAAACAACCTTGAGCCAATGATGGTTTGGGCAAATCATGCCATTCGTCTTCATCGTAGCCGTTGTAAACCGTTTCGCAGCGACAACCTGGATAAACGCGGCTGAAATAATCCTGCAAGACTGGAGTCACAGCCACGACCAGTTGCGAACTGGCGACGACCGCCGCCTCGGTCTCCTTGTATCTTTCATTCACACAATGATGGGAATGCAACCGTTTTTCTTCTATGGGGTGGAATAGCAAACCGTCACGGAAATCACTGATCAGGGGGACGTGAAAGCGGCGCGATAATTCCAGGCCGATTTCCAGCACTTCCTGCGGCGGATAAGTAACTAGGATCAGGTCAGGGAGGCAAGCCTGGCGGATTTCCTCGGCCCGGCGCAATACGGCCCGGCGCCAGGGGGAAAAAATCGAGGCATAGTGGCCGCAGTAATTCTGAAGCTCCGCCCATGCCCGCCAGAATAGCCAACGGATCAATTTCTTACCCTGATGGGCGCGTACAAAGGCCGGGTCATGGACACGGATAATTTCAGGGCCGGTGTCGGCCATCTCCTCATAGCCATGGGTAAGGATGGAAACGGTATGGCCGCAGCGCCTTAACCATTGGGCCATCTGTAGCGGGCGCATTGCACCGGCGTTGTTGAGCGGAGGAAAATAGTAAGCGACCAGCAGGATGTTCATGGCTAGACTTTCCCGAGCACCCGCTGGAACAAGTCATGAAATCGTCGCCCGATCTCGCGGGGTGCGAAACGCTCGGTTACTATCCGGCGGCCGAGCGCTCCATCGAATGTGGGCAAGCGGTCAACCATTTTTTCCAAGGCTGACCCCAGAGCATTTTCATCTCCGAAGGGCACCAGGACGCTCGATCCCTCCGGCAGGTACTCTGCCACCGCTGTCGGCGTGGAAACCACGGCCAAGCCACTTGCCAGGGCCTCGGCGGCCACGCAGGAAAAGGTTTCGATTTCACTGAATACAACGAGGATGTCCCCCTGGCGCATGGCTGCCGCTACCTCCTTTTCGGGAAGCGGGTCCTTAAAAAAGATTACGCGGTTGAGCAACCCCAGGAACCGGGCTTGCTCCTCGCATTCCTCGCGGGTCGGTCCGTCTCCGATCACCAGCAGGTGAATGTCGGGACGGCGCCGGGCCAATATGCCCATGGCGCGTATGATACCGGCAATATTCTTTGATTTCTTTTGGAAGGAAACATGCAGGATGGAGAAAACCTTCCGGGAGGTATTTTTTTTCTCTGGAAAAAAAATTTCCGGGTCGATGACATTTCCGATAACCCGCCAAAGAGGCGCCCTCAAACCGTGAGCGCGCATGCCTTGGGCCAGCATTTCAGAGACCGTGGTCACGGCGGCGCAATGCGCGCTGAAACGCCTGATAAACCAAGTTCGCAGGCGATTTCCCCTACCGGGAGGTAGCAGATATTTGGTCCAGTGCTCACTGAAGACCAGCGGCATCCGGCGCCAAAAAAATCGCAAGAAAAGGATCAGCCCGATCGGCGGCGTAACCTGAACCTGGATCAGATCGGGTTTTTGGAACGATATCGGTAGAGCGCGGCGGCCAGCCGATGCGGCGGCCATGAAACGCAGGGTGTTGGATAGGGCTTGCCAGGGGGAAGGAGGAGCCGGCCGGAAGTAGACACGCACGGTAGGCAGGCCGTTTTCGACCTCATAGACAATCTCGCGCCGCGTTTTCAAGGACGGATCCGGGGTAACAAAGAGGACCGCTGTGGGGCAGAACGCAGCAATTGCGGCCGTCTGGCGGTTGACGAAGAGGCCGCCGAGAGGGGAGTTCCGGTTCGGGTACCACCAGCTTGGCCAAACGAGTACCCGTGGGCCGGGCGCCGACCCGGTGTCCATGTTTTCTTGCTGAAACACGCAGCTACCTCCAACCTGGGAAAAGCGATTCTCTATTATTGCAGGGCCGGGGAGTGAATACAATCCCACTACTCAGCGCGATCCCAGCAGAGATGCCAGGAGGGGGAGGATCTTCTGTGCTTGTTGGCGCCGGGAATAGGGCTCGGGGTCCAGGTCGGGAGCAAGACAGCCAGGCCGCATGCGGATGACGTTGCGAAGCGCGGCAGCCGCCTCAGCGGTCGT
>Ga0315293_10005262_pt1 | contig 12169 bp, 11 predicted proteins | sample YL17G13_20_MG_FD_203071 | JGI IMG/M metagenome (GOLD analysis project Ga0315293, IMG submission 203071) | Sediment microbial communities from Yellowstone Lake, YNP, Wyoming, USA - YL17G13_20 | ecosystem: Environmental > Aquatic > Freshwater > Lake > Sediment | place: USA: Wyoming | collected... | reverse complement strand
GCACGGGTGCACCGAAGGCCACCACCCCGAGAAACAGCGAGACACACCATGGTCAGATACGCACTCGGCGACGTCACCGACGGGATGGTTCTCGGGCAATCCATCTTCAACCCCAATGGGGAGCTGCTGCTTGCCGCAGGGTTCCACATCAACGAGCAGCACCGCAAGCGGCTTGACGAGCTGGGATACCATAGCGTGCTCATCGAGGTTGAGGGGACCGAGGGCGTGATTCCCGAGACGATCATCTCCGAACACGTGCAGCGCGAGATGGACGTCACCATGAACAAGTCGGTGTCGGAACTCAACACCGTGTTCACCTACCGCAAAATCACCAACACGACAGTACGCGAAGTGATCAAGCAGCACAAACCAAGCCTGGAGCGGTTCCTGGCGCCTCCGGGTCTTGCGCGAGCGCTTGAGAAGCTCATTGACGAAATTATGAATCAGTCGGCAATCGTGCTCAATCTCTCGGCGCTTGACAAAGCAAACCGCGAGTACTTCGCGCACGTCATCAATGTGACCATCGTTGCTCTGTGCATCGGCCGCAAGTATAGACTCGACACCGAGGAACTCAAGCAGTTGGGCATGGGAGCTCTCAACTACGACGTGGGACTGATTGCACTGCCCAAAGACCTTCTGGAGAAGAAAGAACCCCTCACCGACGACGAGATGACAGCTCTACAGCAGCACACGGTGTTCGGACACCTCATGCTCAGCGAGAACCCATCGATACCGCCCACGAGTTCTGCTGTTGCTCTCCAGCACCATGAGCACCAGGACGGATCGGGATTTCCCCGCGCTATCAAGAGCAGCAATCGGCCGCCCGTCAAAGACTTCTCGCGCCCCAATACCATCCACCGCTTTGCCGAGATCGTGGCGGTTGCCGATGCATACGACATGCTGGTGAGCGGCCGTCCGCACTACTCGCAAAAGCGCTCGCTCATGGAGGCCATGAAGCAGATCGTGGCCTGGGCAGGCACTCGGTTGAACTCCGAGGTAGTCAAGATGCTGCTGACCATGGTGCCGCTGTACCCGGTGGGTGCACGCGTGCGTGTGCTGAATGCCCCGGTGTCGCAACTCATCGGATACTCAGGTGTGGTGGCCAAGGACAATCCGGCCAAGCTTGATGAACCGCAAGTGGTGCTCTTCGAGACGAAGCATCACCAGAAGGTGAACCCCGTGATGGTGGACCTGGCGGTGCACAAGGGCATTTTGCTCGAGCTGATTACGTAGGTCGATGCATGCGGCAGATGCGCGCGATATGCCGGGGGAGCCAGACCGTGCCGATCACCGATGCCCGTCCCCGCTCCTCGCCACCTTCGCCGACAGATACGTATACATCGCAGGCACCACGTACAGCGACAACACCAGCGAGAAGAGCAGTCCCCCAATCACCACGATGCCCAGTGATACGCGACTCTTGGCTCCTGCGCCCAGTGCAAGCGCGATGGGCAGCGACCCCAGCATGACCGTGAGGCTGGTCATCACGATAGGCCGGAAGCGTGAGGCTGCGGCATCGATGACCGCATCGTACAGGGCCATGCCCCCGATGCGGCGCTGATTGGCAAACTCCACGATGAGAATCCCGTTCTTCGCCACCAGCCCCACCAGCATGATGATCCCGATCTGGCTGAAGATATTCAGGGACTGGCCAAAGTACCACAATGAGAAGAAGGCTCCGGCCAGCGCAAGCGGCACGGTGAACATCACAATGAACGGGTTGCGGAAACTCTCAAACTGGGCAGCCAGCACCAGGTACACAAGCGCCAGCGCAAAGGCGAACGTGAGCAGCAGGCTCGACGAGCTCTCCTTGAAATCGCGCGAGGGGCCCGACAGATCCGTTGTATACGATTTGTCAAGTACACGCGCGGCAATTTTGTCCATGGCCTCGATACCGTCGGCAATGGTCTTGCCGGGCGCTAGCCCCGCCGATACCGTTGCCGACAACGACCGGTTGTAGCGATAGAGCTGCGGCGGGTTGTTTGCCTCCGACATCTCGACCATGTTGCCCATCTGCACAAAGGCCCCGTCGCGTGCGCGCACTGTGATGGACGAGAGGTCGAGGGGCGTGCTTCGATCGGTTCGCGCGAACTGACCAACCACCGAGTACTGGTCGCCGTCGCGCACGAAGGTGCCGTACCGCGCTCCGGCCAAGGCCAATTGGAGAGTCTGCGAGATGTCAAGCGTTGACACACCCACATCGCGTGCCTTCTCGCGGTCAACCGCGATGCGGATCTCCGGCTTGTTGAACTTCATGTTCGCGTCGACCGACAGAAACGTCGGGTCTTGCGATGCCTCGGACAGGAAGAGGGGCAGCTTCTCGCGCAACCGGTCAAGGTCGGGCGCCAGCAGAATGTACTGCACCGGGAGCCCTCCGCGTCCGCCCCCCGCACTGATGGTCTGCTCCTGACTCACATTGGCCCGAACCGAGGATATCCTGCGCAGGTCTTTGGTAAGAGCCAGGGCGATCTCGTCCTGCGAGCGTTTCCGCTTGTCAGCGTCAGAAAGCATAACCGACACCGATCCGGAGTTGACTCCGCCGCCGCCCCGACCACCCGGAGCTCGCACGATCGCTGCATCCAGCTCGGGTACCGATTGCCTTATCACGTTGTCAACCTGGTCCATGGCCGTGCGCATGAAGTCGAATGACGCGCCCTCGGCCCCTGTGGCCGATACCTGCAGCCGGCCGCGGTCTTCCATGGGCGCAAGTTCGCGGGGCAGCACCGCATAGAATCCCACGATCATCACCGCAGCTGCCCCGATAACGGGAAGCGCCCACGCACGGTGCCGCAAGAATGCCGTGAGCGAACGGCGGTACGCCTCGATCACCGATGCAAAAAACGGCTCGGTCATCGCGTACAGCGAGCGCTCGCCCGGATTGTGGTGCCGAAGCACCCGCGTACAAAGCATGGGTGTGAGCGAGAGCGACACAAAAGCCGATATCATCACCGATCCGGCGAGCACTGCCCCGAACTCCCGGAAGAGGCGACCGGTCATTCCCGGCATCAGCATGATGGGCAGCAAGACCGATCCGATGGCCAGGGTGGTCGCGATGACCGCGAAGAATATCTCCGATGCGCCCTTGTGCCCTGCAGCCACAGGCGACTCCCCTGCCTCGATCTTCCGGTAGATGTTCTCCAACACCACGATTGCATCGTCAACCACCAGACCAGTGGCCAGTACCACGGCAAGCAGCGTGAGGATATTGATGGAAAATCCGCACGCGTTCATCACGAAGAACGATCCGATCAGCGAGATGGGCATGGCCAGCACGGGAATGAGGGTGGCGCGCCAGTCGCGAAGAAACGCGAATATCACCAGTACCACGAGCAAAAATGCCAGCGCAATGGTCTCGGCAACCTCTGTCACCGACTTGCGCACATTCCTGGTGGTGTCGAAGCCGATGCCTACGCGCACGTCGGCGGGAAGGTCGCGTTTGATCTGCTCCAGACGCTTGTAGAACTCGTTTGAGATGGCAATGTGGTTTGCACCGGGCTGGGGCACAATGGCCACACCGATCATCGGCACACCGTTAAGCTTGACAATAGAGCGTTCGTCCTCGATACCCTCAACTGCATCACCCACATCCTTGAGGCGCACCGTGGCATCGCCCTCACCGCGAATGATGAGGTTGTTGAAGTCGGTTGCGCTGCTCAGACTCCCCATGGTGCGCACCGACAACTCCGTAGTTGCGCCTTCGATGCGGCCCGACGGAAGTTCCACATTCTCCCGGTCAAGCGCGGCCTTGATGTCTTGAGGTGTGACCCCCCGCGAGGCCATGCGCGCCGGGTCGAGCCATAGTCGCATGGCAAGACGCTTCTCGCCCCAGATACCCACTTCGCTCACCTGGTCGATGGTCTGCAGCCGCTGTTGAAACACTGTGGCAGCGTAGTTGGTAAGCTGCACCTGCGACCGGGTTTCGCTCTGCAGGGTGATCATGATGATGGGCGAGGAGTTCGCGTCGGCCTTGCTCACCACCGGATCGTCGGCCTCTTCGGGCAAGCTGCGCTTTGCGCGCGATACGCGGTCGCGCACGTCGTTGGCAGCAGCCTCCAGATCGGTGCCGAGGTTGAACTCCACGGTGACATTGCTGCTGCCGTCGGAGCTTGACGAGGTGAGCGTGCGGATGCCGCCGATGCCGTTGATCGATTGCTCGAGCGGCTCGGTGATCTTGCTTTCGATCACATCGGCGTTTGCGCCCTGGTACGAGGTGCGTACGGATATGACGGGCGGGTCGACTGCGGGATAGTCGCGTACGCCCAGCATGCGTGCCGAGAGAGCGCCGAAGAACACGATGGCAATGTTGACCACCAGAGTCAGCACCGGACGACTGATGAACAGCGAGGAAAACTTCATGGTCGTGACCCCGCCTTTGCGCGGGACGGTTGCGCTGAGGCGCTGTCGCCGGTGTCCGACCCGCGGGTGCGGGTCGGCGACTCATCGCCCGACCGCGCCTCCACCTGCGCACCCGGCCGCACCGACAGCAGGCCGGTGGTCATGACCGAATCGCCCTCGGCCAGCCCATCGAGAATCTCGACGTTCCGTTCATCACGAATGCCGGTTGTCACGGCCCGGGTCTCTGCGGTGCCGTTCTTGACAACAAAGACAGAGTATCCGCTGATGCCGCCAATCAGCGCCTCGCTGGGAACCATGAGCGCGCGACTCTTCTTGCCCAGCGACATCTCCACCTTGGCAAACGCGCCTGGCACAACCTTCTTGTCGGGGTCTTTGCACACGGCGCGCACCCTGACAGTTCGGGTGGATTCGTCGATTTTGGGTTCCACGGCAGAGACCGTCGCAAGGTAGCTCCGGGCCGAGCCCTCCACCCGAAACGCGATGCTGTCACCAGGTGCAACAATGCCCGCCAGACGCTCGGGCACCGAGAACTCAATACGCAAGGGCCGCAGTGCCACCAGGTTGGCGATCTTGGCGCCGACCGACACGTATCCGCCCACATCCACCGAACGAAGGCCAATGGTTCCGTCAAAGGGCGCGCGCACCTCGGTCTTGGTGATCTGCGCTGACACGAGTTGCAGGTCTGCCTGAGCGGACGACAGATCGCGCGTGGCTGCATCGTAGACGTCGCGGCTCACCATCTGATCGTCAAGCAGGGTCTTCTGGCGCGCACTTCGCTCTTGCGCGAGTGACAATGAGGACTGAGCCTTGGCCAGTTGGGCCTGGAGATCGGCGTCGTTGAGTTTGAGCAGCACCTGCCCTTTCTTGACAACCGAGCCTTCCTTGAAGGCAATCTCGGTGATGCGGCCCGCAGCCTCGCATCGCAGCTCTATGTCGGCATCGGCGGCCACCGTGCCGGATGCGATGATCCTGTCCTGCATGGGTTTCTGCGTCACCACGTAGATGGACGCAGACACCTTGCCACCCCCACGGCCCTTGCGCGCGCCGCCAGACGGGGGGCCGGCCTCTTCTTTGGGGGCGGTGAGGATCTTGGCTGCGGCGAGAATACCGACAACAAGCAGGACGATGGCGATCCAGGCGAACTTCTTCATGCACGATTCCTGTTGGTGGTGAGACGGTGCAGACCTCGGACCTGCCCTGCGCCGCCAGCCCGGTATTGCGGGCAACGGTGGAATATATTCGACTGCGCGGTGTCGATGGTCGTTACCCCCGAGGAGACAGCCGATGTCGTTGACTTAGCCATCCAGGCAGCCGCAGATCGAGCGGTGCACTGAGCCCGGTCGAGGTGTGCCGATCGTCTCGATCCTTGCAGGAACACCCATGGACGACCGATGTATCGAGGTCAGCGGCGGAATCGACGAGAGGCCCCGCTCAACCGCACCGGATAGCCCCATCACGAAGACCGGAGCGCCAGTCCCCGCAGTTGATCCTCCACCGTGCCGGGCTCATACCCCAACGCAAATGCACGGGAGCTATCCATCGACACATCTGCCGGTCGAGGTGCGGACATGGGAACGTCCGAGCGTCGCACCTCCACAATGTCCGCCTGCACACCCATCACACGCGCGGCAATGCGTCCGAACTCGGCGCGGGAGACGCGCTCCCGTCCGCCCAAGTGCACGATGCCGCGCTGGTTGCGGGAGAGCATGAGCAGCAGTCCCTCCGCCGCAGCCGATCCGCCGGCAGGAGTGCGATACTCATCGGCAAAGAGCTTCACCTGGCGACCTTCACGCATCGCCGAGATCATCTGCCACGCGAAGTTGGCCGCTGCCGGGCCGGGGTCTCCGTACATCAGCGGCATGCGGCAGACGCACGCACGTTCACACTGGGAGAGCACCGCACGTTCGGCCTCCACCTTGTGCTCGCCGTAGAGACACACGGGCGCACACTGCGAGTCCTCGCGATACGGCGCGTGCTCGCCGTCAAAGACCAGATCCGTGGATGTGAATACCATGGGGATCCCCGCATCAGCGCAGAGCCCGGCCAGCAGTGAGGGCGCCTCCACGTTCATGCGACGCGACAGGCCGGGTTGTTTCTGACAGTCGTTGGGCTGGGAGAGTGCCGCCAGGTGGACCAGGGCGTTGGGCCGAACCTCCGCGAAGAGCTGCTTGACACGGGAGATGTCGGTGAGATCGGCTGTGACCGGCGTGACTCCGGGAATCTCGATGACATGCGACCGCATCACTCCGAACACCTCCCACGTGCGCGCGGCAATGGGGCAGAGATTCCACCCGAGGAAGCCGCTGGCGCCGGTGACAAGCAGTCGTGGTCGGGTCTGAGACGAGCTCACTTCGACCCTCCCTGCCGCTGACGAAAGCACTCGTGCAGCACCACTGTGGCCGCGCACGCCAAGTTGAGCGAGGAGACCGTGCCGCACATGGGGATGTTGACCAGTGCGTCGCAGCTCTCCTTGTAGAACCGGCTGAGCCCCGATGTCTCGTTGCCGAAGAGCAGCACGGTGGGCCGCGTGAGGTCGCACTCGGTGAATGCAATGTCGGTGCGGGCGCTGGTGCCGACCATCTGGACAGAGGGCAGTCCGCGCCGCAACCGGTCGAACCAGTCCACGGCCTGCTCGTTGCCGCAGAGATGCACCACCGGCAGCCGGAAGCACGCACCCACCGACGCCCGGATCACCCCCGGGTCAAACGGATCGACCGCGTGCCCGGAGATCACCACCGCATGCACGCCAAATGCATCGCATGCACGCATCACTGAGCCGAGGTTGCCCGGGCTGGATGGTCGGTCCATGAGTGCGACGAGCATGTGTTTGTCAACGCGGATGGTGTCAAGCGCGGGCGCCCGTATCCGCACAAGCGCGAGGAGTTCGGAGGTTTCCTCTTTGTCGCTGAGTTCCGCCAGGAGTTCGGGGGAGAGTTCCAGAATCGTGGGGGCCGCGTGGTCTGCAAGCATTGTGGAGGCCCAGCCAGACAGGTCGCGACCGCCCGAATGGATCCACGCCTCAAGCTCCCACCCGCCCGCCTCAACGAGCTGGTTGATGGGCCGCACGCCCTCAACGAGGAAGAGCTTCTCCTCCTGCCGTTTTTGGCGGTTGCGCTTGATGGCCTCAATGCGCTGGAACCAAGCGTTCTTCTTAGTGACTTGGAGGCGTCGGCCAGTCATGGTCTCCCCGTCCTCGACGTCCCCAGTCTTCTCCGCGCGCTCCGTCCACCTGCCCTGAGCGGAGCCGATGGGTCTGCGGGAGTCCCTCCTCGCTTCTCCGTCCCCGCAATCGAGATCAGCGCCTTCGCCCTCCGCACCACCTCCGAGCGCCGCACGCGTCCATCCGCGCCAACACCGAGCTGCGCCTGTCCCACTGCAATGGCTGCCGCCCCGGCATCGAGGAAGTCAAGCGCATTCGACGAGTCCACGCCGCCCACAGCCACGAGCCGCACATCATCGAGCGGGGCGTGCACAGCCTTGATGTACCCGGGTGACGGCGCGGGGAACACCTTGACAAAATCAGCACCATGTGTCCAGGCAGCATTGATCTCCGTGGGAGTGAGCGCACCGGCAATGCAGGCAATGCCCAGACGCACCGTGCGATCGATGATTTCCCGCTCGGCCACCGGACTCACAACGAAGGAGACGCCCGCCCCGTGTGCATGCGTGACGTCCGCGGCATTCCTGACCGTGCCTGCGCCCAGGTAGAATCCGGGTGGCGTTTTGCGCGACAGTGTCCGCAGAACCCCGAGTGCTCCGGGCGTGTTGAGCGTGACCTCGACGAACCGCGCTCCGGCGCTCCAGAGCGTCTCGACTAACTCGGCAACACGACCAGGTCCCGGCATGCGCAGGATGAAGACCAGCCGGTGCGCGAGAAGGTCTTGCACGAATGCGCTTCGTCTATTATTGGGAAGGGATGCAGGCACGGAGTCGCTCCGGGTGATGGTGCGTGAAAATACGTCTGGTGGATTGCGGGCCGATGATGGTTCTGCGGGGATGCGTTTCGAGGGACGGACTAAATTGATCAATTGTTGAACAATATAGTCCGTCCCTAAGCATTCGAAGCCATAGAACTCATCTCAAGTCATAGTATATTTTTAGTTTTTGGGTTCTTCGGGCCGGACCTGTCTCACAAAGGAGCTTGTTCCATGAGTAAACCCCAAGGCACGGAACGCCGCCGCGTTGCCCGTACGCCTATTGCAACAAACTGCCCTGCCCATTTTATGCACGATAAGATCGAGCAGGTCTGTTATATGGAGAATCTTTCCGAGTTTGGAGCCGGCTTCAGAATAGAGGGCCAAAAAATCGGGTCCGCGCTCGCGCCGAACAAAGAAATCGCTTACACCGTCAAAACCCCCTATGGCAATTCCGAATGTACGGCGCGTACGGTGTGGAGCAGTAAAAAGGACTCAGGATACGTATGGGGGGTGGAATTTACAAAGCTTTCGGATGACAAGAAAGACCCTCTGCGCTGTCTTGTAGATTCGCCTTTCTGATTTATTCTATGGGGCATGGTGTCGCCGTAGCTGCAAGAACGGTAGCGCTTCCCTATTGCGACGTTGTGGGCTTCAAGCACATTTTCCCGGTCGGCGAAAGCGGCAACCAGCTGTGCGCAGTGTCCTCCACGGTCGGACAGTGGCTTGACGTGTACCAGCCTTCGTGGCGTACCTACCAAACGTGCGGCGCCGACGCAACGGCGATCGCCCGCGAGGCTTACGGCCAGTGTTCTTCCGTCTATCCACCGCGCGCGAAAGGCAGGCGTTCCATGCTCATAGTGGCGGCTCGCCGGACCTATCGACGCATGCTTGTTCGGGTATTTCGCGGGATCGAAACCGCAGTACATGCCGGGGAGATAGTCCAGTACCGTCTTGGTCGTGTCGTACAGCATCGTTTGCGATCCCCGTGTTTCGCTGGCAATAAGGGGCATGAACGGACAATTGAAGCTTGTCTGTCTGATCATGGTCGCGCAGAATTGGCCGTCAACGATCTTGAACATCGGTATCGCGGGATCGAGGCCGCTTTGCGCGACATTGTAGTTGAGAAAGCCGAACAGCTCCAGTACCCCATCCGCAGGAGGATGTAATCATGCGAAAACACTACGACTTCTCCAATTCGATCAGGAATCCGTACACGAAAAAGCTGAAGCAGCAGATTTCGATTCGGGTTGATTCCGACATTCTCGAATGCTTCAAACAGCTTTCGAGCGATGCCGACATTCCCTACCAGAAGCTGATGAATCTCTTCCTCCGAGACTGCAAGGAGAAGAAGAAGCGTCCTGCAGTCAGTTGGGAACCGCAGAGAGTTCACGCGTAGCTTGCTGCAGTGAGTCTGTCGAAGCTGAGACAAGTCGGGATGTGCGTCTGGTCCTGCAACCACCATGGATGGGAGTCTCGATCCACAGCCAGACGAGAATCCCGCAATCCCCCATTCAACACAACCTACACAGGAGGCACACCATGGGTCTGGGATGTCCAAAATGCAGCCGAACGCCGGTGATCTACTCGACAACAACAAAGTGGTGGACCTGCAAGACCTGCAAGCACATGTGGCTTGACGCCATGACACCCGCGGCAAAGGCGGGGATTGCGCCGAAGGCAGTAGCGCGCGTGGCGACCAAAACCCCCAGCGCGAGAAAGCATGCGCCGAAGAAAGCCGCGGCCAAACCGGTGAAGAAGAGTCCTGCGAAGAAGAAGTGATGTTGGGCGAGGGTCCGGTTTGGCGGGACGGGGAGATTCCATGGAGGCGAGGGGTTCTCGGAAGGTCCGGTGAGAGTCCTGCTGCCGGTGGACGCAGCCCTTTCAGGGCAGTGGGAACCTCTCTGCCGGCGACAACACCGACGGTAGCCTGTTCTTATCAACGATGACGTGGATTCGCGGCACCCGGCACAGCAATCCAAAGGCATTGCCAACTCATCTCACAGACAGCAGACAGCCCGCCCCCGCCTCACGCCGCAGCCACAATCTCCATACCGCGCCGCACGATCTCCTTGGCGTATTCCGTCCACACCCCCGAGCCCCAGTAGCGGAAGCAACTCGTCTGCGACAACAACAGGTGCAGCAGCGCCTCGCGGTAGCGGTGGTCTGACGGATCTGCCTTTGCACCATCGAAGAAGGCGTGAAATGCGGCGCTCAGCTTGTTCATGGGGTCAAGAACGTCTTCGTACCCACTCACCCAGCTGCGGTCGCTGGTCCACGATGCTTTGTCAAGGTTGAAGCCGCTGTCCCCGGCCTTGATCCGCTCGATGGCCTTGTCAGCGGCGCCATCGCCGTGCTTGCCGTCGAGTTCTTTCCAGATGCGATGCTGTGAGATCGGCTGCACCGGGATGAAGTCGCTATCTTTGATGCCCATGCGCTTGACAAATTCGAGATACTCGCTGCCATTGAGGGCTACGGTGCCCTCGGTACCTGCTTCGCCAAAGCCCTTGCGGTAACAGGGCGGGAACTCGTTCATCATCACCCCGCCATTTTCGCCATCGCCAATCTGCAGGACGAACGGAGGCACGTCGTGGCCTGCGTACTCCTGACGCGCAAGACTCTTTGCCTCGTACAGCGGTTGCATCTGCGCAACCAGTTTTGTGTCAGAGCCCTGGGTCTTGATGAGGATGGGGATCTCTGCGACCTCTCCGCGACTGTTGCGCGCAACCAGCCGGTGCGGGAAGTGGGGGCGGCGGATGCCTGAGCCGTCGATGTTTTCGACGGTATGCACCTGCACCATGAGCCACTGGTATCCGCACTCCTTGAGTGCCTTGACATATTCGTAGCACACGTCCGGGTGGATGGGCAGGTGCATCTCGGGCGGAGAGAACCCTTTGACGCGCTGCGCTGCTTCTGCGCCGAAGATCGAGGCGAAGTGATGACGCCATGCGGCAATGTGAAGCTTGATGTCGGGAATGGGCGTGGAGGTGACCACTGCATGCGACCACATGGCGCCCAGCCACTCCACGCACGGCTGGTAGCGCGGATCGCAGGTGACGCTCTTCAGGTTGTCAAGCACGCCACCCTGCCCCATCTGGCGCAGGCCCCACAGCAGGTTGCCCGAGTAGTCGAGCATCACGCGGGGACTTCGGCCCTGGCCTGCAAGCTCACGCACGATGTCGGCGATGCGGGAGTAGCAGTTGAGAAAGACCGAGGCATTGTGGTTGTCGCCAATGTCCTGATGCTCCATCATGTGCTGCAAGTTGCAGATGAGCCCGGCAGTGCGGATGTCGTTGGTGGACGCCGGTATGGTTGGCTGATGCATGTGCAGCGCAATGCCGAAGGAGGCATTGACCTTGTCGATGGAGATGTTGGATATCGAGGCGTACTGCTCGGAATCGGGTGGCGCAATGCGAGCGGCGTCGGTGGCCGGGCCTGCGATGTTGGGCAGGTTGTCGACGATGTCGCCCTTGGTGAGAGTGGACTTGGATGCCGGCATGGGAGTTCTCCTGTCTGCGGTGTGGGGTGTCGGTGCGGGTAAGTGGCATGGACTGCCGTCGCGTCCGGCCTCGGTGCTCAGGTCGCGCCGCAGCCACGTGCTCTCCGCCGGGAAGAGCCCCGGGTCGCGGACCCTCGTGGAGTCTTCGAATCCGAGCGACCCGACCGGGCCGCTCGCTTGGTCGGCGCGGACACAGCCGCGCGTCGAGGCTTCGCCTTCGCGGTTCTGCGAAATGTCGCCCGACGCCCCGGTGGCGTGGGCTCCGCGTAGTACCGTGCGCACTCCATGTCGGCGAAGATGCAATCGCGCCGCTGGACCTCCGCAAGCCACTTCGCGTCGATGGCGCCCTTCTTGACATCGTCGTAAAGGCGGGCGAATCGGTTGATGTGCTGCTTCACGC
>Ga0315293_10005260_pt1 | contig 12175 bp, 5 predicted proteins | sample YL17G13_20_MG_FD_203071 | JGI IMG/M metagenome (GOLD analysis project Ga0315293, IMG submission 203071) | Sediment microbial communities from Yellowstone Lake, YNP, Wyoming, USA - YL17G13_20 | ecosystem: Environmental > Aquatic > Freshwater > Lake > Sediment | place: USA: Wyoming | collected... | reverse complement strand
AGCGGCTTCTACCAGTGCTCATTCTCCGCCACCGTCTCCGGCCAGCCCGGCAACTACACCAACACCGTCACCGCCCAGGCCTCCGACAACGAAAGCAATACCGCCCAGGGTTCCGATAGCGCCACCGTCACCATCACCGATGTCCTGCCCTCCTTCACCGTGAACAAGTCCGCCAACCCCATCACCCTCCCAGAGCCTGGCGGCTCCGTCACCTTCACCGTCCGCGTCGACAACACCAGCCCCGAATCCCTCACCCTCACCTCCCTCACCGACTCCATCCACGGCAACCTCAACAATAAGGGCACCTGCTCCACCCCTCAGACCATCGACATCAGCGGCTCCTACCAGTGCTCCTTCTCCGCCACCGTCTCCGGCAACGCCGGCCACAGCGAAACCAACACCGTCACCGCCACCGCCAAGGACGACGAGAACAACTCCGTCCAGCACCAGGACGACGCCACCGTCACCATCACCGATGTCCTGCCCACCCTCACCGTGGCCAAGTCCGCCAACCCCATCACCCTCCCAGAGCCTGGCGGCTCCGTCACCTTCACCGTGGTGGTCGGCAACGCCTCTCAGGAGGCCCTCACCCTCACCTCCCTCATCGACTCCATCCACGGCAACCTCAACGGCCAGGGCACCTGCTCCACCCCTCAGACCATCGCCGTCAGCAGGTCCTACCAGTGCTCATTCTCCGCCACCGTCTCCGGCAACGCCGGCTACAGCGAAACCAACACCGTCACCGCCACCGCCAAGGACGACGAGAACAACTCCGTCCAGCGCCAAGACGACGCCACCGTGACCATTGTCCTACTGCAGCAAGGCGACATCGCGGTAGGCCTGTGCAAGGACGAGGACATCGGCGACACGCACGACGTGCAGTGCAGCGTGCCGCTCGTGGACCAGCGGATCCCGGCCAGCCTGCCCATGACCTTCCCGGTCGAGATCACCGCCAACCCCGGCGCGGTCAGCCAGAAGGTCAAGGTGGCCCTGACCATCGTGAGCCACGACCCGTGCACAGCGGAGTGGGTCGCCCAGACCGGTGACACGGAGTACCTCCTGATGGAGGTCGGCGCGACCAACCTCGACAGGCTGGACTTCACCACCCCGATCATCGCCGCTCCGACCGTCTACACCCGCAACTACAGAATCCACTGCACGGTGCCTAACTACTACCCGCAGAACATTCAGATAACGGCCTCCGGGAGCACGGCCAACGTGCCGCCCATCGGTGACCCGAACGAGTCCAACAACACCGCCGAGAACCGCGTTGACGTCACCGTCAGCAACATCCCCGATGTCGACAACGACACCATCCCCAACGTCAGTGACAACTGCCCGTGGGTGTGGAACCCCGACCAGCTCAACGCCGACGGGGACGGCCTGGGCGATGCCTGCGACCCGGACGACGACAACGACGGCATTCTTGACGGCCCCGACGCCTGCGACACTGCCGCCGAGGACTTCGACGGCGAGGTCGACGGCGACGGTTGCCCGGACAGCGATGCCAGCGGCCTGCTAGTCACCCGCGTGGAGCCGGTTGCCGTCGACGTCAGCGAGAACCGCGTGGAGTCCGTCAGCGCTCGCATCCAGAACGGTAATCACCTCGCTGACATCGACTTCACTCTGCTGCTGGTGTCCGTCGTCTCCAACCCCGCCAACAAGTGCGAGGCCCGCTGGATCGCGCAGCCCGGCGACGCCTACGTCGAGGACATCATCGACGGCAAGCTCTTCAGCCAGCTCGAGGCCACGAAGGCTAACGTGCCGCCCGAGGCATTCGCCAGTGTGACGCGCAGCTACACCGTCCACTGCAACGCCCCGAGCTACCACTCCGTGATCCTTGAGGTCTCGGCTCTTCCGGCGCCGCCGGTCATCGACCCCAACGTCCAGAACGGCAACGTCTTCAAGGACCTCTCCCTCGAGATTGAGGCGAGTGCTCTGGCCGACCTGAAGAAGGTGGGCATCAGCGTGTTCGCCGACGACTGCCACAACCCGCCGCCAACCCAGATCCAGGCGGGTGTGCCCGTGCAGCTCTGCATCGCCCAGACCTACCACAACAACGGCCCCTACGGGCCAGTGCAGGCCCTCGACAGGCTGACCATCAGCGGACCGGCCGACTGCAAGGTCGACGGGCATTCGCTGCCCTGGAGCTTCGACGCTAACCCCAGCCTGCCTGTGAGCGTCGACGTCACCCAGGACCGCACGGTCACCATCGTCTGCCAGCTGCCCAGCAGCCACACCTTCCAGCTGGCCGACGTCCTCAGCGTCAACCAACTCCACGTCCGCGACCCCAACGCCGCCAACAACACCAAGTCGGCGACGTGGGCTGTGGAGGTCCCCGACGACGAGGCCTCGGTGACTGTGGCTGTCGACGTTGACGCCCCGACCGACGCGTACGTGAGCGAGGACGAGTTGTTCAACGTCACCAAGACGTTCACCTACAGCGGCATCGCCGGCACCACCGTCGAGCCCGAGGTGGACCAGGTGATGCAGCCCACCGACAACAACGCCGATGAGTGCCAGGTCTCCTTCCACGTCACCAACGCCCTGCTGGCCAAGGTTAAGAACCTGGTCATCACCAAGGATGGCGTAGTCGTTAACCCGCCCACCCCCTACGGTTGGGAGGCCAGCGACGTGGTCTGGGGCGACTTCGGTGGCTCCGTGGACGTCCACTACCAGATCCCGCTCGCCGTCGGCAGCACGGGGGTGGTCGAGGAGTGGGACAAGCACTGCGTGGCTCCTAGCTACCACAGCTTCAGCTTGACCACCAACCTCGAGCGCAACCCGGCCAAGGATCCGCACATCCTCTACGACGGCGACGAGGATGTGCAGACCTGGGTCGAGGAGGTCTGGGCGGTGGCTGACCTGGGCATCGTCGACTGGTTCTTCATGGACATCCCGCTGGTCGACACCGACGGCAACACCACTGGTGACACGCCTCTGGTCAAGGTGGCACCCAGCTCCTGGAAGTACGGTCACGAGAAGGAAGTCATCCACAACAACGGCCCCTACGGCCCCGTCGACTTCACCAAGGTCGTTACAGCCCAGGCCAATGGCTCCTGCGCCGTCTCCTACAACGTCATCGGCAACGAGGCGGAGATCAAGAAGGACGGCGTGGTCGTGCACCCGGCTCCCGGCGAGGACGTCAAGAGCGCGGACGGAGGCACCATCCAGGTGACCTTCGCGGTCTCCGACTTGGAGGTCAGCGTCGACTTCTGGGAGGCCGAGCTGTGGGACTTCCACATCGCGGACCAGACCGACTGCACGGTGCACTTCCACAAGGACATCACCTCTGAGCTCCACGTGAACGAGCCTCTGCAAGACGCCAAGCCGAACCACGCCGAGAAGACCGTGATCGTCTGCGCCGACACCGACGGCGACACGGTTGCCGACAACTGTCCTACGCTGGGCGAGCACGACAACTGCAAGTACGTCAAGAACGCCGACCAGAAGGACAGCGACGGCGACGGTATGGGCGACGCCTGTGACTCAGGGCCGGGGACGTACCACGACGTTGGCACCAAGTCCTGCCTCGTCTTCGGCCCGGCGCCCGCCAACATCGGCGACACCACTGGTCGCTACATGTGGGTCATCTGCGATGTCAGGAACCTCAGCGACCACGCGGAGCAGGTGTCCATCGAGCTCGCCGTGGACGACCCGCCAGCCGAGTGCACGGAGGCCCGGGGACTAATACTCCCCAGCTTCGAGCAGTTCTGGATGCAGGTCGGTGAGCAGAAGTGGGTGCTCTACCGTGTCCGCTACGAGTGCTCCGGTGGGAATCCGGGCGTGTACCCGCTTGACGTCAGCATGTGCATCACGCACACTACCAGTCACGCGGATGGCGGTCACGAGATCGGTTCGTTCCTCCTCAACAACTGCTGGAACGGTGTCAGGAACCTAATTGTCCACAGCCCGTAGCCGCTTACCCTCCCGTCCGCGCCATCCAGGTTGATGGGGCTCCGAGTTCCAGGCCGCCTCCGAACCGCGGCGCCAGCGGCGCTGCCTGCGCCCGTTCGTGCTCCCACACTGGTGGACCAAGCTCAGCGGACACATGAAGCGAGCTCATCGCACCCTTACGGAAGAGTTCCATGAGGTGGCAGACTTGTCCTGGCCGCTGCCCGGCCTTAACTGGTAACTCCTGGCTTGGGAGCGCGTTTACAATAGTGTGCGCCGCCATCGGGGCCTTGGCTGGCGGATGCCTGTCCAGGCCCTCCTCCAATTCCAGCAACAGGAGGCAACATAGCGCCACCAATGCACTCCGGGAGTACAGTTGCAGTTAGCCCCTGTCGCTGCTATAATGCGCGGGAAGTTTCCCCTTAGATGCGTACCGGTTGGAAATGGAAAGCGTTGGGATTAGTGGGATTGGTAGGTAAACCTTAAGCCAGGGAGGCGCTCGCCATGAAAATGACTCCAAAGTTCGCGGTACTTGGGACCTTCATAGGCTGCTTCATCTGCGCTCTCGTAGTGCTGTCCGTCTGGCTGGCGGGCGGCGGCAACCAGGAAGCCCAAGCCCAAGGCGGCAGTGGGGGCAACCCCAACGTTCTCGGGATAGACGCGGTACCCGACGCCAGCAACACGAAGACCGCCCTGGGCACCATCGATAGGTGCGTGCAGGTCGCGGGCGTCGGCTCGACCTTCGACATCGACGTCTTCCTAGACGACGTGCCGCTTTCCAGCGGCTCATACCACAACCTCGGGGCCGTTGAATACAGGCTCAACTACGACGCCGCCAAGCTGAAGGTGAACGCCACAACGCACAACTGGTTGATCACGGCTCTGGCCGGCAGCGTGCTAAATGATTTTGGCGATTGCTCACCGATGGGTAGCGCCTGTCCGGACACAGACGGCCAGCTTTACGTGAGCTACCTGGACACCAAGTCTGCGTTTTCCGAGGGCCCGGGCTCGCTGGGCGTGCTCGACCGCCACACGCTCGAGGTTGTTGGCGGCGCCGGCACCCTGGTTTATCTAACCCTGACGGATCTGGGCTTCGCCGGCTACGAGCCTAGCCCCACGCCTTGGCAGGGTGAGATCGACCAGGTGTGGGACGGCGTCTACGCGCTGCCTTACGGCATCATCGCCATCGGCACTACCTGCCCGGCGGTACCCAAGTACGCCGACGTGGAGATCGTCAGCCAGGATGTGAAGGCCGCCGACTGCACCAGCGACCCGCCTTGGGAGTGGGATGCTGGCGTAGACACCGTCCTCTGCCTGCGCAAGAGCATCCAGAACAATGGGCCAGAAACCCCGGTGGATGGGAGCATCACCACCACCCTGATCCAGACTGGTGGAGGCAACGACTGCACGATCACGCCCGACGGCGCTAACCCCGCAACGTTCACCGCCCTGACCAGCACACCGCAGACTAAGGACGAGAAGTTCACCATCAACTGCACGAACCGCTGCAACCACGACTTCGAGTTCAGCAACGAAATCGCTGTCACGACCGCCGGCGTGACAGACAATGTGCCCGATAACAACTCGGATGCGACGATCTTCGAACCAGATGTCTGGGGCGAGGCGGACCTAGATGTCACCAGCGTGACGGTTGATGCCCCGGACAGCGCGGCCGTCGGCGGCGCCTTCAACGTGACGGTCACGGCCAATGTCAGCAACAACGGACCGTCCACCCTGGTAACTGCGAATGCGACTCTGGACCTGACCATGCCCGCCGGCTGCACAAGGGTGCCGAACACCACCCAGGTGGTCGCGCTCACGAACCTGGGGGACAGCTCCGCCATCCGCACCTGGAGCGTCACCTGCACCGAGACAGGGAGCAAGACCTTCAACGGCAGTGGGAGCGTCGTCCTAACCAGCGAGCACGCCCAAGATTCGACCTCGGGGAACAACTCCGACACCGGCTCCGACTCCACCGAGATCACGGCCTCGGCCGACGTCCGCATCGTGAGCTGGGTGTTCCCGGATGATATGCCAGCCCAGAGCGGCAAGCAGGTGCGCGTAGTGCCCACCGTCCCCGAGAACCTGGTTTCGGACGAGACGCTGAACAACAACCTGGCCAACACCACCTACACCGGCACCTACATCGACGTTGCCATCAACATCCCGGTCACTGAGACCGGTGCTTGCACGGCGACGCCGGATCCATTCACGGGCACCGCGCAGCTGCCGCGGGTTGGCACCGACGTAACGGACCACCCTAGCTGGAGCGTGACCCTCACCTCAGGCGACTTTTGCACCCTCGAATTCGTTAAGACGGTCACCATCACGACCCCGCTGCTTGGCGAGTACGACCCGCCAACCATGGCCACCCGCAGCGTGGACCTGGTGGCCGACAGCGACCAGGATAGCGTGCCGAACAACTACGCTGGCCTGATCGATCTCTGCCCGGGCACCGCTCCGGGGGCCGAGGTGGACGCCAACGGCTGCTCCGACGCCCAGGTCGATGGGGACAGCGACGGCATCTGCGACCCAGCGGCACCGAGCGGCGGTCCCTCCGGTTGCACCGGCTCCGACAACTGCCCTGCTAACTACAACCCCGACCAGAAGAACACCGACGGCGACGCCCTCGGCGACGTCTGCGACCCGGACGACGACAACGACGGCGTCCTGGACGCCGCGGACAACTGCCCGCTGATCGCCAACGCCGGCCAGGAGAACGCGGACTCGGACAGCATCGGCAACGTGTGCGAGCTGGACGTGACCTGCGACGGTTTGCTGGACGGGGGAGACGTTGTTCAGCTCATGAGGTACATCGTGGGCTTGCTGACGGTGAGCGACCAGTGCCCGCCGCCGACGGGCTCGATAAACGGGCCGAGGGCGACTGCCTACAATGATGGCATCGACGGCGGGGACGTGGTGGCGATGCTCCAGTGCATCGCCGGCTTCCACAACATCGTGTGTCCGGCTCCTACGGCGCCATAGCCGGGACTTAATCGTTACCTGAAGGAAATGTAGGCCAAGGGGAGGTAGCAAATGACCAAATGGCCCAGAGGCAGAGCAGTGGGGTTGGTGGTGGTAGCTCTGCTGGTGGCGGTTGGGGTGTCATTCCTGGCGACGGCCGGCCCGGTCTTCGCCCAGGCGCCCACGGTTAGCATTGAGTCCGGAGAGATAGTTCAGGGCGGCAGCGGCGAGGTGTTGACGCTATCGGCCCTAAACGTCACTTCGCCCGCTCTGTGTACGTTCACGGTCGACATCGTGTATGACCCCCTCGTCAAGGTCCCCACGGATTGCGATCCCGACCCGGGAAACAATTTCGACTCAGAGCTGTGTAACCCGGACTACCCGGGCAACATCGTCCGGGTGACGGCGGCCGACGCCCAGGGGGTCACAGGCGTCAACATTCCCCTGGCGGACATCACCTGGCGCGCCGTCGGCCTCGCCGGCGCCAAGACCACTCTGGAGGTGCAAATAGTCACCTTCAAGGACTGCGCCGACCCGCCCGTGGCGATCCCCGGCGTCCTCCCCCAGAACGGCGAAAACAAGATCACGGCGCAGCCGGTACCACCGCCACCTGCTTCGCCTTCGCCCACGAGAACGCCGACGGCCACACCGACGCCAACGCCCACACCCACGGTCACGCCCACGGTCGAGGTCACGCCCACGGTCGAGGTCACGCCCACGCCGGAGGTCACGCCCACGGTCGTGGTCACACCCACGCCGGTGGTCACACCGCCGCCTGGCATCACGCCCACGCCGGGGGTCACACCCACGCCCGGCGCGACGCCAATGCCCACGGCGATGCCTCCTACCGGCGCTGGTGGCCTGTCCGATGGCGGCGGTGCGCCCCGGGCAGCGGCCGTAGCGGCGGGAGGCCTCCTGGCTTTGCTGCTGACCGTAGCCAGCATATCCCGCAGCGCCAGGAGACGAGCCAGGTAGGGCCAACGTCGATCGAGAGCCCTGTTCGTGAACGAGCAGGAAAGGGGCTCGAGGAAGTATGCGATTCCTCGAGCCCCAGCGCAACCCGCGGGGAGGGTATGGGGAGGCGCCCGGATGAAGCAGATATCGACGGCAAGCATAATCGTAGTGGGCAGCATCGTATTCGGCTTGATAGCACTGGGCGCCTGCTTGCTGGGCAACGGCCAAAGGGTCGCCCAGGCCGAGCCCGATCCGGGGGGTGTCCTGGGCATAGACGTAGACCCTAGCGGTAACACGGCCACTTCTCTAGGTACCATCGACCAGTGTATCTCGGTGAGTAGCGGGGCCAACTTCGATATCGATGTCTTCCTAAACAGTATCCCCAGCCCGCACAACCTCGGCGGCCTTGAATACCGGCTCAACTACGACAGCACCAAGCTCCAAGTGAACGCTATCGACCACGCTGCCGGAACCTCTTTGATGATGTCTCAAGCTAAGAGCGGTGTCCTCGAGCTGGGCGATTGCTCAGCACCCGGGTCGCCTTGCCCGGACACCGACGGCTCTCTGTTTGTCAGCATGGTGGACAGCGGCGGTGGGGCATCGGCTGAGGGCCCGGGGTCGCTGGGAGTGCTCGGCCGCTACACACTCGAAGTGGTTGGCGGCGACGGCACCCTGGCCTATCTAACCCTGACAGGTCTTTATCTGGCCGGCTTCGAGCCCGCCGTCACGGAGTGGACGGGTGAGATCGACCAGGTCTGGGACGGCAACTTCACCCCCCAATATGGCATTATAGCGATAGACACCCCATGCCCGGAGCTCACGCCGGCGCCAGCCCCGACGGCTGCCATCCCTGCCGCGGCGACACCTGCGGCCCTGACTACCACCGTCCCTGCGACAGCGACACCTGCCGCCCCGACGCCCACGGAAGAAGGGGACTCGGGGGCCGGTCCCGGCGGCATGCCCTGGATCGTGGTATACGCAGCGGTCGGCGCTGTGGCCGTATTAGGGGTGGGCGCTCTCGTGCTGGCACGTGCGAGAAGGCGCTGATCCCCCGAGAAGCGCTTAGCCAGGCAGCGGCTGAGCGTCCCCGCCTATGGCATCGCCGATGTGGTGCGGCCTTCATATGAAGGTTCGATTGGCATAGAAATGGCCGCGTAGAATCTTGACAATAGGGTCAGAAAAGGTATCATAGCGGTGATTGTGCAAGATTAGGTCAAGGTAATCCGTAGTTAACAGGAGGAGATCGATGAGAAAAGCTGTCTCGAAGTTACATTGGCAGGGCAGAGGCGTAGTAGTTGCGCTCGCCCTAGTGGTGGGTATCCTGGGCCTGTTCCTCCTGTACAGCACCGTCAGAGCTGTCCCACCACCGTTCCCCGCCTACGCCACCACCGACGTCGTCGACACAGAGGTCAAGGTCAACTCCGATATCCACAGCACATTCGGCGTACCCGACGACGACTGGCCCGCCGCCATGTACGACTCCCAGGTTAGCTTTACCCCCGGGGAATGGGGCGTCGCGGCCGGCGAGGACATCCCCATAGGAGCTATAGTAGGGAAACTCATCGCTGAGGCCACCCTGGGCTGGTTCAATAGCCCCTGCTCCGCCGCCTACGGCGGCGCGCTTCACATCGGCTTTGATCCGTTGCTGAATTGCTCCAAAGACACATCCGATGCGGTGGCGTTCGCCGACGGGTTCACAATCGAAGCCAACGGCCTCCCCGCGGGCTGCAACAAGTACCCCGCTTTCCTGAATACCATGTTTCCGGGCATGACGCCCATAGCACGCTATGGCGCCTTCGAAAACATCGGCATCAACGTGTCCCTGAACTTCGTCGTCTTCGAGCCCGGCACCAGCCTGCCCCTGCCTGGCCTGCCGGCTTTTGCCCCTGCCAAGGGCTACGTCGCAATGTCCGTCCTCAACGACCCTACCGGCCCTCTGGTCCCGAACCAGATAACCGACAGGTGCCCGCCCCTGGGCACCACAACCACCTACTACGGCCTGACCAAGGACAACCCGGCCACCACCAGCGTGGACGAGAAGGACTACAAATGGCGCACCAACCCCCAGTGCCCCGGCACCTACACTTTCAACGGTTACGCTGGTTCCATGCGCGACGCTGACAGCGACGGCTACGACAACGGGATAGATAGCTGCCCGCACATCGCAAATGAGGGCGACCCAAGAGTGCAGTACAGCGGCGACACTGACAACGACGGCCTCGACAATGCCTGCGACCCCACTCCGGGCGCCGCTGACGCTGACCCCGACACCGACGGCTTCCCCAACCGGCAGGACAACTGCCCACTGGTGGCGAACGCAGGCCAGGAGGATGGGGATTACGACGGCATCGGCAACGCCTGTGACCAGGCCGACTGGAACAACGACGGGGACACCACCGATCCGGGCGAGCCGACGGGCTTCAGCCCAACCACCCCCAATGGCGATAAGACGGAGGTGTGGTTCGAGACCCCCATAGAGATCACGGGGGAGGAGTGCGCGGCGGCGGATGCCACACCCACACCCACGGCCACGGCCACGGCGACAGCCACAGCGACGGAGACGGTGGTGGCGGGTGTCGAGACGACCCTGGCCGAGGACGCCGCCGCTGGCGACACAGAGATCGTTGTGGCCGACGCTACGGGCTTCGCCGTGGGAGACGCCATCAAGATCGGCAGCGGTGATACCGAAGAGACGAACACGATAGCCGCCATCGACGGGGAAACCATCACCCTGGCCACTGCCCTCGAGTTCGATCACCTTGCGGATGAGCCGGTGGTCAAGGTGCAGGCAATAGTCGCCACGCCGTCGCCCACGATCGAGGGGGACATTTGCTCGCCGGTGTTCCCCGGCACCTACAACGGTCGGGTGCTCATCAATGGCACGCCGGCGGCCAGCGGCTACCAGCTCACAGCCAGCATCGGTGACGCACAATGGGGTAGCGCCATCATCGCCGGCGGCCGCTACGCCATGGACATACCGGACCACATGCCGACGGTGAAGCCTTGCTTCGAGGGTGGTACGATCACTTTCGCCCTGAATGGGATGACCTGCACGCCGGTCGAGGAGGGCGCAGACGAATGGGGCTCCGGCATTCGCAACGTCGACCTAGACTGCGCGCCCGTCGCGCCGCCGGTCACGCCCACCGTCGCGCCACCCACACCCACCACGAAGCCGCCGGCCACCCCGTCGCCTGCGCCCACCAAGATGCCTCCCACTGGCGCTGGCGGGCTGTCCGGGGCGAGCTCCGGGTTGCCTCTGTGGGCCACGGCCCTGGCTAGCTGGGTCGGGCTGATGACTGTGGCCGGCCTGGGCACGCTGGTGGCAGCAAAGCGACGCTAGAGGCTTAGGTTCAAACGTTCACCACCCCGGCCGCCTCACTGGTCTCCGAGGTTGCCGGGGTGGTTCTATGTCCAGCGTGAGGTGCTGGCGAGCCCCAGGCTAAGGCGTCGCCTACGCACCCAACAAGAGGAGATGCTGTGCTCGCTCGCTGTCAGGCGCTTCAGGCCCCCAAGCCCCACCGTCATTCCGTCGGCTTGAAGCTGGAGTCCCGCTAGCCGTCCGAGACCCCTGGCGCACCCCGACCAACCCTTACCAGCACCCCCACGCGAGAATTCCCCGGGCCGTTTTTCTTCGAGCATGCCATCGATGCCTCATTCGTGGCACCCGACCGGATCGAGGCGCTCATCACGATGGCCATCAGCCAGGAGCGGACCTCCTACTGGACTCTTGAGAGGCGAAGAGCGGCGACATACGGGTGGAGCCCCCATCGTAGCAGCTCTGCCGCAAAAAGGGTGAACCACTGCAAGGCCCCAGGCGAGCTCTCGCCTGGGGCCTCGGCTGTTTGGCCCTGGGAAAAAGGACTCGCTTCCTACCTGTTCCGCCGCCTGAGCGCCCACGCAGCACTGCCCACGCCCGCCAGCATCAAGGCCATAGCACTAGCCAGCAAGGCCAAGGTGGGCCAAGCCGTGGTCGACGGCGTTGCACCGCTGCCTCCGGTCGACGGCAGTGTCGCTGGCGTGGCAGGAGCCACCGTCGGCGTTGGAGGCGCCACCGTCGGCAGGACGACCGGCGTCACCGCCGGCGTCGGCGTTGGAGGCGCCACCGTCGGCAGGACGACCGGTGTCACCGTCGGCGTAGGTGTAGGCGTTGGCGTGGGCGTCGGTGTGGGCGTGGGCGTCGGCGTGGGCGTGGGCGTGGGCGTCGGCGTGGGTGTGGGCGTGGGCGTCGGTGTGGGCGTCGGCGTGGGTGTGGGTGGAGGCGGCACGAAGGTGTTGGTGATGGTGCAGACACCATCCGATACCAGGTGAACGTTGAGGCAGTCGCTCTCGTCGGGGCTCCAGCCAGTCGGTACCGTCTCGGTGG
>Ga0315293_10005259_pt1 | contig 12181 bp, 5 predicted proteins | sample YL17G13_20_MG_FD_203071 | JGI IMG/M metagenome (GOLD analysis project Ga0315293, IMG submission 203071) | Sediment microbial communities from Yellowstone Lake, YNP, Wyoming, USA - YL17G13_20 | ecosystem: Environmental > Aquatic > Freshwater > Lake > Sediment | place: USA: Wyoming | collected... | reverse complement strand
CCGAGAACCCTCATGTGGCAAGGCTGCTCGGCTCCTTCGAGATGAGCGACGATCCGGCCGGCGAGCCGTGCCCGCTGGGCATGGTGACCGCCTACGCAGCCAACTCCGCGGGGGGCTGGGAGATGGCGACCGCCAGTACCCGCGATCTTTATGCCGAGGGCGACCTGTACGCCTACGAGGTGGGGGGCGACTTCGCCGGGGAGTCCTTCCGCCTGGGTGAGGCGGTCGCCTCCGTGCACGCAGATCTTGCTCGGGCGCTGGGGACTTCGACAACAGCGCTGCCGGTGGCGCTGATGAGCGAACGGCTGGCCTCGGCGGCGGCCGCGGTGCCTGAACTCGCCGGGTATGTGGCGGCGATCGAGGAGCGCTACGCCAAGCTCGCAGGCGCGCCGATCACCCTGCAGCGTGTGCACGGCGACCTGCACCTCGGGCAGGTGCTGCGCACTCCGGAGGCGTGGTTGTTGATCGACTTCGAAGGTGAGCCCGGCCAGCCACTGCGCTTGCGGCGGCAACCGGATTCGCCGCTGCGGGATATCGCCGGGATGCTTCGGTCGTTCGCCTACGCGGCCTACCACCCGTTGGACGGCTCGTTCGATGAGCAGGTCGACCGGCAGCTCGCGGCCCGGGCCCGGGAATGGTCGGAGCGCAACAGTGCCGCGTTCTGCGACGGGTACGCGTCGGCCTCGGACCTCGACCCCCGCGCGCACGCCGACGTGCTCGCCGTCTACGAGTTGGACAAGGCGGTCTACGAGGCGGCGTATGAGGCCCGGCACCGGCCGGGGTGGTTGCACATTCCGCTTCGCTCGATCGCGCGGCTGGTGGGCTGAGCTGCCGGCCGGCTGTGGCGTCCCCGCCGTCGCGGAGGAGCACGTGCGCAATTGCCCACCTCGTAGCGACAAGGGGACTCGTGCAGCGGTAGGCCCCCACCCCCGTTTACGACGTTGTCGCTGCGAGGTGGGCAAAGGTGTTACCTACCCCTCCAGCCGCGGCGGTTGCGCAAACATGTGCCCCGGCTCAACTTCACCAACGTTCCCGCCGCAGTGTCGATGCCGGTCGGCGCCGTCAAGGCGCTCGCGGCGCGACCGCCCGAGTCTGTCGGGGGGCCGGTCTACGGTGGTCGGCGATGGCCCTGCACATGTACCGCGCGGAACGCACCGACATCCTGGCGGACGGGTTGGGGAATCTGCTGGCCACGCCGCTTCCCGACCCGTTCACGGAGGAGCTCGTCGTGGTACCCGCACGCGGGGTGGAACGCTGGCTTTCGCAGCGGCTTTCGCACGTGCTGGGCCGCGGGTCCGGCGCGGACGGGGTGTGCGCGGGGGTGTCGTTCCGCTCGCCGGCGTCGCTGATCGCTCAAATTTCCGGGCTGACCGCCGGCACCGGTGAGGACGACCCCTGGTCGCCGGATGCCATCACCTGGCCGCTGCTGGAGGTCATCGACACCCACCTCGACGAACCGTGGTGCCACACCCTGGCCGCCCACCTCGGCCACTTCGCAGCCGGGGAGGAGAGGGAGTTGCGGATGGGCCGCCGGTACGCGGTGGCGCGGCGACTGGCCGGACTGTTCGCCTCCTACGCCCGGCAGCGCCCCGAACTCCTGGCCGGCTGGCTCGACGGCGACGCGGAGGGCCTCGACGCCGACCTTTCCTGGCAGCCGGAGTTGTGGCGGCGCCTGGTCGGCGCCATGAAGATCGACCCGCCGCATATGCGCCACGGCAAAACCGTTTCGCAGCTGCGCCAGACGGGCTGTGATCTGCCGGAGCGGATCTCGCTGTTCGGCTACACCAGGCTGGCTGCCACCGATATCGAACTGATCGAGGCACTGGCTGTGCACCACGACGTGCACCTGTGGCTACCGCACCCGAGCGCACAGCTGTGGAACGATCTGGCCGGCTTGCACGGCGTTGTTCCGCGCCGCGAGGACCAGAGCCACCGCAGCGTCGCGCACCCGCTGCTGGCCACTCTGGGCCGCGACCTGCGCGAGTTGCAGCGCAGCCTGCCGGCGGAGGTGGCCGCCGACGAGTTCCTGTCCGGTTCCGACCGTCCGGAAACCCTGCTCGGCTGGCTGCAATCGGACATCGCCGGCAATGCCGTTCCCCCGCAGGGCCGTTCACTGAGCGACGACGATCGCTCGGTGCAGGTGCACAGCTGTCACGGCCCGGCCCGGCAGGTGGACGTGCTGCGTGAGGTGCTGCTGGGTCTGCTCGCCGACGACGAGACCCTCGAGCCCCGCGACATCCTGGTGATGTGCCCGGATATCGAGACCTACGCCCCGCTGATCGCCGCCGACTTCGGGCTCGGCGAGGTGGTCCCGGGGGCTCATCCAGCCCATCAACTCCGGGTCAAGCTGGCCGACCGGTCGCTGGTCCAGACCAACCCGCTGCTGGCGGTGGCCTCCCAACTGCTCACCCTGACCGGAAGCCGGGTCACCGCCACCGAGGTCCTCGACATCGCGGGCGCGGACCCGGTGCGCGCCCGCTTCGGATTCACCGACGACGACCTGCAGGACATCACCGACTGGGTGCGGGAGGCCAACATCAGGTGGGGCTTCGACCCGAATCACCGTGCCCCGTACGGCGTCGACTTCGTGCACAACACCTGGCGGTTCGGCCTGGACCGGATTCTGGCCGGGGTGGCGCTCTCCGACGACTCGCAGGCCTGGATCGAGACCACCCTGCCTCTCGACGACGTGGGCAGCAACAGCGTCGAACTGGCCGGCCGGCTGGCTGAATTCTGTGGTCGCCTGCAGGCCGTGGTGGAGTCGCTGAGCGGCACCCGCCCGCTGCGCGACTGGCTCACCGCCCTCGCCGAGGGCATCACGCTCATCGCCCGCGTCGAGGACGCGGACGCCTGGCAGGTGAGCCAGCTGGAGCGGGAGTTCAATGGTGTTGTGGCCAGGGCCGGTACGCGTGATCAGACGCCGCTTCGGCTCTCCGATGTACATCAACTACTGGGCCAGCACCTCGCCGGCCGGCCTACCCGGGCCAACTTCCGAACCGGGACGCTGACCGTCTGCACCATGGTCCCGATGCGCTCGGTACCGCACCGGGTGGTGTGCCTGGTCGGCCTGGACGACACCGTCTTCCCCCGCGCCGGTGCGGTCGACGGCGACGATGCACTGGCACGCGAACCGATGACCGGGGAGCGCGACATCCGCTCCGAGGACCGCCAGTTGCTGCTCGACGCCATCTGCGCGGCCACCGAGACCCTGGTGATCACCTATACCGGCGCCAACGAGTACTCCGGGCAGCAGCGTCCCCCGGCGGTGCCGCTGGCCGAGTTGCTCGACGCGCTCGAGGCCACCGCCACCGGCAACGTGCGTGACAACGTCACCGTCCACCACCCGCTGCAGCCGTTCGACGCCCGCAACGTGGAACCGGGAGCGTTGATCTCCCAGTTGCGGGGGACGTCGTTCAGCTTCGACCCGACGGTGCAGCGCGCGGCCACAGCGGCCGCGGGTCGCCGCGCCGACCGGCCCCGGTTCGCGGCCCACCTACTGCCCGCGCCCATCCCCGGCGACGTGTCGCTCGCCGACCTGGTGGCCTTCTTCAAGGATCCGGTCAAGGGGTTCTTCCGTGCGCTGGACTTCACCTTGCCCACCGAGGTCGACAGCCTCGACGATGCGATCCCCGTCGAAATCGATGCCCTGCAGGAATGGACTGTCGGCGACCGGATGCTGGGCGACATCCTGCGGGGGATGAGCCCGGATCGCGCGCTGAATGCCGAGTGGTGTCGCGGCACCCTGCCCCCGGGTCAGCTCGGCTGGCGCAAGGCCAGGGCCATCCGCGATCAGGCGGTGCTGCTGGCCTCCGACGCGATGCCACTTCGGTCGCAGCCGCCGCGCGCGATCGACGTGGACATCGAACTCGGGGGCGGCCGCCGGCTGGCCGGAACCGTCGGCCCGGTGTTCAGTGGCCGGCTGGTCTCGGTGACCTATTCCCGGCTGGACGGCAAGCACCTGCTCTCGGCGTGGATCCCGTTGCTGGCGTTGGCCGCCCATCTGCCCACGACGGACTGGTCGGCGGTGTGCATCGGCCGCGCCAAGCGCGGAACCCGGCCCCGGCGGGTCTCCCTGGCGGGACCGGATGCGCCGGCGCCCGATCTGCTGCGGGATCTGGTGGCCATCTACGACGCCGGCCGCCGCGAACCCCTTCCGCTGCCGCTCAAGACCTCCTTCGCCTGGGCCGAGGCCCGCCACGCCGGGTCCGATCCGGTCTACGCGGCCGGAAACCGGTGGCGCTCCAACAACTTTCCCGGCGACGACGCTCAGGCCGCCCACGTACGGGCCTGGAGGCCGGGCGCGCCGCTGGCTGATCTCATGCAGCCGCTGCGACCCGGTGAGGAACATCCGGGTGAGGACAACCGCCTGGGTGCCTATGCGGCCCGGCTGTGGTTGCCATTACTGAACGCCGCGCAGGAGGGACGGTGATGAAGCCGGAAACGATGAAGCCGGAAACCGAACCCCACCGGTTCAATCTGCTCGGGCCGCTGCCGACACCGAACTCCACCACCGTTCTGGAGGCCAGCGCCGGAACCGGTAAGACCTTCGCCCTGGCCGCACTGGTCACCCGCTACATCGCCGAGGGCAAGGCCACCCTCGACCAGATGCTGCTGATCACCTTCAGCAGAGCGGCCACCCAGGAGTTGCGTGACCGGGTGCGACGCCAGATCGCTTTGGCCGCAGCGGCCTTCGACAACCGGGACCTGGTCGGGGACAACCAGGTGGTGGCGCAACTGCTGCAGGGCTCGCCCGAGGAACTCGGCCGGCGCCGCACCAACCTCATCGACGCCCTGGCCGGCTTCGACGCCGCCACCATCGCCACCGTCCACCAGTTCTGCCGGCTGGTGCTGACGTCGCTGGGCGTGGCCGGTGACACCGACAGCGGGGTGGAACTGGTCGAGAGCCTCGATGAGCTGATCAGCGAGATCGTCGACGATCTGTACCTTGCCCGGTTCGGCCGCGACCGCGACGAGCCGGCGATCAGTTACCGGCATGCCCGCACTCTGGCCCGCGCGGTGGCCGGCAACCCGGCGACCGAGTTGCGGCCTCGCGAGCCGGAACCGGGCACTGCCGCCGCGGCGTGTGTCGACTTCGCCAACGCGGTTCTGGCTGAACTGGACATCCGCAAACGCCGCCGCGGCATTCTCGGCTACGACGACCTGCTGACCCGGCTCGCCGACACCCTCGCAAGCGAGGACTCCCCGGCCCGGCTGAGGATGAGCAGGCGCTGGCCGATCGTCATGGTGGACGAGTTTCAAGACACCGACCCGGTTCAGTGGGCGGTGATCGACCGCGCCTTCAGCGGGGCATCGACGGTGGTCCTGATCGGCGATCCCAAGCAGGCGATCTACGCCTTCCGCGGCGGCGACATCGTCACCTACCTGCAGGCCGCCGAGACCGCGGGCGAGAAGCAGACCCTGGGTGAGAACTGGCGCAGCGACGCCGCCCTGGTCACGCGGTTGCAGGCGGTGCTGCGCGGGGCGGAACTGGGCGACCCGCGGATCGTCGTCCGCGACGTCGAGGCCCACCACCCCGGAACCCGACTAGCCGGCGCTCCGCACAACGACCCGTTCCGGTTGCGGGTTGTCACCAGGGAGAAGTTCGGCCGCAGCGGCACCAAGACCATCCCGATCGGCGACCTGCGCGACTTCATACCACGCGATCTGGCCGCCGACATCGGCGCACTGCTGGCCAGCGGCGCCACCTTCGCCGGCGAGAAGGTCCGGGAACGCGACATCGCGGTGATCGTCGAGAAGCACAAAGACGCGCGGGCCTGCTTCCAGGCTCTGGCCCAGGCCGGCATCCCGGCGGTCTACACCGGCGACTCCGACATCTTCGCCTCCGACGCCTGCGACGACTGGCTGGCCCTGCTGGAGGCATTCGACCAGCCGCACCGCTCCGGGGTGGTCCGCGCCGCCGCGGCGACGGCGTTCTTCGGCCACACCGCCGACGACCTTGCAGTGCAAAGCGATTCGCTCACCGACAGCGTTGCGGCGACCATCCGGGAATGGGCCGACCATGCCCGCGAGGTCGGCATCGCAGCAGTCCTCGAGGCGGCTCAGTTGCGCGGTATGGCCGAGCGTGCGCTGCGGTGGCACGGCGGTGAGCGGTACCTGACCGACATGGCGCACCTGACCCAACTGCTGCAGGAGGCCGTACACCGCGAGCACTTCACCCTGCCTGCGCTGCGCGACTGGTTGCGCGGACGGCGTGAGGAGCGCAGTGGCGCGGCGGAGCGCTATCGGCGTTTGGACAGCGACGCGGCAGCTGTCCAGATCATGACCGTATGGGGTAGCAAGGGTCTGCAGTTTCCGATCGTCTACCTGCCGTTCGCGTTCAACCGCAATGTCCAGGAGCGTGAGCTGATCCTGTTCCACGACAACGATGTTCGGTGCATGCACGTCGGCGGTCCGGAATCCCCCGACTACGCCGCGGTGGAGGCCCTGGGCCGCAGTGAGACCGCCAGTGACGACAGCCGGTTGATGTATGTGGCCATGACCCGGGCACAGTCGCAGGTGGTGGCGTGGTGGGCACCGTCGAGGGACGAACCCAACGGCGGGTTGTCCCGGTTGCTGCGCGATCGTCGGCCCGGGGTGTCCACGGTCCGCGACCGGTGCGAGCCGAAGGCACTGACCGACCTTGCGGCGCTGGAGAGGTTCCGGGAGTGGGAGACTGCGGGCGGCCCCGTCGTGGAGGAAGCGGCGATCGCCCCTGCTGTGCCGCCGACCCCCGACCGGCCGCGCAAAGAGTTGTCCGCCAGGCATTTCCACCGCGTCATCGATACCTCCTGGCGCCGCACCTCCTATTCGGGACTGGTCCGATCTGCGCAGGAGACCGTCGGGGTGAGCAGCGAACCGGAGGTCGTCGAGCTCGACGACGAGGTGGCTGACCTTACGTTGGTCACTCCCGCCGAAGGCGCCGACCTGCCCTCGCCGATGGCCGAACTGCCCGCCGGCGCCAAGTTCGGCAGCCTGGTGCACGCGGTGCTGGAGACCGCCGACCCGATGGCCGCCGACCTGGAAAGCGAGCTGCGCACCCAGATCGAGAAGCACTCGCTGTGGTGGCCGGTGGGGGTGCCGGCCGGCGACCTGGCGGCGGCGCTGGTTCCGTTGCACGACACCCCACTGGGACCGTTGGCCGGGGATCTGACCCTGCGCCAGATCGGGCTGAGGGACCGCTTGTGCGAGATGGACTTCGAGTTCCCGCTTGCCGGTGGAGATTTGCGCGCAGGCGCCCCCCACATCCGGCTGGCCGACGTCGGTGCGCTCCTGCAGCGCTACCTGCCGCCCGGCGACCCGCTTGTTCCCTATGTCGACCGGCTCACCGACGCCACCCTGGGCCGCCAGAAGCTGAGCGGCTATCTGAGCGGATCCGTCGACGCGGTGCTTCGGATCCCCGTCGGCTCGGAGTCTGGGGCCGGACCCGGGCACCGTTATGTGGTGGTCGACTACAAGACCAACTGGCTCGGTGAGTCGGATCGGCCGCTGACGGCCGCCGACTACACCGAGGGCCGGATGGCCGAAGCCATGCTGCATTCGGACTATCCGCTGCAGGCCCTGCTGTACTGCGTTGTGCTGCATCGGTTTCTGCGCTGGCGTCAGCCCGGGTACGACCCAGAGCGGCACCTGGGCGGGGTGTTGTATCTGTTTCTGCGCGGCATGTGCGGTCCGGGCACCCCGGTCACCGACGGACATCCCGCCGGGGTGTTCGGTTGGCGCCCGCCGGCGGAGCTGGTGTGTGCGCTGTCTGCTCTGCTCGACGGACAGGAGGCGATCGCATGACGGCGGCGGTCACCGAGTCGCCCGACTGGCGGCGCAGCGCCGCGGCCACCGGGCTGTTGCGCACCTTCAACGACGCCGGGGTGCTTGACTCCGGCGATGTGCTGGTGGCCCAGCGGTTGACCGAGTTGGCCAAGGAGCCCGACGGACGGATCGCGCTGGCGGTGGCGTTCGTGGTGCGCGCGGTGCGCGGCGGATCGGTGTGCGTGGATCTCGCGCAGATCCAGCAGCAGGTCGGGATAGCCGATCTGCCCTGGCCGGCGCCGGCGGAATGGTTGGCCGCGGTGTCGGGCAGCGCACTGTCCACCCAGCCGCCGATACTGCACCTCGACGCCGGGATGCTGTATCTGGATCGCTACTGGATCGAGGAGTGCCGGGTCGCCGACGACGTGCTGGCCTTGGCGGCCGCGCGCCGTTCCGGCACCCCCACGGACATCGCGCGGCTGTTCCCTCCCGGTTACGCCGAGCAGCGCGGTGCAGCCGAGGTTGCGCTGTCGCGGGCGCTGACCGTGCTGACCGGTGGTCCCGGCACCGGTAAGACCACCACGGTGGCGCGGTTGCTGGCGCTGCTGGCCGAGCAGGCCGCGCTGGATGGAAAGCCGCGGCTTCGGGTGGCCCTGGCCGCGCCCACCGGCAAGGCCGCCGCCCGACTGCTGGAGGCGGTACAGCTCGAGGTCAATGCGCTGGAGCCGGCGGATCGCGACCGCCTGCCTGAGCTGTCGGCCACCACGCTGCACCGGCTGCTGGGCAGCCGGCCGGACACCTCGTCGCGGTTCCGGCACAACCGGGAGAACCGGCTGCCGCACGACGTGATCGTGGTCGACGAGACGTCGATGGTGTCGCTCACCATGATGGCCCGGCTGTTGGAAGCGGTCCGGCCCGATTCGCGGCTGGTCCTGGTCGGCGATCCCGACCAGTTGGCTTCGGTGGAAGCCGGTGCGGTGCTGGCCGACCTGGTCGAGGGGCTCGAGCAGGCCGGGGATTCCCCGGTGGCGCGGCTGGCCACCAGCCACCGGTTCGGTGAGTCGATCGGCACGTTGGCGAGCGCGATTCGCGACGGCGACGCCGATGCCGCACTCGCGGTGCTGGCCGAGGGTGGTGAGCACATCGAGTGGGTGGACAGCGGCGACGCTTCCGGCATCCTGCGCAAAGTCGTTGTGCCCCACGCGCTGCAGCTGCGGGAGGCCGCGGTGCTCGGTGACGCCGCGGAAGCGCTGCGGACCTTGGAACAGCAGCGTCTGCTGTGCGCCCACCGTCGCGGACCGTACGGGGTGGCGTACTGGAACCGTCAGATCGAACGCTGGCTGGCTGAACAGACCGACGCCCCGCTGTGGGCTGAGTGGTATCCGGGGCGTCCGGTGCTGGTCACCGCAAACGACTACGGCCTGGGCCTCTACAACGGCGACACCGGGGTTGCGGTGTTGCGGGACGGCACGCTGCGCGCGGCGATGGCCAGCGCAGCCGGCCCGCTGGATTTGGCCACCAGCCGGCTGGCCGACATCGAGACCATGCACGCCATGACGATTCACAAGAGTCAGGGCAGCCAGGCCACCGAGGTCACCGTGCTGCTGCCGCCGGAGGATTCCCGGCTTCTTACCCGCGAGCTGCTGTACACCGCGGTCACCCGCGCCCGGGAGAAGGTGCGGCTGATCGGCACGGCGGAGCAGGTGCGCGCCGCGGTGGCCCGCCGCGCCGTCCGGGCTACCGGTCTGGCGGGCCGGCTGAGCCGATCAGCCGGTTGAGGCACCGAAGCCGCCGAGGATCAGCAGACTCTTCGCGCAGAGCAGGTCAACGAATGACTCGCCGTCCCGCGCGGTTGGCTTGCGCGCGCGTCGCTGGAACCGTTGACTGAGGAGCATGTGGGATTTCGAGACCGATCCGGACTACCAGCGCAAGCTCGACTGGGTCGAGGAGTTCATGCGCGAGGAGTTGGAGCCGCTGGATCTGGCGCCGCTGGACCCGTACGACAAGCGGAACCCCGAACTGATGCGGGTGCTTCGGCCACTTCAGCAGAAGGTCAAAGGCCAGGGCCTGTGGGCGGCGCACCTGAGCCCGGAGTTGGGCGGACAGGGCTTCGGCCAGGTGCAGCTGGCGCTGCTCAATGAGATCGTGGGCCGGTCCCGCTGGGCGCCTTCGGTTTTCGGATCCCAGGCCCCCGACTCGGGTAATGGCGAGATTCTGGCTCTGTTCGGCACCGACGAGCAGAAGAATCGGTATCTGCAGCCACTGCTCGACGGGGAGATCTCGTCGTGCTACTCGATGACCGAACCCCAGGGCGGTTCGGATCCGGGCCTGTTCACCACCCGCGCGGAGCGCGACGGGGACGACTGGGTGATCAACGGCGAGAAGTGGTTCTCCTCCAATGCCCGCTACGCCTCGTTCTTCATCGTCATGGCGGTGACCAATCCGGAGGCCCGCACGCACCAGAAGATGTCGCTGTTCATCGTGCCGGCCGAGGCGCCGGGCCTGGAGATCATCCGCAACGTGGGCGTGGGTGGGGAGTCATCCGCGCACGCCTCGCACGGCTACGTGCGCTACGCCGATGTGCGGGTGCCGGCAGACCATGTGCTCGGCGGTGAGGGTCAGGCCTTCGCGATCGCGCAGACCCGTCTCGGCGGCGGCCGGGTGCACCACGCGATGCGCACGATCGCCCTGGCGCGCAAGGCGTTCGACATGATGTGCGAGCGGGCGGTGTCGCGCCAGACCCGCCAGGGACCGCTCGGCGACTTCCAGATGACCCAGGAGAAGGTTGCCGACAGCTGGATTCAGATCGAGCAGTTCCGGCTGCTGGTGCTGCGGACCGCCTGGAAGATCGACAGGTATCACGACTACCAGAAGGTGCGACGCGACATCGCTGCGGTGAAGGTGGCCATGCCCAAGGTGCTGCACGACGTGGTGCAGCGCGCCATGCACCTGCACGGCGCGCTGGGGGTGTCCGACGAGATGCCGTTCGTCAAGATGATGGTCGCAGCGGAGTCGCTGGCCATCGCCGACGGGCCCACCGAGGTGCACAAGCTGACGGTGGCGCGTCGCACGCTCAAGGAGTACGAGCCGGTCGAAAGCCCTTTCCCGTCAGGGCATCTGCCGACCCGCAAGGCCGCTGCCCGGGCCCGGCTGGCCGAGTTGCTCGAACATGAGGTGGCCGAACTCTGAGCAGGCGCGACACGTCACCCACAACCCACGATGTACTACTTCTTTGTTCTACATGGCTACGGTCGCTGCCTGGACTCCCGGGCGACGGCCTGCCCCTCGTGCACGCAGGTGGCCACCCGCCGCCCGGCGGCGTCGAACAGGCCGGCGGTCATCACCCCGCGCCCGCGGGCCGCGGCCGGCGATCTCGATTCCAGCAGATTCCACCGGTCGGCCCGGATGTCGTGGTGAAACCAGGTCGAGGAGTCGGTGGTTGCGGCGTGGTGGCGGCGGTCGGTCATCGAGTGGCCGTGCACCGCGAGCACCGGGTCCACTCCGTAGATATCGGTGATGTACACCGCTGCACAGGCATGCAGCGCCGGATCGTTGGGCAGATCCGCCGTGACCCGCCACCACAGTCGCCGGACGAATTCGCCACCGTCGCGGTCGTCGCGGATGCGGATGTCGATCTCGTCCAGCGGCAGTGCCGGTGCCGGACCTATCGGGCCGGTGCGGGGTAGGTGTTCGGGATCCTCGGGGTCCGCGAAAAGCGTGGGGGCATCGGAGTGCTGCGGGCCGTCCCCCGGTACCGCGAACAACGCTGTCGCGCTGAGCAGAAGCCGGTCGCCCTGGCGGCCCAGCACCCGCCGCGACGACGAACTGCGTCCGTCGTGCGTCCGCTCCACCCCGTAGCGCACCGACTCCCCGGCATCCCCGCCGCGCAGGAACTGCACGTGCAGGCTGGTGGATACCCGGCCGGGGTCGACGGTGCGCGCCGCCGCGGCCAGCGCCTGGGCTGCCAGGTGGCCGCCGTAGGCGCGCTTGCCGAGCGGTCCGTTGGGTGGGCCGGTGAAGACGTCGTTCCCCTCCGGGGTCAGCTCCAGCAGCCGGGCCAGGACGTCGGTCACGTTGCCACCGTGGCGGATTCGACCATCAGGGTGATCTCGGCGGCGCCCATGCCGAGCCATTCACCCAGCACCGCGCGGGTGTCCTCGCCTAACGCCGGCGCCGGCCGGGCGACGGTGTGCGTGCCGTCGACCGACATCGGTAGGCCCGGTGCCGGGTAGCTGCCGATGCGCGGCTGATCGAGTCGGGTGAACAACGGGTTCCCGGTCACCCGCGGGCCGGCGGCCACTTCGGCGAAGCTCCGGTAGCGCTCCCACAGCACCGAACTCGCCGACAGGGCCGCGGTGACCTCGTCGGCGGTGTGGCTGCGGAACCAGGGGGCGAACAGGCCGCCCAGCACATCGCGGTGTTCGTAGCGCTGGCCCTC
>Ga0315293_10005258_pt1 | contig 12182 bp, 13 predicted proteins | sample YL17G13_20_MG_FD_203071 | JGI IMG/M metagenome (GOLD analysis project Ga0315293, IMG submission 203071) | Sediment microbial communities from Yellowstone Lake, YNP, Wyoming, USA - YL17G13_20 | ecosystem: Environmental > Aquatic > Freshwater > Lake > Sediment | place: USA: Wyoming | collected... | reverse complement strand
GCGGGGCTCGCAATGACAAGGGGTGGGGACGGGACTGCTTCGGCCCCTTCGGGGCCTCGCAGTGACAGCGATTCCTCTACGACGGACGGTGAATTGGTATGAAAAAGTCCCCCTGACCCGCGGTGCCGGGTTTGCCCCTCCGGCCGATGCGCTCCGGTCTTTGTTTCCACTCCGTGGAGGTTCTCTTGCCCAGCCGGTGGGCGGCCGTGCTTCGTTTTTTCACTGCGTGACGGCTCTGTTTTGCCAAGCGGGTGCGCGGTTGGCTTCTTCTCTTTCACTGCGCGACGGCTCTGTTTTGCCAAGCGGGCGCGCGGCCCCTCGGCGCTTGCTCGCTCCCGCTCGCTGCGCGCCGAGACTCCCTCGACCGCGACCCAGCAGCGCGTCCCGTGCCGGGGCCCCTCGGTGTCCGCAACAGACCGCGGCACCGATACCCCGTCCCGGTCCGCGCGCCGGGTCCCCGCGGCCTCCGGAGAGATGGCCGCTGGCACCCGCCTGGCGATTCGAAACCCCCACTTTTCGGCTAGAGACATTGAAGTCGGGGCCGCGCTGTTCGGTGGCAAGCCCTCTTGAGCGTTTCATTCGAGAGCGGGTGTGGTGGTGAAATCCGCCCCGCGGGCGGCAGGAGCCATGGCGCCGGAGCGTGCGGGCACCGAGCGGCCAGACCAGCGGGTGGAGACGCTGGCCCCGACCGAGAGTCTCATCCAAGGGAGGGGAACAGCGAGGGTCCGCACGCTGGTTTGTGCCTGCTCGGTCGCACGCGCAGGCGGGTCGGAGGGCTGCGCCCGATGCGCAGCCCGAGCGACCGCTCCCAGCCCGCGGGGCAATAAAAGCCTCACGCAGTGACAAGGAAGAAACCAGCCGCGCACCCGCTTGGCAAAACAAAGCGCTCACGCAGTGGCAAAGAAGAGGACGACCGCTCGTAGCCCGCGGGGCAACAAGAAGCCTCACGCAGTGACAAGGAAGAAACCAGCCGCGCACCCGCCGGGAAAAACAAAAACCGTCAGGTGACGAGAAAGAAGAGACCAACTCCAAGACCGCGGGGCAAAATGAAGACGTCACGCAAGGAAAAGTAAGAATCGGCTATTCGGTGATGCCCTGCATGTTGGCCAGGCGAGCGTAGACACCGCCGGCGGCGAGCAACTCTGGGTGCGTCCCCCGCTCCACCACACGCCCCTCCTCCATCACCGCGATGATGTCGGCGTTTCGCACGGTGGCGAGGCGGTGGGCGATGACCAGCGTGGTGCGCCCCTGCATCAGGTTCTCGAGGGCCCGCTGCACGATGCCCTCGGCCTCGGCGTCGAGCGCCGAGGTGGCCTCGTCCAGGATCAGGATCGGCGGGTCCTTGTAGAGAGCGCGCGCGACCGCCAAGCGCTGGCGCTGGCCGCCCGACAGCCGCACCCCCGCCTCCCCGATCATGGTGTCGAAGCCGTTGGGAAACTCCAGGATGAACTCCTCGGCGAAGGCGGCCTGGGCGCAGGCGTGCAGCCTCTCTTCGTCCACCCGGTCCTGACCATAGGCGATATTGGCGCGCACGGTCGTGTTGAAGAGCACGGTCTCCTGCGTCACGAGGCCGAGGTTGCCGCGGAGCGAGCGCAGCTCCAGGTCGCGGATGTCCACGCCATCGATCGTGACCCGCCCGTCCTGGACGTCCCAGAAACGCGGTAGCAGCTGCGCCACCGTAGACTTCCCCGCGCCCGAGGGCCCCACGAGCGCCACCGCCTTCCCCGCCGGGAGTTCGAGGGTAAAACCGCGCAGCACCGGCTTGTCGGGCTCATAGGCGAAGCTCACGTCGTCGAAGCGGATCCCCGCGCGGATGCCCGGGAGCTTCCTGGCGCCGGGCCGGTCCTTGATCGCCACCGGCTCGTCGATCACCTTGAAGACCCGCTCCGCGGCAGCCACGGCACCCTGAATCGCGAGGTTCACCTTGTTGAGCCGCTTGATCGGGTTGTAAAGCGAGTAGAGGCCGACCAAAAACGCGATCAGCGTGCCGAGGGTCATGGCGCCCGACTCGATGAGCTGCTTGGCGTACCACATCAGAACCAGCACGCCACCCGCACCGAGCACCTCGACTACCGGGGCGTTCACCGCGTAGATCTTGCGCGCCTTCAGGTTGGCCCTGAAGTGACGCCTCGTAGCCTCACGAAAGCGTCCCGACTCGAACGCCTGCATGCCGAAGGCCTGGACCACGCGGTACCCCTTGAGAACCTCGTCCACCACGGCGTTCATGTCGCCCAGCCGCTCCAGGCTCTGGTGCGAGCGGTGTCGCAGCTTGCGGGTGAAGTGGACGATCGGCCCGAGCAGCAACGGCGCCAGCAAGAACGTCGCGAGGGCGAGCCGGAAGTTCAGCGAGAAAACGAGAACGAGGAAGCCGATGACCGCGAAGAAGTCCTGCAGGAGGTCGGCGAGGCGGTCCGAGATCGCGTTGTTGATCTGCTCGACGTCGTTGGTGACACGCGACATGAGCACGGCCGAAGGCTGCAGCTGGTAGTACCCCGCCGACTGCGCGATGAGCGAGTCCATTAGGCCGTCTCGTAGGTCCTTCACCGTGGCGAGACCCGCCCGGAAGAGGGAGTAGTGGCCCAGGTAGAGGAACAGGTTCTTGACGAAGACCGTGAGGAAACCGAGCAGCAGGATCACCACCGCGTCGCTGGGCAGGTGGCGGCGCAGCGCGGTCTTGCCCCACTCTAACCACTCCCGCATCTCCTTGACGATCCCCACCTCGGGTACCTTCGGCGCCTTGACCTTCGCCACGACCGAAGGGGCGCCGGCACTCAGGCCCCGCGCCTCTCCCCTGCCACCCAACACGTCGTCGAGGAGCGGCGAGAGCAGGAACACCATGAACACCGAGGCGATCGCCACACCGATCATCCCTGCCACCGCGGCAAGGGCCCAGCCGATGTGGGGTCTCACGTACTTGAGGAGTCGGCGAAAAGCCTTCATGCGGCTCCCTGCGCCACAGCCAGCACGGCCCTGGCCGCGCGCTCGCTGGCGCCCACCTCTCCGAGCCTGCGGCGCACCTCGGCGAGGCCGGCCCGCTGCTGCTCGCCGGCCCCGCGCAGCAGAGCCCCGGCCTCCCGGGCCAGCGCCTCCGGCGTGAAGGCGTCCTGCACCAGCTCCGGCACCACGCCTGCCCCGGCTACCAGGTTGACGAGGGCCACGTGCGGCACCCGGACGAGCCAGCGCGCCATGAGGTAGCTTGCCGCGTGCAGTCGGTACCCCACCACCATTGGCACGCCGAGCAGCGCGCACTCCAGCGTCGCGGTGCCCGAGGCCACGAGCGCCGCGCCGCAGGCGGCGAGGGCGCGGTGTCGGTCGGAAGTCACCAACTCGACCTGGGCGCCCGCGGCCAGGGCACGCAGGCGCTCCGGATCCAGACCAGGGGCGACGATAAGGCGAACCTTCAGATCCGGGATCGAGGCGCCGAGATTTTCGGCTGCGGCGAGCATCGAGGGCATGAGCGACTCGACCTCGTGCCAGCGCGAGCCCGGAAGCAGCGCGAGCGCGTGCGGCGCCGGCGCCGGCAACTCCCGCATCACCGGCGCCAGCTCGTCCACCAGCGGGTGGCCGACGAACTCGGCCGGCACACCATGCCTACCATAGAAGTCCACCTCGAACGGGAGGATGCACAGCACGCTCCGCACGTCGCGCCGGATCCGCTTCACCCGCCCGGCTCGCCACGCCCAGAGTTGGGGCGAGACGTAGATCACCACGGGGATCCCCGCCTTGCACAGTACGCGGGCCAGAGGCAGGTTGAAGTCCGGCGAGTCCACGAGCACGGCCACGCGGGGCCGTCGCTCCAGCGCCGCCCGCCGAACCCGCCGCGAGAGGCGCCACAGGCGGGGCAGATCGCGCACCACCTCTGCAAGACCCATGAGCGAGAGCTCCTCGCTGCGGGCCACGCACTCCAGGCCGGCCTCGCGGAGCCGCTCGCCGCCGACCCCGAACGCCTCGATGCTCGGGTCCAGGCGGCGCAGCGCCTGCAGGAGATTGGCGGCGTGGAGGTCGCCCGAGGCCTCGCCGGCCACCAGGAAGACGGTCATCGCCGCGTCCCGGTCGGCTGCGCGGGCCGCAGGCGTGCCACCACGGACACCGGAACGATCGATGGATCGAGGGATCTCTGGAGGTGCATCTCGCACCGGACCGTTCGCTAACCTCGCGGGAACGGGTACATCAGCCACCCGAGCGCGACGGCTCCCACCAGCAGCGCGGCGAACACCTTCCAGAAGTGGTGCCAGCGCTCCCGCCGGTCACGCTTCCACAGAAAAGAGAAGAAGACCGCGATTAGCAGCGCATCGAGGCCCATCAGGGTGAGGTGGTCGAGCGTCACCAGTCCTTCTTCCCCACCGCGATGTCATGCGTGTCGAGCACGAGCAGGAGGTTCATCATCCCGGCGGTGAGCAGAAAGGTGTTCCCGAACTCGTAGCCGGGCGCCGTGACCGCACCCTGCCCGAGGTCGAAGTGGCGGGCCACGAAGAAGAGCACGCCGTTGCCGATGTTTGCGATGGCCGCGAGGTACGAGAGAGGGTCACCGGCGTGGGGCAGCATCAGCTCACCGTCGAGGACCAGGCCGACCACGAAGCCTACCAAGATCACGACGCAGAAAACCGCCGCCCGCAACCGGCGCCCGAGCAGCAGGTGGCCAAGCCCGGGCACCAGCCACGCGAGCAGCATCAGCACCGGAAGGGGCAGGCGCTGTGCCAGCCGCGTCTCCCGCGGCCCCCCGGCCTCAGGCACCCTTCACCTCCAGCGCCCTCCGCAGCTTGGCGCGAGTCTCTTCGAGGTCCTCGGGGAGCACGCGAACATCGGCGTTCACGGTCATGAAGCTGGTGTCGCCACGCCAGCGTGGAACGATGTGCAAGTGCAGGTGGTCCGCGACCCCGGCCCCCGCGGCCTCACCGAGGTTGAACCCCAGGTTGAACCCGTGGGGCTGGTAGACCTGCTGCAGCGCACGCACCACCCGCTGGGCCAGGCTCATCATCTCCGTCAGGGTCGCCGGCTCGAGCTCGCCGAGGTCGGCGACGTGGGCGTGCGGTGCCACCATCGTGTGCCCGGACGTGTAGGGGTAGCGGTTCAGCAGCGCGAACGCGTGTTTCCCGTGCGCGATTGTGAGGGCGCCGGCCTCGCCTCGCGCCGCCACGCAGAAGATGCACTCGCCGGTGGAGTTGGCGTTGGACACGTAGGCGAACCGCCAGGGAGCGAAGAGGTACTGCAATCGCTCCTCACTCGCCTCCGAGCACTTCCCGGAGCTGCTTGCCCGGCTTGAAGTAGGGGACGACCTTCGGTGGAACGTGAACCTGGGCGCCCGTGCGGGGGTTGCGGCCGGCGCGAGCCTGGCGCTTGCGCGTGCGGAACGAGCCGAAGCCGCGCAGCTCGACCTTCTCGCCCGCGCGGATCGCCCCCACGACGCCGTCCAGGACCACGCTGAGCACCTCTGCGGCTTCCCGGCGCGTCAACCCAACCTGGTCAGCAAGTATCTTGATGATGTCGGCCTTGGTCATCCTTCACCTCTCCTCCACAACCCGGACGTCCGTGCTCAGTTCTCCCGGGGCTCGTCCCCGGCTTGCGGTTTCTCCTCGGGTTGGGGCTCGTCCCCGGCTTGCGGTTCCTCCTCGGGTTGGGGCTCTTCCCCGGCTGGCGTAGCGGTGCCTTCCTGTTCCCCCTCGGCCTGCTCCGGAACTCGTTCCAACGTGATCTCCTCGGCCTCCTGCTCGGGTTCGGCGGCCCTGCTCTCCCCCGGCTCCGGTTGCGGGATGCCCCGCAGCGACAGGCCGATCCGCTTCTCGTTCCAGTCGATCCGGATGAGCCGGGTGCGCACACGCTGCCCGCGCTCGAACGAGGCCGAGAGAGGCTGGCTGCCGCGACGCTCCACCTCCGAGATGTGGCACAGTCCCTCCACCCCGGGGGCGAGCTCCACGAAGAGCCCGAAGTCCGTGACGTTGGTGACAAACCCCTCGACCTCGTCGCCCACCTGATGGGCGGTCGCGAACTGGTCCCACTCGTTGGGCATCAGCTCCTTGATGGAGAGCGAGATGCGCTGGTTCGAGATGTCCATCGCGATGATCAGCGCCTCGATCTCCTGGCCCTTCTGCACGACCTCCGAAGGGTGCGAGAGGCGGCGCGTCCACGCCATGTCGGACACGTGCACGAGACCATCCACGCCGGGCTCCAGCTCCACGAACGCCCCGAAGTCGGTCAGGTTGCGGACGATGCCCTTCACCTTGCTGCCCACGCGGTAGCGGGTCGCGAACTCCTCCCAGGGGTTGGGCTCCGCCTGCCGGAGGGACAGCGAGAGCCTGCGCTTCTCGACGTCCACCTCGGTGATGACGACCTCGACCTCCTGGCCGGAGTGAAGCAGGCTCTTGGGGTTCTTGACCTTCTTGGTCCACGACATCTCCGAGACGTGAATCAGCCCCTCCACACCCTCCTCGAGCTCCACGAACGCGCCGTAGTCCACGACGTTGGTGACCTTGCCGGCGATCTTCTTGCCGACCGGGTAGCGCGCCTCGACGTGCGTCCACGGGTCCTCAAAACGCTGCCGGTAGCCGAGGGAGACCCGCTCCTTGTCCTTGTCGACGCGCAGCACCACGACCTTGACCTCGTCGCCGACCTTGAAGTACTCGCTTGGGTGACCCACGCGGCCCCAGGAGATGTCGGTCACGTGCAGCAGGCCGTCGATCCCACCGAGGTCGATGAAGACGCCGTAGTCGGTGATGTTCTTGACACTGCCGGTGACGATCATACCCTCGTCGAGGCGGGTGAGGGTCTCCTCCTTCTGCGTGGAGATCTGCGCCTCGAGCATGACCTTCCGTGACAGCACGACGTTGGCGCGCCGGCGGTCGAAATTGATAATGCGGGCCTCGACTTCCTCACCGACGTAGTCTTCGAGGCGGCGGGTCGGCCGCAGGTCCACGAGGGATCCGGGCAGAAACGCGCGCACCCCGATGTCCACCGCGAGGCCGCCCTTCACGCGCTCTACGACCTTTCCGCGCACCGGGTGGCCCTCCCGGTATGCCGTTTCCAAAACCTCCCAAACGCGAATCTTGGCCGCGCGCTCTCGAGAAAGCCTGATCTCACCGAGCATCTCGTCGAAACGCTCAACCAGGACATCCACTTCGTCGCCGGGCTTCACCGTCACCTTGCCCTCGCGGTCGACGAACTCGGAACGCGGGATGAGCCCCTCGGACTTGAAGCCGATGTCCACCACCACGTCGCTGTCGTTGATCGCGACCACCGTGCCGCGGACCACGTCACCTTCCCGAAGATGCTGGAAAGACTCCTCGACGAGCTGACGCAGGCTGTTGCGGCTGACGGCTTGCTCGCTCTTTTCCTCCTTTCCGGCGGGCTGGTTGTGCTGCTTGTTGTCCGGACTGTCGACCACTGGGCCTCCCAGAGATGCCCCGGGCGGGGCATCTAACTGCTTGTTTTTCAAACGGCAAACTATACGAGGCGATAGGTTACGGTGTCAAGGGGTTCGCAGGGGTCCAGGCAGCAGCGCGACCATGGCTTCCACCACCTCGGGAAGGCTCAGGCGGCTGGTGTCGACGATGACAGCCCCCTCCGCCGGGCGCATCGGAGAGTCCGGCCGGGTGGAGTCACGGCGGTCGCGCTCGCGCTGCTCCTCGAGCACGTCCTCCCAACTCGCGGCCACGCCCCTTCTCGCCAGCTCTTCGAAACGGCGTCTCGCCCGCACCTCGGGCTCCGCGGTGAGGAAGACCTTGAGCGTGGCGTCCGGGAATACCACGGTTCCGATGTCCCGCCCCTCGACGACCCCGCCGGAGCGGGCCGCCAGCTCGCGCTGCCGCCGGACCATCTCGCGGCGCACCTCGGGGATCGCCGAGACGACGGATGCCATCTGGGAGACCCCGGGGGCCCGAAGGGCCTCGGTGACGTCCTCCCCGTCTAGGATTACCCGCTGCGCCCTGGGGTCGCCGCGGAAGCCCACGCCCAGCCGCTCGGCGAAACCAACGACCGCCCTCCTGACCTCTCCGTCTAGCTCGGGCCCGAGGCCGGCCCGCCGCGCCAGGAGGGCGACCGCGCGGTACATGGCGCCGGTGTCCAGGTACGGCAGCCCGAGCCGCACTGCGAGCTCGCGAGCGGTGGCCGACTTGCCCGCGCCGGCCGGCCCGTCGATCGCAATGAGAAGGGGACGCCGTGTCACAGCGAAGAGTCTAGCAAGGACCGTCGCAGGCCGTCCGCGGTACCTGTTCGCGGGCTACGTCGAGTGGTGTTCGCCGGTAAGCAGTGAGACCCTTTTGTCGTCTGGAGAGGGTTGAAACTGTGCCCGCCGGCTCGTTTCTCTGCGGCTTCGATGAGTAGTCGGCACCGCGGTCAGAAGCCGACCGACACGCCGACCCGGAACTGCACCGGGGAGCTGTACGGCTGGTAGACGTTGGTGCCGGAGTAGTTGAAGTCGTAGAGCACCAGGGCATAGACGCCCGCTCCCCGCCCGACTGCCGTGTTGAACCCGACCCCCGCGAGAAAGGCCGAATAGGGCTGGTGAACAGTCGCGCCGGTGACGGAGTTTGAGACGTACTCGTAGTTCGTGTAGTCGTACTCGGCTTGCGCGAAGAGCCCGGACCCGAGGTAGTAGCGCGCGAAGAGATTGGCCCCGTAGTCCGTCGCCGAGACGTCGTACGAATAGCGCGTGTCCTTGCGGTTGCGGTAGAGGAGACCGACCCCCGCACCGAACTGCGGCGAGAACCGGTACCCGACCAGCGGGGACAGCTCGATGTACTGGACCGAACCGAACGAGAGACCGACGAAGCCACCGTAGAACAGGTTCCCCCCCGAGGATTGGGTGAACTGGGGGTCAGAGCCCACCGGCATCGGCTCTCTGTCCGGAGACTCCTGCGCGAGCGCCCCTCCCGCGACGAGCGCGGCGAGAACCGCGAGCATGACTGCGTGTCGTCCCCTCATGGCAGGCCCCCCCTCTGCGTTTCTACCTTATCACTATTCACCCGGTACGCTCGGATTTCGCCTTCTCCGGCGGGTGCTGCGAGCCGATCGAGACCAAGCACCTCCGAGCATTCCCACGAAGACAGGGTTGCATTCGCCCAACCGCCGAGTCCGCGCGACCTCGATGGGAGAGTGTCACCCGCTCGTGACGGGCGCTACTTTGTCTTCGGCGGGAATCTGGAGAACATCTTCTTGACCGCGTTGTGGACCCGGTAATCCTTGTCGTCGGCCGTGGCCCGCGGGTCGAGGGTGGCGCTCGTCACCCCCTGCCACACCATCTTCTTCTCCTTCGCATCGACGAGGTCCACGAACAGCGTCGCCACCGGGATCTCGCGGACCGTGGTGGTGCTCGTGCCCATGCCGTCGTGCGGGCCATAGGCCATCGGGCTGTAGTAGCCGCCCCAGCCGCCGCCCCAACCGTACCCGAACGACGTGGTGTCCAACTGTGTCTGCTTGTCCAGGCGGGCGTGGTACGCGACCCACAGGTCGGCATTCTCCGATACGAGCTTGAGCCCCTTGGCCGTGAGCTGCGTCGTTATGGCGCCCTCGATCCGGTCGATGACCAGGTCGCTCTTGATCTCCTTCGACGGCAGAAACTTGAACGTGGAGTACTTCGAGAAGTCTGCAGCCTTGTCGTAGTCGGTGCTCACCTCCAGGGTTGAGCAAGCGACCAGACCCAGCGCAGCCACCAGTGCAAGTGGTCCGAGTCTGCTGTGCGCCATCTCTATCCCCCCGCGTGCCCGGTCCCGGGCTCGCCGCTCCGCACGCCGACGAAACGGCGTGACTCTCCCCGGATAGCAGCATCCACGCGAGAGCTCCACCGTGGGCATCTCGCATGCACGCCCCACCCTCCTCGCAAGCGGTACACTCCACGCCATGCGCATCTACCTGGCCGCCGCAATGACCAACGCGGGGCGCGATCTCGAGGCCATCAAGACGCTGCTCGGGTGTCTCGAGGCTGACGGCCACGACGTGCCGACCCGGCACGTCGCCGATCCACTGGGCCGCGAAGTCGAGGGGGAGCTCGCCGACGCGGACGTCGCTCGGCGCGACCTCGGATGGGTCGCGGGCTGCGACGCGCTGGTGGCCGAGGTGTCCACCCCCTCCCACGGCGTCGGGGTCGAGGTGGCGGCCGCCCTCGCCGGCGGCAAGCCGGTCCTTCTCACGTACCGACGCGGCACGCCGGTCTCGCGACTGCTGCTCGGCCTGCCGGGGGTCGAGGCGTTCGCCTACACAGATGCTCGGCACGCCCGCGACGCGGTCCGGCGCTTCCTCGCCACGGTGCAAACCAGGCTCAAGACCCACGCGCCCGGGGGCTGAGAACGGTGCCGGCACAACCGAGACGGTTCGGCTTCACCACCGTTGACCTGACCATGCTCGGGATCCCGGTCCTGTGGGGTGTGAACTACGCGGTCATCAAGGCGGCGCTGCGCGAGTTCCAGCCGATGGCCTTCAACGGTCTCCGCTTCGCCCTCGCGACCGCGACCATTGCCCTGCTGCTCCGCCACCGGGGGACATCGCTGCGCATGCCCCGCGAGGGGCTTTGGCGCCTGGCCCTGCTTGGCGTGCTCGGCAACGCGATCTACCAGCTCCTGTTCATCGAGGGCATTGCGCGCACGACGGCGGCAAACGCCTCGCTGATCATGGCCTCCTCTCCGATGATCGTGGCACTCCTTGCGACTGCACTGGGTCGGGACAGGCTCCAGGGATACGCGTGGCTGGGGGTGATGCTGGCCGTGACCGGCCTCGCACTGGTGCTCTCGGTGCAGAGGCCGGGCGGGTTCGCCGTCGGCAACCTTGTGGGCGATCTCCTCGTCCTCGCGGCCGCCGCCACCTGGGCGCTCTACACCGTGCTCGCCAGCGACGTGATGAAACGCACTTCATCGCTCTCCGCAACCATGGTGACGTTCCTCTCGGGCACCCCCGTGCTCCTGCTGATGGCGGTGCCCTCCTTCGTCACTCAGGACTGGCGAGGAATCGGGGCCACGGGCTGGCTCGGGGTCACCTTCTCCGGGATCCTCGCCATCGGCCTCGGCTACCTGATCTGGAACACCGGGCTGGGCGAGCTCGGCGGAACCCGGACCGCGGTGTACTCGAACCTCACGCCGGTGGTCGCCGCGGCACTCGCGTGGGTCACGCTCGGGGAGCGGTGGACCATCGCCCAGGCGGTCGGGGCCGCAGCGGTCCTCGTCGGGATCGCGCTCACCCGCAGGGGCACGGTCGGGCACGAGGACGTGAGCCTTCTCGAGCGGCCGGCTCCCCCGGAGGCTACGTAGTGGGTCGCGGTCGGCGCGATTTCACCGGGTCTTCACGCGGCCCCCGCGTCAGGGTCACAATAGGCGCCTACAACCGTCCGCGATGGGGGCGAGGCCCCGAGGAGGAGAGAAGAAGAATGCAGAAAAACTTCGCAAACGGGCTTGCGGTGGCCGCAGTCCTTGTCGCCCTCATGCTCTCCGCGTCGGCCACCGCCCAGGTCGTCGGCCTCTACCACCAGGAGGTCACCAAGGACGGCCGCATCTACGTCTTCAACACGTTCGAGCGCTACCAGGCCTTCCAGAAGACGGGCGAGATGGGGACCTCGATCACGCTGATCGGGCGCGGCCCCAACGGCGAGACAGTGGTCGCGGAGAACGACACGGCCGTCGATCTGTTCCTGTTCAAGCACAACCTGCCGGCCTACGACCGCCCCACCCCGAAGCCGCAGGCACCGCCCCCTCCCGCACCACCGACCACGCTCAAGGTGGGCGACGGGGAGCTCAAGTTCGGCCTGCTGCTCCAGCCCTGGTACGTGTACGACAGCTCGCCGACAGGCACATCCACGAGCTACCTCCGCAACGTGACAGGCTACAGCACCTTCCTGCTCCGCCGGGCGGAGATCAAGCTCTCGGGCAAGATCACGCCGAGCTGGGGTTTTGAGGTGATGGTGGATCCTGCCAAGAGTCAGCTCCTCACGGCCGCTGGCGTCCCGGTTACCGACGACAAGATCCTGCAGGATCTGGCGGTCACGTTTCTGGGCGTGAAGGGCCAGGAGCTCTCCCTCGGGCAGAAGAAGATCCCGATCACCGAGGAGGGCTACCGCGGCTCCTCCCAGCTCGACTTTGTGGAGAGGGCGCGCATCACGCGCGCGTTTTCCGACCGCCGCGAAACCGGCTTCTTCTACAAGGGTGAGTTCGGCAAGCACCTCGGCGCCTACGCCTCCCTCACCAACGGCACCCCGTCCAACGTGG
>Ga0315293_10005257_pt1 | contig 12183 bp, 19 predicted proteins | sample YL17G13_20_MG_FD_203071 | JGI IMG/M metagenome (GOLD analysis project Ga0315293, IMG submission 203071) | Sediment microbial communities from Yellowstone Lake, YNP, Wyoming, USA - YL17G13_20 | ecosystem: Environmental > Aquatic > Freshwater > Lake > Sediment | place: USA: Wyoming | collected... | reverse complement strand
TCATTACATCAGCTGCCCTCATTTTTCTCATTTCGGGCATGCTTGGAATCAGTCTTGTAATGTCTCTTGCATGTACTGCTCCAATAATTTCATCTCCTTTTTTTACAATAAGTACACAGGGATATGAACCGTACATCAATTCTGCGCATTTCATTAGGTCTTCAGATTCCTTTACAACAGGCGGATGCTTCACAAAAGCGCCTGCTTCAGCAGACGTGTTCATCTTTGATTCTACCAGCAAGTCTCTATCTATAACACCGAAAAACTTCTTTTTCCAGTTAACAACAGCAACCCGGACATCCTGCCGAATCATCTTGCCAATAACAGTAGAAATAGCATCTGTTTTCTCAACAGTGAAAAACTCCTTACACATTACATTCCCAGCAGTAACCATATCCCACTTAAACTGGCCCGGCGTATTTATGGGTTTCGCTTCTCAGAAGACTTTTATGACTTTGCCCCTAGAAAACCAGCATGGATGAAGATTCCAAGGCGAAAAGGAAAGAAATCATGCGCACCTGCGCCAAAGAATTTCTTGATCGCGATAACAAGATTCTTGACAGCCTAACATCCCTTAAGCAGATTTTAGATCGCGAACTAACCGCTGAAGACTTTGAAAGAATAAATGAATTCACATATGATATTGCCCTTGATACTTACGACAATATGCTCTGTATGAAAAGGCTCGTATACCGGGGCAGGGCAGCTCTTTCGGATTTAAAGGATAATGAGCTTGACAAAAAGAAGGCTCAAAAATTGCAAAAGATATTGATAGGTATGTTCAAAGGACTGGAAGAAACTGTCCAGTTTATTCAAAAGTCAGACAATAAAATAGAAGAGCTATCCAAAAAATATCACCAAAAACTGCTAACAGTAAAGCGGTGCTTTTCGCTTTATGATCCTGACGCAATTGCCACGGCAAAGAAAAACAAATTAGACCCAAAATCGTATGACGTTTCTCACTACATCCGCTAATTACTTCCCTGCATTCTGGCTTGACAAGGATTTTTAACACTAACGTGCTTTACAGAGTAAATGGCACCCGCGAGTAAAACAGAAATTTGTGACGTAAAACCAGACACAGGGGACTCTTGCAAACCCTTAACGCAGGACGAACTTTATCAGATAATAAAGACCCACGTAGTTGCGAACGACCTGCACATAGGTGTGGGGAGTGGGGATACTGAAATAACTATAGAACTGAGCGACCTTCTTGTTGGAGACGGGCTGCAGACAATAGATTTCAAGAAATTAGAACAAAAGATTGCTGAAGGCGGTAACATGTATTTCGAAGGCGAAACCTATGTGCCAATAAAGGACCTTGTGCATGGCAAGCTTATAGATTATATCCTGACCGTCGGCGACAAACCCCTTTGCTATATAACTGGTTTAGAAGTCCCGAAAACCATCGTGAATGACCTCGACCCAATAAAATTCTATGCAGTCAATGACCTGAGCGAATGTTGCGATGGCAGATTGATTTACGCGCAATTCGTCAGAGACAACAACAGAGTACGCTTATCCGGAAAAAACCCGAGCGACTTTATCAAGCAGATAAAAAAATCCATCACAGAAAGGTAAACTGGAACAACCGCGACAAGTTTATTAAACCTGGCAGCCCGGGGAAACATCCATGACTAAACCCTTGATTAAAGGCGACAAAACCCAGGACACACCCCGAGAACTGTACAAGCAGATAGTAAAAAACAACACGGATGCGCGCAAGAACGAAGGCGAAGTCCGGGAAACAGCACATCAAGCCTGCAAGTCAGCAATCGAGGAAATCATCAACAGGAATTACGGTGTCGTAAGTGATACGTTCAAAGCAATGTTTGATGCAGGAGACGGCATTGGCTGTGAAGCCTGCATTGATACACACAGATACGCACAGGCGCTGTGCTACAAAATACCGGGTTCTGCCAAAGTTATTGAAGAAATTGAACATAAATACAGCACACGAACATGCACACACCAAACCCAAGATGCCCCGGCTGACTGCATATCACAGATGATAAAAAATAATTCGTAGATTACAGCCTCTAAATGTTTTTAAATATCTTAGGTTTAATTGAATTATGCTTGAAAAAAAGCTAGTGTTTGAGTTTGAATACAAAAAAGATAATGAAATTTTACTAACCAGTGATTTGATGAAAATTTTCTGGGCACATTTCTATAAAGACTACGAACGCCCAGATATACAATTATTTCACAAAGTAGAGAAATCTTCGAATGGATCAGTTAGATTTGATATCCCCGTAACTTATGTTATCAATAATAAATCTGAAACAATTCACGAATTAGATGATATACGGTTTGTTTCCGCGGCAATGATTGCCGTAAAACAACATAGAATGATTGACGGCGAAGTGTACAAAAGAATAGCAGAGCTAGGCGCTGGAGAAGGCGAATATATTTTAGCGGTCAATGAAAAACCCGCTTATAGAGTTACCATTGGGCCTGATAACGGTCTTGTGTACAAGACAGTGATTTTCGAATCTTACGACAAAAAAGGATCTTTTAAACGGGATATTATTCTCGATAAAGAAGGACATCTCATAAGGCAAGTAGGACTGGAATTTTCGGTTGCAGACAAAAAGAAATACAAACTTTTTGTTGGCATTTACAAGCAGGTTTTGAAGGAATACCAAAAGCTGGGCTTGAAAGAGGGCCACAGAATCCAAACCAAATAAAAACAAGCAAGGCAACCAAGAAAAACCTTAAATCCCCGCATCTACCTTATTGATGCATGGCCAGCAAGCTAAGCCCATCATCCCATCGCTTAAGCGATATGCTTCTTGTGTTGTAGTATATAACTCAATTATGGACCACAAACTTTAAATACTCTGTAGTCTATAACTTAATTATGGTCTACATAACGAAAATAAAGGTCAAGGGCAAGGAATACTTCGCCCTCGCGCATGCTGTGCGTTATGGCAGCCAGGTCAAGAGAATATCAAAATACATCGGCAAGGCTTTGCCGCCAAAAGCAGAACTTGAGAAAATCAAAGCTAAATTCGAATCTGAAATCAGGGCCCTGGAAGAGCCAGAGCTTCTGAGCGATGAGCAAAAAGCGGTTTTAGAGAAAATAAGGGAAAATTACCTAATCCATTTGAAGAAGCTCACGCCAAATGACTTGGAAAAGCTCGAAGAATACATTTTGACTAATTTTACATATAACACAAATGCCATAGAGGGCAGCAAATTGACTATTGCAGATGTTATGAGCGTTTTTGAAGGCGCAACGCCGGAAAGAAAACCACTCCGCGACATATACGGCGCCAAAAACATGCGCACGGCATATAATTACATCAAGACTTTTCGCAGCCTATCGCAAAAAAGGCTGCTCGAGCTGCATAAAACTGTTATGCAGGATATTTTGGCAACTGACTTGGGCAAATACAGGACTGTTCAAGTTTTCATTGGAAAGCACGTGCCACCGCCCCCGGGTAAAGTGCTTAGACTGATGAAAGACCTTTTTACATGGTACCGAATTGCCGGCAAAAAGCTTCACCCATTTGAACTTGGATGCAAATTTCATGTTAAATTTGAGCACATTCACCCTTTCCGGGACGGTAATGGAAGAGTCGGGAGGCTGGTTATGAATTTCCCGCTGCTTAAGGCAGGTTTTCCCCTGGTAGACATTACATTTGAAGACAGGCCAAATTACTACCGTGCTCTCGAGCAGTTTCACGCAGGCGAGAGCGACATGAAAGGCTTTATTGATTATGCCTTTGAAACATATGTAAAAATGGCTAAGGAACGCAGATGGCTCTAAATAAAGCTTAAATCCCCGTATGTTCCTTATTGTCTTATGGCTGTTAAACCGTCCAAGCACATAACAATTTCAAAGTCTAAATTTATACAGGGCTTGAGCTGTCCACGATACCTTTGGTATATTTTTAACGCACCTGAAAAACTGCCGCCAATTGATGAAGCCACACAGGCGCTCTTTGACCAAGGGCACGAAGTTGGTGATTACTCCAAGAAACTATACCCTGACGGAATTGAAATTCAGCACGACTATAATTCCGTGGAGAAAACCAAAGAATTACTGAAAAAACGGGTTCCGCTTTTTGAAGCATCCTTTGCTTACAAAAATTCCTACTGCAAGGCAGACATTCTGGTTCCAGTTGGCAAAGATGAATGGGACCTTTACGAAGTAAAGAGTTCTGCCAGCCTTAAGGAAGAGCACATTCCAGACATTGCTTTCCAGCTTTATTGTATTCAAGGCGCAGGCGTGAAAATACGCCACACCCATTTGATGCACATAAATAACGAATACGTCCGCAAGGGCGACATAGAGCCAAAGAAATTGTTTGCAATTGAGGATACAACAGATGCGGCATTAACAGTAGCGCCAACAATTGAAGACCTGATTAACGGGATGCTGAAAGTAATCCAAAGCCCTAAAGAGCCGGAGCCCGAACTTGGCACCGAATGTTTAGACCCTGACGAGTGCCCGGTCTGCCTCAATGACCTGCCAAAGAATAATGTTACCGAACTCTATTGCTTTGGCAAGAAAGCATATCCTTTGCTTAACCACGGGACTGTTTTAATCAAAGATGTGCCGGACAGCGATCTTAATGAAAAGCAATTAATCGAGAAAAATACAGTTGTTACCAAGAAACCACACATTGAGCCTAAACCCATAAAGAAGTTCCTTGAGAAGCTAACATATCCCTTGTACTTGCTTGATTTCGAGACAGTTAACCCTGCAATACCATTATTTGACAATTCCAGCCCGTATCAGCAGGTGCCATTCCAGTTTTCTCTCCATGTATTGCAAAAGCAGGACGGCAAGCCGGAACATTACGAATTCCTTGCAGATAGTCCTGATGATCCAAGGCCTGAGGTTGTAGAAGCCCTTAGGGCTATCGGGCCCAAAGGCACGGTGTTGGCTTACAACATGAGTTTTGAGCGAAGAGTCCTTGAAGACCTGCTCGAAGTCTTTCCAAAGGAAAAGTGGCTGCAGTCAGTCATTGACAGGCTTGAAGACCTGATAGTGCCTTTCAGAAGCTTCTCGTATTATGATCCCGAGCAGCAGGGCAGCTGCTCGCTGAAAGCAGTTCTTCCGGCTTTAACGGGCATAGATTACGAACACCTGGAAATAAGCCAGGGCGATGATGCTGCCCGCAAATTCCTTGAAACCACTTACAAGAACAAGAAAATCACAAAGGAAGAAAAGATAAAAATGCGAAGAGCATTATTGGAATATTGCAAGCAGGACACATCAAGCATGATTGACATCCTCAAAGTGCTGGAGAAGATTAAATAAAATAAATGGCAAATAAGTATAACATTCCAGATTGGTTAGAAAAAAAGATTAGGAAAAGGGATAAACGTTGTGTTTATTGTGGTATCCTTATGACTAAATGGGTTAAGGGTAAGTACAAAACCGCTGCAACAATTGAGCATTTTGATGATGAGAGCGTAAAAAATCCGACAGAAGAAAATATAGCAATATGTTGTCATAGTTGTAATGCGAGCAGGAAAGGAAACTTAACAAAAGCCTCAACCATAGACTGGTTTAATTCACCGCATTGCAAAAAAAAGAATATTAACAAAAAAACTGTGGCAAAAGTTGTTAAAAGATATATAAAATTAAAAAGAAAATGAAAATCCGCGCGATAATCTTTGATTTAGATAATACTCTAATCGATTTCATGAAGTTCAAGAAAGCCTGCATCAATGCATCTGTTGATGCCATGATATCTGAAGGGCTAAACGTAAGCAAATCAGAAGCAATTAACATAGTCTTCGAACTCTACAAAGAATATGGCTGGGATAATCAGAAGATTTTTGACAAGTTCCTCAAAAAAACAAAAGGAAAGGTGGATTATAAACTTCTGGCAACAGCCATAACAGCGTACAGGCGGGAAAAAACAAAGTACATGAAGCCGTACCCAAATGTTATTCCAACATTGAAGAAGCTGAAATCCAAAGGGATAAAATTAGCTATACTAAGCGATGCCCCCCGCCTTCAGGCTTACATAAGACTGGCGGATTTGGGCCTTCTGGATTATTTCGACCCGATTGTAACACTTGACGACACAGGCAAGAGAAAGCCGCATCCAGCACCCTTCAAAAAAATCCTCTCAGAATTAAAGCTCAAGCCGCAAGAAGTCCTGATGGTCGGCGATGCGCCCCAGTGGGACATCAAAGGAGCAAAGCAGGCAGGAATGAAGACTTGTTTGGCTAAATATGGACTGATGGACCGCGCCAATGCGAAGAAGGTAAAGGCGGACTACGAAATTGAGGATATTGGAGAACTTTTAAGCGTTGTATGATTGTTTACTATTCATAATGAAAAAAGAAAAAAGAGATGTTCTAGGTCGTTGGCAAAAAGGTAGCCATCCTTGGATTGAAGGCAAACATCATTCTTTGAAAGCGCGTAAATTAATGTCCAAATTTGCTCGCGCTAGGTTTGCAAAGCCAGAAGAGCATAAAAAACAATATAGGCGCTTAAAAAAGTACTACGCCTCTCATCCCGGGGCACTGAAAGAAATGTCTAAGCGAGCCAAAAAATACTGGACGCCTGCCCGCAAGGCGGTCAAGTCGAAAGAAGTTAAAGAATATTTCAAAAAACATCCCGAGGCAGGTAAAGCTCATGCAGAACAGATAAGACGCCACTATACGCAACACCCAGAATTGAGCGAAGAATACATACTTAAGATGCAGAAATATTGGAAATCTGCTTCTTGGCGAAGACGTATGGGCAAGACTAAACGCAGATTTTATGAAAAACATCCTGAATGGCAGTTGGAACAATCCGAACGCATTAAGCGATTTGCAAAAGAACACCCTGAATGGATAAAAGAACATTCAAGGAAAATGAGAAAATGGTTGGAATCCCCTGAGTATCACAAAAGATTATCTGATATTAGAAAAGAATTTTTCAGAAAAAATCCAGAAGAGCGGAAAAGGATAGGCGAGAGGTCGAGAAAATATTATGCAGAGCATCCGGAAGCTATTGAAAACTGGATGAAAACTATGAATAAGTTACTGCACATAATGCCTAACAAACAAGAGCAAAAATTAATAGATTTATTTAGAAGAAATAAAATACCATTAAAATATGTTGGCGATTATTCAATTACCATTGGTAGGTCAAATCCCGACTTTATTAATTTCAAAAAGAAAAAAATTGTTGAACATTTTGGTGTTTATTGGCATGGTAAAAAACACACTGGAACTAGCAGAAAAAGACACGAAGTTGCGAAAATTAAAGAATATGCGAAACTTGGCTACAATTGTCTCGTAATTTGGGAAGATGAGCTTTCAGATATGAACAACGTTCTTAAGAAAGTTAAAAAGTTCATGAAATATTAATTGAAAACCTTATAAATTTGCATATTTTTGTTTTCTCATGCGATTTAAGAGAGACGGCAAAGAGCATACGGCAATAAAAGAGATAATCCTAGGTGATGGTACCGTAATAGGAGTTTTTGCAGGTAGTCGTGGAGCTAATCCAGACCATGATATTCTTATCAAATATCAAGAAGAAGGGAAGCGATTAAGGACACCTAAACATATTCACTGGGTTATAGATTTGCTGATTAAGAAAGAGCATAACAGAAAACTTACCCTTAAGTTTATGAGATATCTTAGGGATATGTACGAACGGGTTGAGGCGTTTAAGAGCAAAGAAGACAGACAAAAATGCGAATTTAAAGAAACTACAACGGAAAAGTTAAAGCAATTTGAGGACCTAAATAAATATGGCGAATACAAAGTAGATTTTATTGGACATCTTATCGAATTAATGATTAAAATGGAAAAAAATACGCCCCCAGAAAAACCTGCGAGAGTCTTTAAGGAATTAATGGATGCGATGATTCAAGAAAAAGAAATATTTGTTATTGTAAGTAAAGCTACCCAAGTTGGAAGATAATTATTCTTTAAATTCTTCAAAAATAATTTCTGGTTGTTTTTCTGCCAAAGTTTTTTGGCTTTCTTGCATTCGCCTTTTCGCGATTTCGTAATATTTTTTGCTTATATCTATGCCAATTGAATTGCGACCATAATACTTTGCGACTATTGAAGTCGTACCCGAACCCACAAACGGATCTAATACAACATCTCCCTCATCTGTGCAAGATAATATTATTCTCTTTAATAATTCGAAAGGTTTTTGTGTTGGATGGGCGCCCGCCCACTTCTCGTTTTTTGGAGTTAGCGGTATTGACCAAACATTACGGGTTTGTTTACCTTTTGGATTTATTGAATCATAGATGCCATCTTTTGTCCATTGATAATTAAATTTCCATTTCTTACCAGCACCGTTTTTGGTGGCCCATATGAGGTGCTCAGTACTTTCTGTAAAAAATCTGCACGTTATATTTGGTTGGGCGTTGGGCTTAAACCAAACTATACTATTATTGATTTTTATTTCTGGATGAAACTCTTGAAGAATAAACCCAATTTGGTAAATATTGTGAAAACTACCTGATATCCATAAACTTCCGCCTTGTTTTAGAACTCGCAAGCATTCTTTAATCCAATCACAATTAAATTTGAAAAACTCGTCTTTAGTAAACATGTCCCAATCTTCTTGCATCGTTACATGTTTACTATATTTCCAAGCTAAGCCATTCTTTTTTGACATATTATATGGAGGATCTGCAAATACTAGATCGACAGAATTATCAGGAACATTTTTGAGTACTTTTAGAGCATCTCCCAAGATAAGTTTATGAGTAATCGTATTGGCGCCTCCTTTTCCATTTCCCAATTTGCTTATTTATATCTTTTTAGCTTCAACCAGCTACAATTCCACAAAGCGAAATAGCTGATTGCAGCTGCGATTATCACTAATAGCATCCTTAGTTCGGTAGCCATATTTACATTAGCCCAATTAGGGTGCCGAAGTATATAAGTCTTTCGGTGCCCGAATAATAGGGGAAAAATATATATTTAACCAAACCCTTATAAAACATTAAATGAGGCAAATTAGCATGGTAGACAAAATGGTTAAAATTACAGATATCGATCTAGCAGGATTTATCAAAGCAGATATTTTAAATAATTCGGATCTAAAAGTTTCTAGTGTCAAACTTAAGGATAAAATTATGACAACTGATGATAATAAATTATTAAGAACTGTTTTGACTATTGGTTCGTCAAAAACAATCATAGAAGCTGACGTAGTAGATGTAAATTTTCTCAAATCACATTTGAAATTTAAATAAAATGGGAGTTTCTTTTTCTTTTAGATTCATTATTGATAGACACTTTTTTAATGATTGTATGTTTAACAATCCAAAATCATTTTATGAGTTAATGCACATTTCAAATAGTTCAGGAGATTTCAGAAGAGAACATAATTTAATGTCTGAGAAAATAAGAAAAGACATCATAGCAAAAAATCCAACTTTAGGCGAAGAATATATTAAATCTGCGTTAAATAAAGTGAACGAACCTGCCGACATCGAAGACATATCAGATGAAGTTACAAGGAATATCTTGTATGCTATTTATTATACTAGGGCAAATCCTAAAAAAGTTACTCCGATGTGTATATTAACTTCAGATAATAAAAAAAGTGATTATCTCAATAATGCTCATTTAAAAGGCGTTAAAAATGTAGAAGTTAAATCGGGAGATGAAGCTTTAAAGTTATTAGAAGAATATAGAAAGTTAGCATTTAGAGGTTAGCTTTCTCTTCAATAATAATTTTACCTTTGTTAGCTTTTACCTGAACTTCTTTATCTAGCAGACCCGTTTCTTCCACAATTTTTACAGGCAAATTAACGCGGTATTTGTAATAAACAACATTTCCGACCTTTTTATCAAGAACTTTCATTATGCGCATATCTATTATTAGGAACCCGAAGTTTTTAAATGTGCCCCTGCTTAAAGACTGGCTGAAGAAGCACTAATCGACTTTGATGCCTGGCTTGAACCACCGATATTCTCCTTTAGGTAATTTTTGACTTGGAGGCGTATGGGCGCGATCTATTTCACCTGCATCGAGCAGCGGTAAAAGCAAATTTGGTGCGTGATTTGGCGTTATTTTTATGCCGAACTTAACGTTTAGTTCCTTAAGTAATTCGATAGTAGTTTTCGGTTTATCTAGGAATCCTTTATCCCTTAATTGCAAAACTTTCTGTTGAGCTTTATTGTATTTTGCATCGTTACTTTTGCTTTGTATTTTCGAAAATAATTCGTCTAATAGTTTCTTAGCCTCTTGATAGTCACCTTCTAAGTTACCACTTATTTTTTGGCCATTCTTTTCTATATCAAGACTGATTTTGAGTTTTTCCATGTTTACATCTTACTCATGAGTTCTTTAATCGCGGTTGTCCAAATGGGAAGTTGGTGATTTATATCGGAGACTTCGACGTCCATCAAATAGTCATGTACTGCTGTATCTCCTAAAAACTTTAGCCCCGATAACTCTCTAGCAGTTTTTGATAGAAGAATAGGAACACCACTAATTTCTTCTTTTGCGGCTAAGGCTATCATCGCTTCAAGACCAATAAACTTGCCGCCGTCTTTTAACAGGCTTACTTTTTTATTGGCAGCAAAAACAAAAAATAGAGCTTTTTCAAGTATTTTCCTTAAAAGAAATGCTGCCGAGTTGCCACAATCATAAGTAAATGCGGTATTTAACTCTCTGATATCTTGTTGAAATCTTTCCCCTAGCTTCTTAATCGTTATTTCAGAAAGAACTTTGTTTAATTCTCCTATTTCTTTTTCCTTAATTTTTATCTGCGGCGGCATTCTTTGAGAGAATTTAACTTTCTTATCTTCAATTTGCTTCGATAAAAATCCCCGCTTAGAAGCAGTCTTTAATGAGAGAAGTACTAACTGTTCGCTAAAATTAAACCCTTTGCTTTGTAAGTATTCTTTGACTTCTTTGATGCTTTTCCAATTACTAAAGTAACCTTCATTATACAACATTTTTATTAGTTCAATTGCCGTAATCATTTCCCAATAAAAGCTCCTTAACTTTTTTTAATCTATAATTTGGAATATAATAATTTCCTTTAGAACCAATTACAACCTTTTTTAAATTATCATCTCTAGAAATGTTTTTTGCAGAGTCTAAACTTATGTGGGTTTGAGTAGCTACTTCCGTTGGCCCGGCTTCCTCCGTTTCCACTATGCCCTTGACATGCATTATCTTTTTACAACATAAATATATCAAGATTTTTTTCCAAGCTTGGGCTTTGTCAAATTCTTCTGAATAGTCTATAACTTTATTTTTTCCGATGCTCTTGACGTAAGGCGTTATTATGCGAGCTAGGATTTTTTTATCTGCGGGTTCATTCTCATCAACTATGAATTCATCTAATTCGTCTTTTTCACCCATGTTCTATCCAAAAGTATCTCAGGCTCCCGCTTGTTTTTGTAGCGTCAATCTTTTTCCTTTTTTTCCAAATGCCTAATAAATCTCTTATTTTTTTAGGATTTATTGGCCGCTTATTAACTGCAAAAACTCCAAGTATTTCTTCAAAGCTTAACCCATTATTTGAATGGCAGTAATCTGATTTTAGTAATTCCTCCAATAATTCCGCATGGTTTTTATCTTTACTGGAAAAAGTAAAATTTCTCGGCGCATCTAAATTTTGTGGAGTCCGCATAAATTTTTTTAGAGCGTCTTCTAATATATTTATCCTTTTTTCATGATCTTCTACTGTCTTATTAAGTTCCATTTTCGTAAGCCCATAATTCTTTGCCATCTTTATTTTGCTTAGTTCTTTTCAATATTTTTTCTCTAACTAATTTATTTAAATAAGGCGGAAACGTAGTTGTAGGGTAATTTAGTGCTAATTCGGATAGTTTTTCCTTTATCTCTCTAAGTGTCCGGGGTTTTGAAAAAAATTCGCCCTCTTTTAATTCGATGAGATATTCGTAAAGACCTTTCCGAGATATTTTTTTTACAGGGAGCTTTACAATATGCATTTTAATAGACGCGATTTCTTCTCGGGTTTTTTCAAATTCACTTTGGGCACCAGCGAAGTTTTCAGCTTCTATCACTACTTGTACGCCCTCGCTTAACGAGAAAATGAATTTTTTCATATAAAGCTTAGCCTTTTTGCATATTTAAAGCTTTCTGCTAATTAAATAACTGAAAAAAGTGAATGTATAATTACATAAAAGTAAACTGAAAAAAGTTACCCTGTGTTGTGCGAAAGGGTCACGCCAGTAGCCAATAAAACTATTTTTATAAGGCAACTG
>Ga0315293_10005255_pt1 | contig 12184 bp, 12 predicted proteins | sample YL17G13_20_MG_FD_203071 | JGI IMG/M metagenome (GOLD analysis project Ga0315293, IMG submission 203071) | Sediment microbial communities from Yellowstone Lake, YNP, Wyoming, USA - YL17G13_20 | ecosystem: Environmental > Aquatic > Freshwater > Lake > Sediment | place: USA: Wyoming | collected... | reverse complement strand
CCCAGAAAACGGCTTGACTGGAAAACGCCCTCAGAGGTATTTTCAAAAGAATTAAATCGTTTTAACATTAGTATTAATATGCCAAGTGTTGCACTTGCAGGTTGAATCCAGGATTACAACATTTGACTTTTTTCAGAAGTTGTACTAATTTATAACAGGAGGTTTCAGAATGCCCATTGATAAGGGAATATATATTGAAATGGAGAAAGTTATTAAGTCTTTGAATCTGCCTTCAGGTATTCTTGAAACGTCAGGCGAGCTCATTAAAAAATTATATCAGGAAAGATCTTTCAAAGGTCAGTCTATTTTAGCTATAGCCATGGCCTGTATCTATTACATGATTAAACTTGATCCTTCTTGTCCAGCAATTACTATTCATGAGTTTGCAGGCCAAACTTCTGTGACTCGAAAAAAGATTTATCATTATTATTCAAAAATAGTAGATAAGTTCGGAATTCAGCCACAAGTCTGTACTATTAGACCAACAATTTTTGTAAAGTCGTTTGGACAAAAAATAGGATTCAGGAAAGAAGTTTTAGATTTCGCCGTTAACTTAGCAGAGGATTCAGTGAATAAAAAAACTTATGTAGGGAAATCTCCATCAGTTTGGGCATCAGCGTGTCTTTATATTGCCAGCGTAAAATTTGGAGAAGGCATAACTCAAGAAGAGATAGCTGAAGGTTCAGGCGTTAATCAGGTTAGTATAAGAAATGCTTTCAAAGAAAGTACTTTCTTTTCTAAAGTAACAAGATCGATTGAAGCTCCCCAGCTCGTTCCCGGAGAACTTCTCAAGAAACTGATTTGCAAATTACTTTCGGTTGATTCAAATGGAATTCAGCTTATTCATTTGCGTCAAGCTCTTCGTTGTTCGTTTGCAGAGGAGTTAAAAGGATTTTTTATTTCGGTAAAGAAGCTAGATGATGTACTTATAGATCTCGAATTCGAAGGTATAGTTAAAAGAATTTTCATGTATACAGATAATCAATTTTTTGATTACTTGATTAAACTTAGGTAGGCAGTACTTTTAAAAAGCGCCTTAATCAGCGCTTTTTTTATTGAGTTAATTATTATTTTTTTATTTCTGGCCCGTTTTGTGTATCTTCTACTTGCCAGCCAGAATCTTTTATTTTTTTTCTTATTTCATCAGCTTTTTGCCATTTTCCTTCTTTCCTTAATTTTTCTCTTTCTTTAACTAATTTTATTATTTCTTCTGGGACTTCTTGTTTTTTTATTTTATCTAAACTGAGGCCAAAAACTTTATCAAAATCTAATAACAAATTTTTTTTATCTTGCGCTTTTAATTTCTCATCTTTTATTATCTTCCACATTAAGGCCAAAGCTTTGGGCGTATCAAGGTCGTCATTGATAAAATTCAAAAAATTCTTCTCGTAGTTTTTCATTTTATTGTTCGTTGTTCGTTGTCTATTGTTCGTTGTTTCAATTTCTCTTACTTTTTGATAAATATTATCTAAAGCATTTTGAGCTGACTCTAAAGCAGAAAAAGAAAATGCAAGTTTTGAGCGATAATGAGTTGTTAAGCATAAATAGCGGTAGGCAATAGGGTTTATACCTTTTTCAATCAGGTCTTTGAGAATGGTGATATTTCCTTTAGATTTAGCCATCTTGCCTTCTTTCAAGATTAAAAATTCACCGTGCAGCCAAAAATGAGCTAGATTTTTTTCAAAAGCTGCTTCTGATTGAGCGATTTCGTTAGTGTGATGAATGGGGATATGGTCAATACCGCCGGTATGGATATCAAAAGGTATGCCTAATAATTTAGCAGACATAGCAACGCATTCTGTGTGCCAACCGGGAAAACCTTTTCCCCAGGGAGAGTTCCATTCCATTTGTCTTTTAACGTTTTGAGGACTGAATTTCCATAATGCAAAGTCGGTTGGATTTTTTTTGCCAGTGACCATTTTTACTCTGGCGCCGGCTTTTATTTTTTTAGGTTTTTTACCTGATAATATGCCGTAATCTTTTATTTTGGAACTATCAAAATAAATTCCATCTGAAATTTTATAGGTAAATCCTTTTTTCTCCAAAATTTGTATTAACTCTATTTGTTCTTTTATATAGTTTGTTGCCTTAGTCCATATTGAAGGTTCTTTTATATTCAATTTTTCTATATCTTTTTTGAAAATATCAGTATAAAATTCAGCGATTTCCCAAGCTGTTTTTCCCTCTCTTGTTGCTCCTTTTTCCATTTTATCTTCTCCTGTGTCAGCATCAGAAGTTAAATGCCCGACATCAGTGATATTCATTACGTGCTTTACTTTGTATCCGTTATATTCCAAAGCTCTTTTTAAAACATCTTCAAAAATATAAGTTCTTAGATTTCCAATGTGGGCAAACCAATAAACCGTCGGCCCGCAAGTATAAAGCCCGATTTCCTTTTTCTGTAAAGATTTAAAATTCTCTTTTTTCCTGCCTAAAGTATTGTAAAGTTTGAGCATATTTTAATTATACTATTTTTATCTTTTTCAACCAACTTTAGATTTTACGGAGGACTGTCCTCCGTAAACTTTTATTAAGCTTTTATCGGATTTTGGCTTGACAAAACTTCGTTTAAATTTTATTGTATTTTAGAGGAAAACAGTTCTTTTCATAAAGGGAAAAAGGTGAAATTAATGGTAAATCAATTGGAAAATCATACAGTTTTGGAAAGCGCTGACGTAACTGACTGTGGCAAGGGAGATTCAAAAAGAGCTAACCCTATAATTGACAAATGCCCTGAATGCAAAAGCTTAAATCTTATTCATGATTATGATACGGGTGAAATTGTTTGCGGCGATTGCGGACTCGTATTGCATGAACAGATGACAGACAGGGGTCCGGAATGGCGAGCTTATACCCAGGAAGAAAAGGCATCAAGAAGTCGAGTTGGAATGCCAACGCAATATTCTGTGCATAACAAAGGCCTTTCAACAAATATAGGCCAAGATGGTTATGACGCTTCTGGAAGAAAACTTTCCTTATCAACCAAGCTTCAAATGGGAAGGTTGAGAAAATGGCAGAAACATTTAAGTGTTTATTCCTCACTTGAAAGAAACTTAGCTCAAGCCATGGCTGAACTTGACCGTATTGTTGATAATGAAAATCTAACTATTCCAAAGCCAATAAAAGAAAAGGCGGCAGTAATTTACCGAAAAGCTGTTGATAAAGGTTTAACCCGAGGCCGATCTATTGTTGCTGTTGTTGCTGCAGCTCTTTATGCTGCTTGTCGCAGTACCGGCACCCCCAGAACTCTTAATGAAATATCAAAAGCCAGTTTAACCGGGAAAAAAGAGGTTGCCCGATGTTATCGGCTTTTACTTAATGAGCTTGATATGAAAATGCCAATTAATGATCCTGTTTTGTGCGTTTCAAAAATAGCCGAGAGAGTCGGAATTTCAGGGAAAACTCAGGGTGTTGCTATAAATATTCTTCGTGAAGCTAAAAGAAAACGCATACGTGCCGGGAAAAATCCGATGGGTTTAGCTGGAGCTGCATTATATATTGCCGGATTGCAAAATAATGATAAAGGTACTCAAAAAGACATTGCTGAAGCTTGCGGAGTTACTGAAGTTACTATTAGAAATCGAATGAAAACATTAGTAAAAGGATTGAATTTGATTTTACCTTCCCATTGATATAAAGCGCAAAAGCGCTTTTTTATTGAAAAACCCTTGACAAAATATAAGCACGGTGCTATAATAGGGGTATAGAATAAGAAAGCTCTTTTATAAAAGTAAATAAAGGAAGTAAGAATTTATTGGACGAACTGGCCACCACGTGTTGATGGCGAGTTCGTCCAATAAAAAAATAAGGAGAAAAAGAAAATGGGAATACTAAAAAGATTGTTTGGTAAGCCACAATTAGCAGATCCTGTAGCTTCAATTGAGGCAGAAATACCAGGATTATGCCCCTATGAAACATGGATTCAAACGCAAAGAAAAGCATTGAAAGAGCGAAGACAAGTGGTTCAGAAGAAAACGACAGTAGTAATTGGTCATAAGAAACGCTTGGAACCCAGTATAAGCGCCGGCAAGACACTGGTAGGAAAACTCCAGACAGACGAAGAAACATTGGTCAATGTCATCAATACGATAGAAGCTCGAAGCGGTACTATAACCTCTGGACCAGACTCTGTTCCTCAGGATGTAATTGATCTTCATGGACAGACCGTGATGAGACTTCAAGGCGCTCAGAACGCTAGTGTCAGTCAAGCAAGCGCAGTACTCAAGGAACTACTTGGGAACACGCGTAACGCTCTGAAAAGTGCTGAGATCGAAGTTTCATCAATGGTTTCGAAGGATGCTCGTCTCGCAAATGCCGAAAAGGTACTGACCACAAATGACCGCATAATGGGAGCCATAGATCAGGAATACCTCAAGATTGCAACAATTGCTGGTGTCGAACTACCAAAGCTAGAAGAATAGGGACCAAACGTAAATTCAGAACAATTTCCCCCTCCTTTTTTCTTACTTCCTGTCCTTTTTCTAACCTACCCATAAAGTTCTTTTTATGAGAAATTAAACTGGGCAGGTTAGAAAAAGGAGGATGGAAAATGGTTTAAAAATAAGGGGACAGTAGAAGCTGTCCGTAAAATTACGGTGCTTACAGCTTCTCCTATTCCCACATATGTTCTTTATAAACAAAAAAGAGGAATTTACCCCGCAAGAGAGGAAATTAAAAATAGTTTTTTCTCTAGCGGGGTATGGTAATCAATGGAAATCGATGGCGATACAAACGGAAAAGGAAAATTTGAGGCAAGAGAGTGTGTCGTAGGAGAGGAAGTAACTTGCTGGGATTCTAGTGCTAAAATTATTGGAATAGTTGAATTACCTTGTCCAAAAAACGGACAGGGGCACAAGAGCAGTGACATTTTCAACTATGCCAAAGCTTATCTTTGCTATTTCAAGATTAAATATTTCGGAGCCATGTTTGTTTCTGGTTACAGAATTACTGACGATCCCGAGAAAGAGTTAAAGAGGTGGCATTTCGATCCACCCGAAAAAATAGACGATGAGTGGGATGAAAATAACCTTTTTAGCCCAAATGCCGAAATAGCAGTGATGAGAAAAATTGAAGATTTGCAGAAAATGCTGCAAGAAACTTCCTTGAGTATAACTTGCAGGTTTTGCAAGCAAAGAAATGAGTGCATAGAACAGCTTCAGTTATTACTAAAACAAATTCCTTTTTTTTCTCTTATTGAGCCCATAATCCCATTAGAAAACTTAGTTTCTAACGGGACAAGATAATTTATGGGTTGAAAAAGAGAAATAGTTCATTTCAAAAAATATAAGGGAAGAGAAATTTTTTGCACGAGAATTATCTGCTAATTATAATAGATAATTCTCGTGCAAAAAGAGCTGAGGAAAATGTCTTCAGATCAACAAAAAGATGAGGAAATTCGGCTTGCGCGAGACTTAGGGATGAACATCGCTTGCCACCTTCCATGTTTGCTAGTAATGCCTGTGCTGAGAGAAACATTCGAAAAGTTGCCTGACAAAGAGATAAACGAGATGGTGTGGATTATCGAACACAACCAATTTTCAGCCAACATCTTGCTTATCAAATCTTTGCTACCAAGGATACTGCTTACAGCAGACAGACCAGAGATTGCAAAAGCGTTTTTGGAAGGATTCGGTATTTGTGTCGCTCGTTCAGAATGCGACCCAGTAAAACTCCTCAGAATACGCGACAAAGACGGAGAAGAAATACTGAAGTTCTTTCCAGGTTCGCTTGCAGCTTCTTTCAGATTCGTGCCACGACGAAACTGGACTGACAAAGATTACGAGAATCCGAAATTGCTTATCAGTTGGTTCTCAAAAGATGCAGTTGAACCTCTAAACTCGGCAGCAGAGCAAATCATACAAGCGGTGGTAGCGGAACGTCTAAGAATACTCGACAGATAAGAAAGACGCTGCCGTGGACGATAAAAAAACCTAATTTTGTTCAAGCCATTCTCTTCCCTTTTTTCTTATCGAACTCCTAATTTTATGTAAAAATTGGGGGTTGGAAAAGGCTTTGGACAAATATATGTCCAAAGTAAATAGCAGTTCTTTAACATAGAAATTTTATAATAAGGGGAGAAAAACTTAGATAGCGCAATTTGTTTATTATTTAGATATTGGTAAGCAAATTGCGCTATCTAAGAAAAGGTAGCCGAAAATAGCCAAAAAAAGAAATGGTGATTGAAATGAAAAGAACCCAAGATCCTACAAAATTCAGTATAGCCTTCAGAATCCAAGAACAGGGAGCAGACATCGCAGATCCTAGAAAAGTGCAGAGGATCAAGATAAGTTTCTTCGTGACAGAACGTGCAATCAATGAAATTCTACCACCTTCTATTAAAGCGCTTCTCGCGGAAACACAAATAAAAAAAGCAGATGATTACTCCGGTCGAATGATGACCTTGGAAATGCAATCGCAGCCCAAGATGGGATCCTCCGAACGAACATGGCTCGAAACCGCTAAATCCCAAGCCCGGCCAGGTATTAATGATATAGGTTTAGAGCTTACTCCAAGAAATGGTATCCAGTTAGTGGAGGGTGGCGAAACAATCATTGCTCAGCTACAGAAAGAAGGATGGATTCCATGTGCATTCGAAGTATCGGAGAAGAAGTCGACAGAACAACGCAAAGTAGTCGATGCTAAAGAGCCCTTGAAGAAGATAATTTTCACATTATCTTTTAAAAGGAGCGAGCCTACTGATCAAGCAATCGTTATCCCGGAAGCGATATTAGAAGTGTTAGTGCGACAGAGTACATGGGAGTTTGCACACGTTTGGTACAATCGAGCGATTATCCACAGCGTGCAGATTACTTTCACAGTGATTCATTGGGCTGAAGAAGAACAAAACCGGCCTCAACCTAAGTGGGTAATCACTCTTTAAAAAAGAATGGTTACCCTCATAAATCTCCCCTTTTTTTTATTTTTGTAGATTGAAAAGAAAAATTATTTAATTTTTTTATATTATTTAGAGAACCAAATCCTAACTCTTTTTTTATATCGTACTCCTTATTATTTATCCATTCGGGTACCGGGGAAGCTGCTTTAATTTCAAATAGATAACTTAAAAAAGTAGTAGCGTAAGAACCTTTTCCCAATATAAAACTTAAAGCCGTCCCCTCGGGCATAATTTTAGAAATAACTTTTTCAGGGAAGATCCTGCTTTTAACAAATCTTCTCCGCAATTTAAAAAACTTTAAGAAAGGCTTCAGATTTGTTATAAAATCCTGGGTTTTATCTTCTAATAACCAATATTCGTATACTTTCCAATCCCGCCAGTTATCGCTCAAAAGAAGAGGGATTTCTTCGTGAAGATCCAACCCTTTTTGACTGAGGGATAAAATTTTATTAAAAAGATAACTTGAATAAGCGAATATGAAAATTTGAGCCATGTCTTTTATTGAAGCTAAAGCTCCAGTGAAATCGCTCGGATTATTTTCTAAATAGGACAGTAATAAGATTTCATTTCGGAAAGTAAAGGGAAATTCCAGAAAAATTTTTTTCATTTCTTTCCAGTTTCCAAAGTAATTATTTGCTTCTTCCCTTTTTTTCTTAATCAATGGAATTTCAGAAAGCCCTGAATTTACTAAAAAATTGAAGACCGCCTCTCTATATTTTCCTTGAGAAATAAGCTTTCCCAGTATGTGATTTATAAAACGCGGTTCTCCGAATCTCTGAGAAAAATAAAAATTTAAAATTCCCTCTTTTTTTATTCTTTCTAAAGTTAGATTTAAATATTTTTCATCTATTTTTTCTTTAATTCTAATAAAAATGAAAAAACGATTTCCAGATAAGCGACCGGGAGAGAGAAATTCTTTTTCAATCGTAAAATCTGTCAGTAAGATATTAGATAGAGAAAGTTTTTTTATTCTTTCTAAAAGATCGGAACCTACGTCAATAATAATAATTTTTTGAGAAGTGAAGGCATCGGTATCTTTCAAACCAGCATAAGTGATTCTCTTAATTTTTATTTGTAAGGTCTCTGACAGGATGTTTAATGAGTCTAAGGTGGGAAGCTCAATCTTTATTAAATTACACCCCAGATTAAAAGGAAACGATGGTGAAATTTCATTATTTTTCAATTCGATTTCTGAAATTTCTCCATTTCTTGATACTTCTTCAACAATAAAATCCTGAGGGTAAAAACGAATGTATCCCTGTGGCCGGGGAGGGAAAGAAATATCGATTCCGATTCGAGACAAGACATCTTTTTCAAGGATAGGTGGGGAAATTAGTAATTCCGGACTCTTATTTTTATAAGCCTCAAAAATTTCCTGTTCTTTCTTAAAAAGTTCAGAAATTGGAGTTTGATTCATAGTTAATAAAGTTTATCATAATTCACCCTTTTTTTATAGATAATCATTAGTATTTGAAGGAATAAGACAGATTAGCTTGTTTCATGAACTGATCTTTGATATTATTAGTTAATATAATTCTAAAGGTCTAATTAATATATTTAAAATTAAAAATTAATTTTTATCATGAAAAAAATTGACTTAATATTAGCATTAGTCACAGGAGAGGGGGTCGCTTGGCTTTTTATTTGGCTCTTAAAAAATTCTCCAAATCTGAATTTCCCTTTTCTAAATTGGCTACTCCCTATTTTATTTCCAATTTTGGCCGTTTTCGCTTTATGGATAGCTTATACAATTGGAAAAAAATATTTATTTATCTATCAATTGGCAAAATTCCTTTTAATCGGAGCTTTTTTTGCCATATTCGACCTTATTATTCTTAATCTTTTGATGGAAGAGTTTGGTATATCAAAAGATAGCGGATTAAAATATTCTTTATTTGTTGCGATTTCTTTTACTATTGCCACTATAGTAAAATATTTTGCCGATAAGTACTGGGCATTTGAGAAATTGGAAAAAGGGCAAGCTGGGACGGAATTTCTAAAGTTTTTTCTTATAACCCTTGTGAGTGGTTTTATCCAGGTGGGCACGGCTTCAATTGCTTTTAAATTATTTTCTTCTTCAGGGATGACTGATATAGTTTTGGGAAATATCGGAAAAATTTCAGGCATCGCTGTTGCTTCTGTTTTTAACTTTATTTGCTATAAATTTATTGTGTTTAAAAAGTAATTATGCCGAATTTAGTTTTATATAGAAAATACCGGCCGCAGAGCTTCTCTGAAATTATCGGGCAGGAACATATTGTCCAGACTTTGACCAATGCCTTATCTGCTGGAATGATTTCCCATGCTTATTTATTTCATGGGCCACGCGGTTCGGGAAAAACGACGGTTGCTAGACTTATGGCTAAAGCTGTAAATTGCGAAAACAGGAAACCTGGAAATTTTGAACCCTGCAATAAATGCCCCTCTTGTTTGGAAATAATGGCAAGCAGATCTATGGATTTAATTGAAATTGACGCTGCTTCCCATCGCGGTATTGATGAAATTCGGGAATTGAGAGACGGAATAAAATTTGCGCCCGTAAAATCAAAATATAAAGTTTTTATTATTGACGAATCCCATCAATTAACCAAAGAAGCGGCTAACGCGCTTTTAAAAACTTTGGAAGAGCCGCCTTCTCACGCTATTTTTATTTTAGCCACCACCGAGATTCATAAGATGATCCCCACGATTATTTCCAGATGCCAGAGATTTGATTTCAGAAAATTAACAATACCTGAAATTATAAAAAGACTGGAGATAATTTCTAAAAAAGAGAATGTAAAAATTGAGAAACCCGCGCTCGAGTTGATCGCCTTAAATTCCGGAGGCGCCATCCGCGATGCCGAAAGCCTGTTAGATCAGGCTTTGACTTTTTCCGGAACTCTTGGTAGAGAAAGAGAGATAAAAGCTGAAGACATAAAGGATATTTTAGGACTGGTTGAAGTTGGCTTAATCCAGAAATTTACTGACTTTTTATCTCAAAAAAAAGCTTCAGAAGCCATCAGTTTTTTGAACGAAATTTATGAGAAAGGAGCAGATCTTCAGGAGTTTAATAAAACCTTAATCAATTATTTAAGACAAGCTCTGATTCTTAAAATTACAGGAGTAAAAGCTGGAAATCCGATAATTACCGGTTTAACAAAAGAAGAATTCCAAAAACTTGAAAGCCAGGCGCAGTTATTTCAGGAAAATGAACTTAGAAAAATGCTGGATTTATTCTTGGATGCCGAGAATAAAATGAAGTATTCGCCAATAACCCAGTTACCGCTTGAATTAGCGATAATTGAATCTTGCGGGGTTGTGTAACGGTAGCACACCAGGCTTTGAACCTGGGAATCTTGGTTCGAATCCAAGCCCCGCAGTATTTGAAATCATACATCCCTTGCGGATGTTTTGATTTAAAATAGTTAGTGGGCTTTAGTGAGAACCATGCCCCCGAATTCCGAGCGAAGCGAGGGAATGCCTTCGGGCAACTCTTCGAATCCAAGCCCTGCAGCACTTCGACTTCGTGAAACGAAGGCGAAGTCCCTGAGCGCAGCGAAGGGCCTTCGTTTCACTTCGCTCAGTGCCTTCGGCTCTCTACTCATCAGTGCCTCCGGCACTATATAAAAAAGAAGAAGTCCCTGAGAAGTTTTACTTTGAAGGGCCTAGCCGAGAACCGCTCATCGGGGTCTCCGGCCCGTTTATATAATAAAAAAGAAGGCACTGAGGAGCGAAGCGACGAAGTTACAGAAATAGCAACGACGAAGTGATATAAATATGTCTTACGTCACTTATATTCTTGAATGTGCCGATGGTTCTTTCTATATTGGTTGTACTAATAATCTTGAAAAACGGATAAAACAACACAATAAATCAAAATGGGGCGCGCATTATACGAAAATTCGCAGGCCGGTTATTTTAAAATATTCGGAAGAATTTAAAACATTGAAAGAATCCAGACAAAGGGAAGCCGAAATTAAGGGTTGGCGAAGAGAAAAGAAATTAGCTTTAATCAAAGGAAAAAGGTGAGAACCAAGACATCTTTATTGCCTTCAGGCCTGCCCGCATTGCTACGCAAGGCGTTGCAGGCGCAAGCTTGGTAGTCAATTAGGACAGCTCGGATTTGGCCGAGGTTCCGCCTCGGCCTTTTTGAGTTAAGTAATTTGTGTTAACGTGGAGCTATTATGAATCAAGGAGAAACAATATTAAGATTTGATATGGTGTCTTTCGCGTATGGACACAGAAAACCCATATTAGATGAGGTTGATTTTTCTGTGAGGCAAGGATCAAAAATAACTTTAATGGGACAAAATGGCGCCGGTAAAAGCACCATTTTTCAGCTTATTACCGGAGCCCTTAAGCCGGATTCAGGAGCTGTTAATCTTGGTACTGGAGTTACCGTCGCTATGGCAAAACAGGTAATTTCCCGGGACCTGCTTCATTTAACAATGCGCGAATTTTTTCAGAGTTGTTTTAAGGAAAAAGTATATGACATTGACCAAAAAATTGAAGAAGTTCTTGAAATAGTTAATCTTGTTGCTGACAACGACAAAATCATCAAATCATTTTCGGGAGGCCAGCAGGCAAGGCTTCTTTTGGCATCGGCTATTATCCAAAATCCCGATTTACTGCTTTTGGATGAGCCAACCAATAATCTTGATAAAGATGGCATAGCTCATCTTACTAAATTTCTTATTGATTATAAGAAAACATGCATCGTCATCTCTCATGACGCCAATTTTCTGAATGCGTTTACCCATGGCGTTCTATACCTGGATGTATTTACTCGCAAGGTTGAGCAGTATGTCGGCAACTATTTTGATTTATTGGTCGAGATTTCCGCCAGGATAGAAGGGGAAAACAGGAAAAACGCGCAGTTGGCAAAGAAAATTCAGGAGAACAAAGACAAATCAAATTATTTTGCCTACAAAGGAGGGCAGATGAGATTGGTAGCAAAAAAAATGCGCCAAAGAGCTGAAGAAATGGAAGAAGAAAAAGTTAACGTCAGAAAGGAGGATAAGACCATCAGGTCTTTTATTATTCCTTCTCAGCAGGGTATTGGCGGAGAAATTTTGAGTATTACATCTTTCTTTGTTATGAAAAATCATAAATTAGTGCGGCGTGAGGCCAATATTTCCTTGAGAAAAGGAGAGCGCTTGCTTCTGGCGGGACAGAATGGCATCGGCAAAACTACATTGCTTGAATCTTTGGCTTCAGGTCGTTCAGACTCTGAGGAGTCTTCAGGACATTCGTCTCCGAGAGACTCAGTCTCGACGAGCTCGAAGAGTCGTTCAGACTCTGAAGAGC
>Ga0315293_10005254_pt1 | contig 12186 bp, 4 predicted proteins | sample YL17G13_20_MG_FD_203071 | JGI IMG/M metagenome (GOLD analysis project Ga0315293, IMG submission 203071) | Sediment microbial communities from Yellowstone Lake, YNP, Wyoming, USA - YL17G13_20 | ecosystem: Environmental > Aquatic > Freshwater > Lake > Sediment | place: USA: Wyoming | collected... | reverse complement strand
CGGGGCTCCCCGCGGCAAAGACGGATGTCGATATGGCCAGGATCGTCATGATCCATACACTCTTGATGGTGTCGTGTTTCTTCATAATTCGATCTTCCTTTGTTGTAGATATGCCATCATCGCTGTCGGAATCGGCAGGGAAAAATCTCCTCCTGGCTGAGAAGAGTAAGGGCTGCATGGGATGCGGGGCACGCTCCCAGCAGGACCGCTATCATCAGGCAACACGCTACGCTCACGGTTCTCTTGTTCATGACTTCATCTCCATTTCTCAGCGATGATCGTGTCTTAGTGCCGTCAATTTCGCTTGGAACACGCCGTAAGGCGTGCTGCGGTGCGGTGTGTTGGGGGCGGCCGCGAGCTTTCGCTCCGCCTCCGCTTCCTCCTTCCGTCCGAGCTGGTCGAGGATCGTCGCCCGGACGAGCCGCATCTCCGCCATGATATCGCACGGGCCGTTCTTTGCGTCATCAAACGCCTTCTGGTGCTCGACGACGGCCGCGTCGATGTCGGCCAGGGCCTTGTCCCACTGCTTCAGGCCCGTGTGCGCCAGGGCGAGCCCGTGAAACCGGGGCCCGGCCCATTGGTATCGCTCATCCTCTTCCGGCAGAAACGGCCCGGAAAAGACACTCGCCGCCCTCTCGAAATCGCCCTGCCGCAATGCCTCGTACCCGGTCTGGACTTCGCAGACCTCGGTATGGACCTTCATGGCCAGGTACATCGAGAATTCACTACCGTAGTCCGCCTTGTATAGGAAGCCCGACGCCTGCCATTGTATGGTCCCGTCGCGGCGGAGCAGAAAGACATTGGGGATGCGATCGGCGGAGAGAATCCCCAGCCGCTGCACCATGGGATTGGCCAGGCCGCCCGGGACCATGGCTACCTGGCGCTTCCATTCTTCCGCCTTCACCATGGCCTGGACCTTGTTCGGGTCGTCATAGAGAAACGCGGCGATTACGTTGAGCTCCTGGTGGATATGACGGTCAGCAAGGTTCTGGGCACGCTCCATGATGAAAATGGGGGCCTTCTTCTTGGGCCGCCCTTTGGCATCCAGTTCCGGCTCCGTCTTTATCACCTCGGGCGGTTCGACAAAGACGAGCAGCGTCAATTGGCCGTTTGTGTCCTTCGGGATGCTCAGGGTCTTGCCGTCGAGGGTCTTGAGCTCGATCGCCGGCATGCGGTCCGTCGACGGGGCCGAACCGTGATTCACGATGTAACTGCGCACCGCCCGGTCCTCGGGGCGGGTGTAGTTGCCTTTGAACAGACAGTACCTGTGATACCGATCGCGCAGGAACGAAACCAACGACCACAACGCGGGATTGCCCTCGTACGGCGCCTCCATGAACCTGCCGCGGTATCGCTCGTGCATATCCTTCGCCCCCGCCTCTATGGCCAGGACCGCCGCGGCCGCAACCGCCGATGCCGGCGCCCCCTCGCCGCCCGATTCCTGAACCAGCGCCGACAGCACCGACTCCGCTTTGGCTTCGCCCTGCCGCAGCGATTGCGCAGCCAGGCAGAAGCGGGCAGCGACCCCGGCGGCCGGAGGCAAGTCCCCAGCCAGCGAGGCACGCGACTCCTCGGCCGCCTGCTGGAGATACTTCGGCTCGCCGGCCAGGTTCCACATTCCCATCAGCGAAATGATCCGGCGGTTCCGCACGAGCCACAGGTCCGGGGCCTTGGGGTGTTTCTCGATGGCGTCGCGGCAGAGCTTCTCCGCCTTCGTGTAATTCGCCAGTGCCTCTGCCGTTGTCAGTCGATAGCGAAATGGAGGCGGGGCAAAACAGGCCTGGATGGCGCGGAGCATCTCGGCGGGAACCGACTCGGCCGTGCGTTTCAGCCCGGCCGGCGCCTGGGCATCCGCCTTCATGGAAATCATCTTGAGTTCCGGCGGCAGGGACGGGTCGAGAGGGCCTTCCGTATCCGTGACCAGGAAATCGCCGATGAAGAGCGACTGCAACTGCGCGAGATAACGCTCGTCGGAAACTCTCGCCTCCTCGATCGTGATGGCGGTTTTGCGGACCACCGTCGGCGCCAGGACGGCACGCCCGTAAGCGTTGACCAGGATGCCCAGCGGATCCTTCTGTACATAGGTTTGATAGGTTTGGCTCTTCCTCCCGCCGGGCAGCCGCATGACCGTCCAGTCCAGCCCCCATTGGCTCAATATCGCCTTCCCGCCGTCAGGCAATTCGTCCACATTGAAGCTGAAGACCTCGAACCGGCCCGCATACAGCGCCTGCTGGTCTTTGATCTGCTTCAGGTACTGCTCGATGCCCGGCGTTTCCCGCGACCAGAATACCATGATGCTAAGATGCCCCAGCAGGTCGGCCGGGAAGCGGAGGACCGTGCCGTCGATCCGCGTGAACGTGCCGGCCAGCAGCACGTCCATGCGGGAGATGCCGAGGTTCTTCTGAATGAACTCGATCACGAGGGGATCGTCCGCGAAACGTTCGTTCAGGGCCTGGAAGATCTCATCCTCCAGGTCCGGCGCTTCCAGTTTCGGGGCGATCAGGGCGGCCATCATCAGGCTCTTGGCCTCGGCCGGGGTGCCGCGGTACCGCTCGACGATCGCCGCCAGCGCCTCGGCTCGCTGGGCCAGTGTGGCGTCCCTGGCCGTGAGGTCTCTGTCCGAAAGCAGCAGGTCCGCTTCCAGGCGCAAACCGGCATATTCGTTGGGGGCCTGGGCCAGCTCCTTGCACGTGTCAAAAAGCTCGCCGCGGTTCCGTTCGGAACTCTCCAGGCCCAGCAATCGCTTCTGGCTCTGAAAGACGATCGCCAGCACGCGGTATCGGTTGGGTGCGCCCGGATGGGCTTTGAGAATCGCCTTTCCCCGGCGGACCAGGCTCTTGCAGGCCATCCGCATCTCGGTCGCCGATTTCCCCGCCACCGGCTGGGCCAGTTCCGCAGCCAGGGATGCGATCTCGCTTTCGGGTACGGGCGCAGCGCCGGCCGGCCCCCACGCCGGCGGCTGGGCCGAGGCCACGTGCACGAATGCCAACAGGACAACGAGGCATGCGGCTGGAGAATCGTATTGTCTTGTCCGTCGCGTCATGACCTCACCGCTCCGCCTTCCTATGCAACGCATTCAGTTGATCGTGGAACGCCCCGTAACGCGTCGGCCGGTGGGCCGAGGACGCGCCGGCCGCCGCCTTTCGCTCCGCTTGTGCCTCTTCCTTCCGGCCAAGCTGATCGAGGATCGTCGCCCGGACGAGCCGCATCTCCGCCACGCATGAACACGTGCATGGATTCCTGTAGTTGAATATGGCCTGGTGCGTCTCGATGGCCGCGTCGATGTCCGCCAGGGCCGCCTCCCAGTTCTTCAGCCCCACGCAGGCCAGGGCCCGCCCGTGAAGTCGGGGCGCAGTCCATTCGTCGAAGCTGGGTTTCCTGCCGGCTGGCGCAGACGGCGGCGAAAAGAGCCGCACGGCCTCCTGAAACCGGCCCTGCTTCATCGCCTGGAGCGCGACTTCCATTTCGCACGAATTGACGTTGGCGGCCATGCCGAGACCGATCACGTACATCAATTCGCCGATGCCTTCGCTCCGGAGCTGCGGATGCACGATTCCCGAGATCGTCCACGCGATCGTCCCGTCGCCGCGGAGGAGGGCGATGTTCGGCACGCGATCCGCGTTGAGGATTCCCAGTCGCCGCACAAGCGGATTCTTCAGGCCGCCGGGAACCATGACCGCAGGGCAGGGCCAGTTGTGCTTTTCCATCAGCGCCTTGACGCGGGCCGCGTCGTCGCAAAGAAAGGCCGCGATCACCTTGATCTTCTTATCGGCGTGCTGCTCGGCCAGTTGGAAGGCCAAACCGGAGACCTGAGTCTTCCTGCCCCCGGCATCCGCCGTGACGGACCCGTTGATGGCGACCGGAGAGTCCGCGTTCGGGTCGGCCGGCGGCTCGACGAACATGAGCAGCGTCAGATTGCCCTCCGTGGCCTGCGGCAGACTCAGCGTGCCGCCGGTGAGGGCAACGAAATCCGCCTTCAACGGACGGTTCGCATCCCCAGCCGGATCCTGCGTGGCGGCGTTGTGCCGCAAACCGGCACGATCGGCTCGGCGTGTCTGACTCGGGGGGTGATAGTAGTTGGCCCTGAAAAGGCGGATGGTGTGGTTCTGATCGCGAAGAAACGAAATCACGGGCCACAGCGCGGGATCGTCGTTTTGCTCTTTCAGCAGCATCTCGCGGTAGCGGCTGTGCAGGCCGCGCTCGTTGGCTTCCATCGCCAGGATCGCGGCGGCCGCATACGCCGACGCCGGAGCGCCGGCTCCTCCGGCCGCCTCGAGGAAGGCGGCAAGCACCGACTGCCGATCGCGGTCGCCCTGGCGAAGCGCTTCCTTGGCGAGGCAGAACCGCGGGACGACATCGGCCCCGCGAGGCGGCGTCGCCGTCAGCGCCTCCCGCGACTGCCTGGCGGCGTCTTCAAGATGCTTCGGCTCGGCGGCGAGGTTCCACATGCCCAGCAGAGCGATGATCCGGCCATTGCGCACCATCCAGAGATCCGGTGCCTTGGGATGTTTCTCGATGGCGTCGCGGCAGAGCTTCTCCGCCTTCGTGTAATGGGCCAGTGCCTCCGCCGTTGTCAGTCGATACCGGAATGGGGGCGGGATGAAGCAGGCCTGGATCGCGCCCAGCGTATCTGCGGGAACCGATTCCGCGGGGCGGCTGGACTTGTCTTCCATGCCCGCGTCGGCCACCAGGAAATCGCCGATGAAGAGCGACTGCAACTGGGCCAGGTAACGCGCATCGTCCAGGTTTTGTTCCAGAGGCGTTTCGGGGTAACTTCGGAGAGAGTCTCCCCGCGCGTCTTTAATCTTGGCGAGGTCGTTGATGAAATTCGGAACCGTGAAGGCGTGCCCGTGTGCATTGATCCGCAGGCCAAGGGGATCCCGTGTCGCGTAGGTGCGATAGACCTGGCTCTGTCTGCCCTCGGGCAAACGCAGGGCTGTCCAGTTCAACCCTAGGGCGCGCAGCGTCTTTTCTCCCGCGTCGGGCAGTCGGTCCAGGTTAAAGCTGTAGACGTCAAGCTCGCCCGGATAGCGGGATTGCAGTTCCTTCACGGCAGCCAGTTGCTTTTCGATGTCCGGCGTCTCTTTCGACCAGAAATACATCAGGCAGGTGTGGCCTATCGCGTCCATCGGAAACGAAAGCGAGACGCCGTCGGCGCGCGTGAACGTGCCCGCAAAGAGCAAATCCAGGTTGCTGATCCCGAAATTCTTGCGGCGCCATGCGATGACGACCGGATCGCCCGCAAATCGTTCGGCCAGCGTGTCGAGAATCTCGTCCTGCAGGTCGAACGCCTCGAGCTTCGGGGCGATCAGCGCGGCCATCATCAGGCTTCTCGCTTCCGCCGGGGTGCCGCGGTAGCGATCGACAATCGCCGCCAGCGCCTTGACGCGTTCATCCAGCGCGGCATCCCTGGCCGTGAGGTCTCTGTCCGAAAGCAGCAGGTCCGCTTCCAGGCGAAGCTCGGCATACTCGTCGGGGGCCTGGGCCAGTTCCTTGCACGTGTCCAGAAGCTCGCCGCGGTTCCGCTCGGAACTCTCCAGGCCCAGCAACCGCTTCTGGCCCTGGAAGACGATCCCCAGCACGCGGTATCGGTTGGGGGCGGACGGATGGGCTTCGAGAATCGCCTTTCCCCTGCGGACCAGGCTCTTGCAGGCCATTCGCATCTCGACCGCCGATTTCCCCGTCACTGGCTGGGTCAGCTCCGCGGCCAGGGATGCGATCTCGCTTTCGGGTACGGGGGAAGCGACGGCGGGCGCCGACGCCGGCGGCTGGGCCGCGCAGACGCAAGCGGCCGCCAGCACAACGGCCAGGCACGCGGACAGGCGCCAGCGAAGATTTCCAATACGTGTCATCGGCGTCTCTTCCTGTTGTCCAATGCCCGCACCGCGACCCGTGATGAATCACCTCTGGTAGATCGGGATATACCGGTGCGGAGTCGCCAGGATGATGATGGCCATGGGAGTCTCGTAGGAACTACCCCACGAGCCGTTGGGCAGTTGTTTGCTGATCAGCGCATCGCGGATCCGGGGATACCACGAGGCATATTGCTCATCGCCCGCCTGGACCATGGCCTGTATGGCGTAGTAGTGCGCGTAATAGTAGTAGCCGCCGCCGGTGAATATGCCCGGAGCCTGCTTCTCGAGATAGCGAAGGGCCGCGGCGACCATTTCGGAATCCCGCTGGCCCGCAAGCTGCGCGGCGTAGGTTCCGCCGGCGGTGCAGGCAATTGTCGGGTTGCCGCCGCTGCCGTTGGCGGGATAGGTGAAACCGCCGGTCTTGGCGTTCCACGCGCCTTCCAGGTACGAAACGACCTTCTTGATCGTTTCGTTGGGAACCACGATGCCCGCCTGGCGCGCCGAAGCCAGCGCGACGAACACCATGACCGTGACCGACGTATCCTGCCCGGCGTCCACCTGCGGCTGGTACCGCCACCCGCCGCCTTCATTCTGCGAACGCAGAATCACCTTCACCGCCGCCTCGAGCGCCTTCTGGATGGCGTCGTCGTCCTTCGCATCCCGCGTCATGCCCCACATCTCGGACAGGGCCAGCGTGGCCAGCCCGTGCTCGTACATCACGGAGCCCAGGTATCCGTCGGGCGCATCTTTCGCCTTCTTCAGAAGGAAGCTCTTGGCGCGGTCCAGTTGCCTGCCGTACGGACCGGAACCGGGAAACTGCGCCTGGGCCATGAACGCCATCAAGCCCAGCGAGGTGATGGCCACCTCGTGCCCACCCTCCCCTCCCTCATCCCAGGAACCGTCGGGCTTCTGGACGGAAAGCAGGAACTTGAGCCCCCGGTCGATGGTCTGGGAGGCCTTTGCGGTCAACTCCGGGGCGCCGTCTCCGCCCACCGCCTTGATCTCGGCGGGCCGCGTCTCCGGGGCAGCGGGAACGACAACAGGGGCCGCGGTCTTCGGCGCGGCCTTCGGGGTCTTCGGCGCGGCGGCCATCATGGGCGCGGCCGCCAGGGCCGTCGCAACGAAGCACGCGACGAGGACCTGACACAGTCTGCGGAATACATTGCTGTCGCCGCGTATGCTCATCGTGCCAGCCTTTCGTAGTAGTCCTTGAGAATGGCCCGGTATTCCAGGGGCAGTTCCCTCGCGAAGTTTTCGTTCAGGGCGGCCCGATCGCGGCGTCCCAGCACTTCCCAATCCTGGCGTCCGGTCTTCGGCAGCTTTCCGCTGACGGCGCCGGGCATGAACATGGAAATATCCTGCTCATTCACCTCATATACTTCTATAGGAGGCCCCGGGGGTTGCGGGCCGGGCGGCACCGGCACCTCGACATACTTTGCCGTGTACTCGATAACGAAGTGACGCAGGACGTCCCCGGCCTCCTGCTGGCGGGCGACCGCCTCGGCAAAAGAGGCGGCTTGGGTTTTCGCGGCGGCGTCGGCAATGTGCTGCTTCGCCACGGCAAGTTTCGGATTCGACTGGCTGCGGGGAATGAACCCTTCGCATCGTTTCTCGAACTCATACTGCTTCTTCGCAAGGCTTGCCGCCTGCCCCGGCGAGGCCGTCTGCGTCTGCCTGTACAGGATCTTCTGCTCGGCCGCCAGGCCCAGCACATCCAACAAGAGCTTCACCTCGGGCGCCGGCGCCTTGGCCGGAGGCGGAGGGCCGAGAACAACCGAAACACGCTTCATCAGATCCAGCACATCTGCCGCGTCGGCCTGGAGCGAATCGGATGCCTGTTTCATCTGCTGGGCAGCCGCGGGCCTGTCGCCGGCGTCGATCCGGGCGATCGCTTCGGCCATGCACTTCGCGGCGCCGCCGAAGCGATCCTGCCCTGTTGCCTTGTAAAACAGGCCCACAAGCGTCTTCGCCCTCGACTCCAGCGCACGCTGCTCGTCGAGAAGTCCCCGAACGGGCGCATCGCCCGGCGCCGCCTGGGCCTTCTCGTACAGCTCCACCTGTGCCGCACGCAGGCTCACGGCCTCGGCCAGCGATTCATGCACAAATTCCGTTACTTCGAGGATGTAACCGTATTGCGGCGTAAGCGTCTCAAGCTTGACTTTGAGATCACTCATCGAGTCGGCCACGGCGGTCTGGGCGTCTATCGCTTCGTTGACGTCCTTTGCTTCCAGCGCGGCGGCGGCAGAGTCCATGTCGGTCTTGGCGAAGAGCATTCCCGTTCCGGACTCGATCTTGTGGGCCAGCACGTCCAGGGAAGCCAGCACGGCGTTCACGGCATGAACCAGGTTCTTCTGGGGCATGACGAGGGCCTGGAACTCATCCGGCTTGGCCTTTCGCGTGGCGGCAATCAGGTCGCGCTGTTCGGCTTCGATATCACTGACGTATTGCCCCGGCGCCATCGCGTTCCACGTGTCCACGACTACTTTCAGAAACACGGAGGTCCTGTTGGATTGATCCGCGAGAATGCCCCCGGCGCCTTTCAGTGCCTCCATGGCCGCCTTCACGGGAGCGACCGCCTGGCCCGGCCGGTTGTCCCGGAGCAATGGGACGGCATCCGTCATGGAACGCACCGCCCTGTCGAGTCCGTTTTGAACTGGCAGCAACTCTTCGGGCCGTATTGCCAGTTGTGTGCTCTTCTGGATGACATCCGTCCGGCACATCCGGATGTCATCGGCCAGCTTCTGCTGCAAGTCGGCCAGGTAGGCCGAATCGGTATTGTCTCCGGCGGCGTCCTGCGTTTTTTCGAGCAGGCCGAGCTGTCGCTCCTGGAATTGGCCGATCCTCGTCGCGCCGTCTGTGCACATGTCAACAAGGCCCGACATTCGCTCGATCTCCGTCATCGCATCGAGGCGCTGCCGGACGACCTCCGCCAGGTCCTTGAAGGACTTCTCCGCCCGCTGCTGCTCGGTCACGGCGGCGTCCCGGTCCGCCGCTTCCACGCTCGCGGCGGCCTTCTTCGTGGCTTCTTCCGCGGCGGCCAGCAGGTCCGCAACCGGCGGCGCCGGAGGCAGGAGGACATCGAACAGGCGCGGTCGAGGCGCGGGAACCGATGGCATCAGCAGCAACTGGAGATTCCTCTGGAGCGAGACCTGTGCCCGGCCGATCTCCGCTCGGCGTTTCTTGAACTCTTCGCTTGTCAGGGCGGCCAGCTCTCCGCGAAGCGCCTCCTGGGCGCTCGCCTGCGAAACGAACAGTTCGTGGGCCTTGCCCATCACCTCGTATTCCGATCCGACCCGCAGCCGACACTCCGCGCGGAGTATCGCCTGGATCACCTCCGCCTGGAGGCGTGCCGCGTCGGCGGCCTTGCCGTCGCGAATCAAGGCAACGGCCTGGCGCATCTTGGTTTCGCCTCCGTCGGCGACCAACTGCTTGGCCAGCCGCGACAGCTTGAACGCCATCAGCGCGTCGGCGATGGTGCTCTCCTTCTCCCGCGGCGTCGCGGCCAGGAGACGGACCAGCCACTGGGCGAGCTGCTCCTGGGCCTTCGACAGGGCCTCGGGGCCGTCACTGGCGGCCTTGCCCGGCATGATGGTTTTCAGCCGCAAGGACGCCTGCGTCTGGGCGGTCGCGTGCAGTTCGCGGGCCATGATCTCCACGGCTTCCCTGTATCCCAGTTGCAGCACCAGGCATCCGAGTTCCCGTGCGGCGGTGTTCACCGTGTGCACCGCGGGCGCCGGATCGGCAACCGCGCCGGAGGCGTCTTTCCCGGAGACGCTGGCAAGGGACCTCAGGCCGGCCGCCGCGCCGCCGACGTGCTCGCTCGCGATCGTCTGAATGCTCGATCGCAACTGGGCCAGCAGCGCGGAATGCGTCTCTTCCGGGATGTTGTTCGCGGCCAGGTCTTCGATCAGGTAGCCCATTTCCCCCGCGATCGCGTCCATGCGCTCCCGGATCAGGTCCTGTCGAACCGCCTCGAGCTGGCAGGTCTGGATGAAGACGTCGTCGGACGGATCGATGCGGCTGACGACGTCGTGAACCACCCGCTCCTCGCGATAGACGGTGTGAAGCTGCGAGAGCAGGCGCTGCTTCTGTCTGGCGACATGCTCAAGGTACGCTTCCTTCGAGAGCAGCGACAGGCGTCGCGACTCGGATCTCGCCCGGTGCGGCCCGTTCGCGTCCGGGTACCGGTCGGCCAGCTCAATGCCGAACGAGACGGTGTCCCCGACGGCGAGCTCGGTCAGCACGGAGCGGTAATCCCAGTCGACGCGTTGTTCGCTGCCGTCGGCGAGTGCCGGTGCGGGAAAGGCGACCTTCACTTCGTCGGTCTTGTTGACGCGATAGACGATCGCCGCCTCGCCGATGCCGTGGTCGTCCCGGCCGCGGAAGACGAGGTCGAGCTTGCGTCCCAGGGTCGCATAGAGGTCGCCGCGTGGCGAGGTGAGTTCGACGTGCGGCGGCTGGTCCGGCGACACCTGCACGTAGTACCGGGGGCTCATGAAGGAGAACCCGCGCTCCCCCTCCACCCACGAGAAGCTGTAGGCCCGCGATTCCGTGGCGATCCGCCGCATCGTCACAACTCGCCCGTCCTGGCTGATGTCCAGCGGCAGCGGCGGCTCTCCGGCGGAAACGAAATCCGCCTTGCGGACCGGGCGGTCCAGCGTGAGCCGCCACCGGATCCCGGTGCCTTCGGGAACGGTGACCGTCAGCGCGTCGACGGTTTCGGCCGGCCGGCGCGTATAGGGCGGAAACTCGAGGGACAACTCGGCCCGCTCGATGCGGGGAGAAGCGATCATCCGCACGGAATGCCACGGGCTCCGCGCGTCGCCGGCGAGGAAGCTGTATTCGAATCCGCGGAAGACAGATTCCATGTTGTACTCGCACGAGCCGCCGGTGATCGCCAGTTCGTGCTCGCGGGACTTGCCCGTTCCCGTCCGCAGGGCGAGTTTCGCGTGGCTGGGAATGACGCCCGCCACGCGCGCGAAGATCCGGGCACTGTCGCCTTCCTTCACAACCATGTCGCCGCTGACCGCGTCGATCCGGGTCCGCGTGGGATAATTGATCGACAGCCACGGGGCAAAGATCCGCCCCACGCCGGCGGCCAGCAGCGGGCCGTTCACGAAGGCGAAGACGCCGAGAATCATCGCCAGGCCGAGCACGGCCGCCGCCGGACGGCAGAGCCCTTGAAAACCGACGATATCCTCCGCTCGCAGCCGGGCGGCGGCTTCTTCGGCCCGGCGGCGGGTCACGCCGCACAGGGACTCGGACATCCCGCGGGGCGCCCCGGCCTGTTGGAACTGGACGGCCGTAACCAGCAGGCTCTCCAGACCGCCGACGTGCTGCTCAATCCGCAGCGCCGTGTGGGCGGCGTTGAAGGCGCCGGCGTGGCGCCACCCGCCGCGCCAGGCCTTGTACAGCGAAACGCCCAGCAGCGCCACGAGGACCACGACGCGCCCCGGCGCGGGCAGGTCCGTCAACCAGTCGATCGCCACTGCCGCAAGAAACAGCGGTATTACCCACTGACAGCACGCCAGCGCGCCGGCGGTAAGGTGCAGGGTCTGCCCGCGCCGCCACACGGCCGTCAAACGCGAAAACAAGCTCTCTTCCTGGCGATTCTCCATCACGGCAGGTCGTACCTCCTTCGCACGATCCACTCCAGACCCATCAGGGACACAAGCAGGACGGCGATCAGCCCGTTGTCCCACAAGGGGACTTCCGTGTGCACCGTGGTCGTGTCGGGTGTGCGGTTCAGCAGGGAGGGCAGTTTCTGAAGATCCATGATGCGGAGGCACTTTCCGCCCGAGAGATCCGCAATCCTCTGCAAGCCTTCGAGCTGCATGTCCGTGTTGGCCATCTCCGGCTTGATGTCCGCGACCTGGAACTCGGTCGTATTGGAGATCGCACGATCGCCGGAGTTCGCCTCCATTCGATAGCGGCCCGGACGCGGGGGCGAGAAGTAACCCTCGTACATCCCGGGATTCTCCACGTCGGGCCGGAGGGTGACCCGCTGAGCCTGGCCGCCCAGGCCGTCCAGCGCGGTGACCGTCACGTCAAACCCGGACTGCCGCACCGGCTCGAAACGGTCATCCAGCACGTGGGCGTACAGCAGCGCCTGGCCGCCAATGGGGTACGTGGCCCGGTCCGTCTCCAGGCGGATTCGCTTGTGCTCACCCATGAGCCGCGACAACGTCAGGAACTGGATGCACTGGGACCATACCCGCCAGTGATACTTGTCGCCCGTCTTGAAGCGAAGCAGCCACAGCCGGTCCGTCCCGATGAGCATGCACTTGCCGGTTCCGTACCGCTGCCAGGCGACCAGCGGGAAACGATCGAC
>Ga0315293_10005253_pt1 | contig 12187 bp, 11 predicted proteins | sample YL17G13_20_MG_FD_203071 | JGI IMG/M metagenome (GOLD analysis project Ga0315293, IMG submission 203071) | Sediment microbial communities from Yellowstone Lake, YNP, Wyoming, USA - YL17G13_20 | ecosystem: Environmental > Aquatic > Freshwater > Lake > Sediment | place: USA: Wyoming | collected... | reverse complement strand
CGGAGCATGCCATGCGGTGCAAGATGGTAGACATTGGTCCCGAATCGCATGGCATCCACAAGGTCAAGCCAGTAATTCGTATCAACATAACCAAATCCGCAGTTGCCGGTTACGACCGTAGTTACGCCCTGGTAGAGATAGTTGTAATTCCCTTTGAAGCTCGGTAGTACATAGGCCAGATAGCGTCCCATGCCCGCTTCCTGGAAGGTCATATCACAATGGGTGTGCACATCGATAAAGCCGGGGGTGATCGTGAGACCCTGGGCATCGATGATCTTGGCAGCCTTGCCCGTTATCCTCCCTATGGCCACGAGCTTGTCGCCCCGGATCCCGATATCTGCTCGATAGGGATCTGCAGCCGTTCCATCATAGATGGTCCCGGAAGCGATAACAATATCGAAATCTGCTGTGATTGGCATGCTCCTCTCCGTCTTCTGGGAAGTTGTATCCGCAAAGGCATATTTCGGCAGCCCTCCCGCGAGCGTAAGCACGAAAGCGTTTCTGGCGGCCGTTCCCATGAAATCCCTGCGGGTGAACCCCTTATCTTTATTATGCTCCATTACGCGAAAGCCCCGCAAGAGTATAGGGTATATCACGACTCAAGACAAAGAAATTTTCATCTATGCGGTCAAGTTGAGTTTTTTGAGTTCCTCCAGGATCTTCTGTTTATCGAGGGGTTTGTAAATATATGCATTGGCCCTGCCTTGATGATAAGCCTCGAATATGTAGCGGGGATTGTCTACGGCTGATATCATGACCACCTTGGACGCTTCGGATTGCATGACCCCCATCTCGCGTTCCATCTTGCGGATCATCTTCAAGGCCTGGATTCCGTCCACCTTTGGCATCATGATGTCCATGCAGATGAGGTCGTAGGGATTGTTCCGTTCCCAGGCAAGAGAGAACGCCTTGATGGCATCCTCCCCATTACCAGCCAGATCGCAATCCCCATAGGGAGACAGGATGCTCTCGAGGGCAAGTCGGCTGGTTTTGCTGTCATCGACAATGAGTATCCGCAATCTTCCCTCCGGCACAGGCATATTTGTCTTATCGTCCTTTCCGGGGAAAACCTTTTTGGCAAGAAGAGCTTCCCCCCTTTCTATTCCGGATATATTCGCCATGCGCCATGACAAAGAACGGAGCATGATTGGAGGTGAAGACCGGGGGGTCTCTCCTCAGGATGGGGGCGATGGCAGGATGTCTCCTGAATTCCTTGTCCAGGAACCGTCTGACGAGTTTGCGGTGCCATCCATGCGGATGAACAAAGCCCTTGTAAAGGCAGAGATCCCCATCGTAGAAATCATAGGTATCGAGTTCTCTTGCATCCAGGCTGCCGCTCGGGAGATTGAATATGGCAAGGTTGAGAAAATCCAGGCAATCCCGGTGGTCTAGGATGAAATCAAGGGTCTTCTGTGCGCGGGCATAGGTTTCGGGAGGGGTACCGAAGAGCAGGTATACGTAGGTCGCTATCCCGGCCATTTTGAGATTCTTCAAAACCTCCCCTGCCTCAGTTAGGTCTATGCCCTTCTGTAGTGCATCCAATACCCCCTGATCGCCTGACTCCAATCCGATCTGCAGCATGGTACAGCCTGAGCGCTTAAGTTCCCTGCAGAAGTCAAGGTCAGTGAGGTGACTGGTGAACCTGGCAAACCCATACCAGGGGACGCGTAAGGGGCATGCGGCAAGCGCGGCAAGGAGAGAAGGACTCAAGGCATTGTCGAGGAGGTGGACCAGCGAGGGATTTTCCCGTGCAATCAGGGCTTTGAGATCATGCAAAACGTCCTGGGAGGTTGAACATCGATAACCCCTGTTCTCTGTCTTTTCGGGACAGAAGGAACACCTTCCCCAATAACATCCGAGAGAAACGCTGTAAGGGAGGACCCTTCCCGGGGAGAAATAGGGGGCGCCCCGCACCGGATCATAGTCCGGCAGACTGGAATCGTCCGCAGCCTGTATTCCAGCCAGAGCGAGGAGCGGCCTCTCTCCCGGACCCGCCACCATTGCATCCACGAGCCCGGCAAAAGGATTCCGCCAATCAAGCCTCTGCAGCCATGAAGTCACCAGTCCTCCACCGAGCATGATCTTCATTGCAGGGGAAAGTTTTTTCACATAACCAATCATGGCAAAGGCTATCAAGGCCTGGCTTAAATAATTCAGAGAAAAACCCACAATGGAAGGATTTTCCTGTTCCAGGACAGCGGGGAGACGCTGCTGAAAGTAGTGATAAAACACATTTTTCTCCGGCATTTCAGAGGCTTGCAAGAGATCGGCGCTGCTCAGCGGCGACCGGGCTTGATCGGTGAAATTGGCGAGACCCAGGGTTGATCCATAGGGTAAGGTTACCACTTGCAGGATACGGGTGATCTCCGTGACAGCCCGTGTATAGCGGCCGATATTGGTATAGGCGTCCCATTGTTCGAGCGCTGCGAGATTGCTCGCAAGATGGCTATATGCGCGTCTCGTCCAGGTATCGTTGTCTCTTCCCTGACCGCCCAGCAGACTCAGGATGCCTTCGATATTGGCATCGAGGAGCATGCAGGGAATGCCATGGCGCCGCAATGCCCCGGCCAGTGTCGCAAGACCGGCGGGAGGTTCGCAGGGTTTCGACACGGGTGGATGGATCAGGAGCATCTTCATGCTTCCTCCTTGAATCAGTTTGTAGACCGCTTGTCAATCCTGCTCTCTGAAGACTCCTTTGAGGAAAACGCCTTGACAGCAGATAATAAGGGATCTAATGGTCTCATGCCATAAGATAAAAAATCTCATAGGAGGTAATACAAAATGAAAAGGTCTTTGACATTGGCGCTGGTGTTGTTGATTGGTCTTGCTTTCGCAACGGCAGGGGTTGCGGCAGAGAAGACGTCCAAAATACACGGCGAAGTGACGAAGATCGACGCCGCGGCGAAGACCGTCACGGTGAAGGACAAGCTAGGCGAGAAGGAGTTCAGCATTGCCGACGATGTGAAGCTCGGCGTATACAAGGCGATCGACGAGATCAAAGCCGGCGAGAAGGTTGTTGTATCCTTCGTTGAGAAAGAGGGGAAGGTCGTCGCAAAGGAGATCAAGAAGGTTGTCGCGAAGGCAAAAAAAGCTGTCCCCAAAGCCGCGGCAAAACCAGCTGAGACAAAGCCAGCAGAAGCCAAGCCTGCTGAAGGCGCTGCACAATAAGAGCGGGGGCGTTGGCCCCCTTTTTTATTCCAAAATCCGCTTTCCTTTCAAAATCCGCCTGAGATCTTTTTTTTTGAAAAAAAGAGCAAACATCCTTGCTTTGCGAGCATTGGCATGTATGATAGAGATATCTGTTTCTGTGAGAAGCGGAAGGGGATATCATGGATAGCGAGGCTGGCATTCAGGAGCGGAGGAAGGAACCGAGAAGACTGGCCCGGTTCCTTGCCCTGGTAAAGATAGGTGCGAATCTCTATGGCCGGGGCTATATGAGGGACATCAGCCTCAGCGGGGCCTGTCTGGAATCCGTGAGTATCTTCAAACTCATCAGGCCTGCCCGCGCCTTTGACCTCAAGGGCCTGCCCATTTCCTTACGCTCCACCACACCATCGATTGCCCTCCAGGGCAAGGTTGTGCGTGTTGATCCTTCCAGGGGGGGAACGGGCATAGCGGTTACAGTAACGACGGACGATACCCTCTGGCGGAATGTGTGCTCAGGTCTCAGTCTGGATTGAGGGGAAAGTCTTCAGGAAGGAGCCGGGGTCCTTTTTTACAAGAGGTTCCCCTGGCTTTTTTTAATCCTCTCCGCCCCCCTCGTACATGGCGTCGATGATACCCTTGTTCTTCTGCGCAATGACCTTGCGTCGGATCTTCAAGGTAGCCGTGATCTCGCCCGCCTGAATACTGAAATCCCTCGATATAAGGGTGAATTACTTGATCTTTTCGAAGCGTGCCAGATCGTTTGAGGCCTCGTTAACCCGCTTCTGATAGAACTCCTCTATCTTTGGTCTTTTCACCTGCTCCTCGCGGGAGGCATGCTGGATATTACTCGCCTTGGCGTATACCTCCAGCGAAGGAAAGGTAATGATTACCAATCCAAAACGTCTTCGATGTTTCTCTTTTTAAGATCTTTTTGGAAGGGGACGATAATATGGAAATGAATATATCCCTGTTCGTGAGACGGGTGTTCAACTTTCTTTCTGAAAAAGTGTGCTTCACCTTCGCGGTGTGCTTTTTCTCCATCTTTGGCGCTACAGCAGCCGTCCCCGCCATGATATTCATGTGGGCCACCGTGGATTACGCCACCCCGGATGCCCTGTGGGACGATGTCATCCTCTGTGCCATCCTCATCGGCAGCGCCGCTCTGATCCACTATTTCTTTTTCGGTCTGGCCAGACTGTGGGGAAAACGGTGGGAACTGAAGAGTCTTGCGGTGCTGAACGACCATGTCCGGGGTCTCTCCCTCCCTCTCGAGGTGCCCAACGAGACACTTAAAGAGATATCTCATCAATTGGAGAAACTCCCTTATCTAAATTCCATGCTCGCAACGATATTGTCGTCCCCCGTGTTCGTCATCGCCGTCCTCCAGGAGGTGCTCGTCACGTACAATTGGCACAATGGGCTGGCCATATTCAGAGGGGCGCTGATCGCCTGGCTCATCTACATCATGTTCACCTTCCTCATCACCGAGCTCATCACCACGGACGTGAGGCGTGATGCCCGCTGGCTCCTCGCCATGCGCGATGCTTGGGATGGCCCGCGCTATTCCTCCTCCTTATTGATGAAGTTCGGTTTCATCCTCATCCTTATGCTCGTCAGCAGCATCATCACCCATGGGGTGACATCCAGCAAGGTCATCCACTCACCCCTCCTCTCTGTCTTCATTTTCACGGCCATGATCCTCATCGTCGGGGTGTTCATGTGCGTGCTCATCTTCCTGTCTATCAAGAACAACCTGCAGGAGATCCATGAGACCTCGTCCGACCTGAGCGAAGGCCAGAGTGCCCAGTTCATATCCGGGAGCATCGACCGGGAATTCATCGAGACCGCGACCGGCATATACATTGCCGCCCAGAAGATCGTCGAATTCCGGGATGAGCTCCAGAAGCTCAATGCCGAACTCGAGGAGAAGGTGCAGGAACGGACGGCCGAGATCAAACTCCTGTCGATCACCGATTCTCTCACCGGTTGTTACAATCGGGGGTATCTGACCGAGCATCTGCCCAAGGAGATCAAGAAGGCGTGCCGATATACGCGCCCCTTTTCCATTGTCTTATGCGATCTCGATCAATTTAAGCCGGTCAACGACACCTATGGTCATCAGGCCGGGGATCAGGTCTTGCTGGAATTCGTCTTGTGCATTAAGGGTCACTATAGGAACGACCTCGACTGGGTGGCCCGCTATGGTGGAGATGAGTTCCTCATCGTCCTTCCAGAGACCGATATCCACGGTGCTTCCTGCCTCGCGGAGAGACTCCGCCAAGGCACCTCCAGCAGGGTGATCAAATTCAATGGCCGGGAGCTCCAGATAACCGCAAGTTTTGGGGTGACCGGATTTAGTCCCGGTACGCCCGAAGAAACGCTCACCCCGGAGGCCATCATCGACCAGGCCGATACTTACCTCTATCAGGCGAAACAGGAGGGAAGGAACAGGGTGGTCGCCGGTGAACTCTCCACAAGCTTCATAATCAATGCATGATGAACCAGCGGTATTCCCGGATGTGATCCAGGAGCTCGAAGATGATCTCCTGCGCTTCGTTTGCACATGCCCGGTTTGAGAAGATGAAATTCATGCCCGGGGATTTCTTAAGACCGATAAGTTCCATGAGCGCGCCCGTCATGGTCCGCCGCTGAAATGCCCGCGCCACTGCTACGAGATGGGAAAAGCGGATGGTGAATTCGGAGTGCCCGACCAGGCGTATTTCCCGCGGAAAGGCATCCGGATTGAGCCCCTTGCCGAGGAACTGCATGTCTTTGGGGATGAGAGGGTCGCTCGCGTGCTCTGCAATGAATATGGGGATCTTTTTCCTGCAGATCGCTTCCACGAGCGTTATGGCCCCGATGTTGAGGTTGAAATGAAGACTTGCGGGTATCTCCAGACCGTAGGCATCGATTACCTGTCCTGCATCATGCGGCAGGTCCTGGGGGTCGAGGTCAATCCAGGCGTCGAGATCACCGATAACCTCGTTCAAGATGATGAGGTCCACCCCGGATATGGCATGGATGAGTTCATGGATGTCCGCCTGGATAAAGGTGACCATCCCGTCCCACATGCCCACCTTTCTCCTCTGGCGGTTCAGCAGGGATTTCGACAGGTCGACCATGACCACCCTTTTCACAAAGTCGGCATGGGCGCTTAAAAGGCCGTGCATCAGGCTTCCATACCCGCCTCCGATCTCCATGACCGTCGCCCCCCGCTTGAGGATTCCCTTGCTTATCAGGAAATCACCAATGAGCGCGCCATAAGGCCTGGGATTCTTAAGACATAACATGTAGGGAGAATCCGGGGACGAGAATGCCTCGCAGATGGTGTACTCCTTCATGAGGTCTACGGGGGCCCGCTTGTGGAACCCCCTCGTAGTGTTCATCGATGCCATATCACGGCCCTATATCCTATTCCCCAAACTCTGTACATATGCAATCCTTTCCTCTCACGGCTGTCGAAGATAATCAACCCCCCCATCCCCCCTGCATCTTTTCGAAGACCTAGACATCCGCTGGCACCCCTTGAGATCAAGGGGGGGGTTGAGCTTTTCGACACTTCCCGCGCGAGGGACATTCCTTGCCGGTTGATGTGCCGATATTTCTGTGCTAGATGAAGCCCAACACGAAGGAGGACATTGTATGAAAAAGATAATAAGATCAGGCATGTACTCGCTCTTTTTTGTCTTCTTCCTCTCGAGGATGGCATTGGCTGCATCGGCCGATATGTTCCAGGGCGACTGGGTGGCGGACGTGGCACAGAAGGTCATACCTTCCGTCGTGAACATATCCTCCACTAAAACCGTTGTCATCGAACAGTCCCCGTTCTTTTCCGATCCGTTCTTCCGGGAATTCTTCGGCAATGTCCCGCACGAACGGGTACAAAGGGCACTCGGCTCTGGGGTCATTATCACATCCGACGGCTACATCATTACGAACAATCACGTCGTGGGCGGTGCGGACAAGGTCGAGGTGCGGCTGTCGGATGAGCGGGTCTTTACTGCCCGCATCATCGGGACCGATCCCAAGAGCGATGTGGCGATCGTCAAGATCGATGCCAAAGGTCTGCCTACCATTCCCGTAGGCGATACCTCCAAGCTCAGGATCGGCACCTTTGTCCTGGCCGTCGGGAACCCGTTCGGCCTGGGTCAGACCGTCACCATGGGCATTATCAGCGCGCTCGGCAGGTCCGGCCTCGGCATCACCGATTACGAGAACTTCATCCAGACCGATGCCGCCATCAACCCGGGGAATTCCGGCGGGGCGCTGGTCAACATGAAGGGCGAGCTCATTGGGATCAACACCGCCATCCTCTCCCAGTCAGGTGGCAACGTAGGCATCGGGTTTGCCATCCCCGTGGACCTGGCGATGTCGGTGAAGAACAGTCTCATCCGCTATGGCAAGGTAGTCAGGGGCTGGCTCGGGGTGACCGCGCAGGATATCGACCCGAAGATCGCCAAGACCCTGAATCTCGGCTCCACCAAGGGGGTGCTGGTATCCGATGTGGCCAAGACATCACCTGCCAGCACGGCAGGCATCAAGAGGGGCGATGTGCTCACGGCAATCAACGGCAAACCCGTAATCAGCGCCTCCTCCTTGCGGTTCGCGGTCTCGGAGTTGACCCCTGGCACACCGGTCAAGGTCACCGTCTTCCGGGATGGAAAGGAATGGATTATCCCCGTTACGATCGGGGATCTCGCCAAGGCCACCGTGGCTGAGGACAGATTCGCCGTCAAAGATAACCGTTTTCTAGCAGGTCTCACGGTCAGCGAGATAACCCCCACCATACGGGAAACCCTGAATCTTGATCCGGACATGGCAGGGATCGTCGTGCTGGAGGTGACAAGGGGAACCCCCGCAGAATCTACCGGCATACGCCCGGGGGATCTGATCCTCAAAATCAACGACAAGGCCATTAAAGACCTCAGCGAGTTGAAAAAGGCCGTAGCTGCCTTGACCAGCAGGAAGATGAGTATCACCATATACCGGAACGGTATGATCATGAGCACCACGATCATCAGATAACTCCTCTCTATGAAGCGCCTTTGGATGGTCCTGCTTGTCCTCGCCGGAGTCGCTACCGGCGTCGGCCTCTATTGGTGGTATCTCACCACCCCGGTGTATGCCCTGAGTCAGGTGAACGCATCCATCAAGGGGCACGACTGGGACACGTTCACCATCTTCGTGGATGTGGACAGCCTCGCTGATACTACCGCCACGGATTTCGCTGCAAGCGCCGCAGAGGCCATGGAGGAAAAGAGGCTCTCCCGCATCATCACCAAGGGATTGAGCGCCCTCCTCGCCATCAAGGTGAGGACCTCGCTCAGGGATGACCTCAAGGGCTGGGTCACGGGTGCTCCGCCGGAAAGGAAAGGGGCCTTGAGCTCGTTTCTGCCAACCCCATCGGAGAGCAAAACATCCCTCAAGAAGATATCCTGGAAGGGGGCCGTTGCCAAGGCCAGGGTCGGTATCGGGAATGACGCCGTACTCGAGCTGGAGCTTGAGAAGACAGGCGAAAACTGGCGGGTGACGAGGATCCTCAACGTACGGGAGCTATATGAGAAGTCGAAGAAGAAGTAATGGCCGGGGGCTGAAATGCGTACCGTTGTGCAGAGGGTGAAGTCGGCTTCCGTCCAGGTTGACGGCCGTGGGGTGTCACGCATCGATATTGGCCTTTGCTGCCTCGTCGGCGTCGAGGTCTCTGACGGCAACCAGGATATCGAATACACGGCGAACAAGATCTGCTCCCTGAGAATTTTCGACGACGAAAAGCGGCAGATGAACCTTGATGTCGCCGCAGCGAAAGGGGCTATCCTCCTCATCTCCCAGTTCACGCTGCTCGGCGATGCCCGCAAGGGACGGCGACCGTCGTATGCCGGCGCCGAGCCACCCGTGACCGCCCGGACGTTACTCGAGCGGCTCGTGGAGCGGGTACGGGAGCTCCATTCCGGCACGGTAGCTACCGGCGTGTTCCAAGCCGAGATGGACGTGGCGATCGTCAACCATGGCCCGGTCACCATCCTCCTCGACAGCCGCAAATTATTCTAACTACCCAATTTAACGACCATTTTTGTCTCAAGGGGGCCAACCGGTTTGCTGGATGTATAACCCTCCTGAAGATGCAGGGGGGGATGGGAGGTGTGACCCGGGATATTCTTGGTCCTTATCCAGCGTGCGGTCTAACGGCCGTCGAATTTTGCTGTCCTGCAAAATTGTGGACTTTTTTTCTCACACCTTGATATAAAGCAGCGGAAGTAGGTGGAACCGCACCGTTACTTATGACTCCCTATGGAACCTGTCCCTGTCCTGGAATACAGGTATTCATACGAATTCCACGGCCGGTTTACTATATGCTGCCAGCTAACGCGCATAACAGTCTACTTTCATTCTTACCGCGACCGCGGCTTTGGTTCGCTGCCGCCATTTCGTTCTTTGGTTCGAAATCTTGAGCGTGCCGTATCTAACCCGCAAAATGATTGTATCCCATTTTTACTTCCAGCCTGCGGCCTTCCTTGAGGATATAGATTCCGTTTTCTTTTGGCAGAATCTCACCCACCACAGTGAAGTCGGAAAATTCTTTTTGTAGGGTGGGGATATTTTCCTGAGGGATAGTGAACACAAGCTCAAAGTCCTCGCCGCCATAAAGTGCGTATTGATGAGGGTCGCCAGAAACAGCCCGTGCCGCTTCGATGGTGTCCTGAGAGAGGGGAATATTCTCCCAGTCGATGCGCGCCCCGGTGCCGCTCTCCTCGCAGATGTGCGTCACCTCGCTTCCCAGGCCGTCACTCACGTCGATCATGGCATGGGCATGGCGTGCTATCGCCTTGCCTTCGCGCTCCAGCCGGCATTGCGGCTCCAGGTGTCCGTTCAGGTAACCTTCCTTTTTGCCATTCCGGAGAAGCCGCAGGCCCGCCTCGCTCTTGCCCAAAGTGCCCGTGACGCAGATGAGGTCGCCCGGCATGGCATGGGAGCGCAAGCGCACCAAGTTTCTGTCCACATCACCAATGAGCGCCAGGTTGAGCACGAGCTCCCGGCCATGCGTGGTGTCGCCTCCGATGAGGGCCACGTTGTGTTTCCGGGCCGCATCATACAGACCGCGATAGAAGTCGTCCATGAACTCCACCTGGGTATCGGCTGTTAGCGCGAGCGATATGAAGGCCCAGCGGGGGGTCCCTCCCATGGCCACGATGTCCGAGACGTTCACCTCCATAAGCTTTTTCCCCACCTGGTTTAGGCTGTGCCATGCCAGGGAGAAGTGGTCGTTCTCCACCATCATGTCGACGGTGACCAGCAGATATTTATCGGGAGTATACTCCAGGACCGCGCAGTCGTCGCCTACCCCCTTGACGATGGCGGGATCGTTATAAGACACACCCGTGACGCGCCTGATGAAGGCAAACTCGCCGCCGATTTCCGATATCTTCATTTGTGGTATTGCTCTCTGCACTCCCTATTGATCTTTGCCGAGCAGAAGTCGCCGCACATGGTGCAGACTTCCGCTTCCTCCTTACCCGTCTCCTTCCGAATAGCGCGCGCCTTTTCCGGGTTGAGCGCAATGTTGTACATGCCCTCCCAGTTCAGGTTGCTCCGCATCCGGGACATGGCGTCGTCGCGGTCTCGCGCGCCCGGTATACCGCGCGCGATATCCGCTGCGTGCGCAGCGATCTTTGAGGCGATCACCCCGTCGATGACGTCCTGGATATCGGGAAGGCCCAGATGCTCCTTCGGCGTGAGGTAGCAGAGGAAATCCGCTCCGTAGTAGGCTGCCAGAGCCCCGCCGATGGCGCCGGTGAGGTGATCGTACCCGGGCGAGCAATCGGTCACAAGCGGTCCCAGCACGTAGAAAGGCGCGCCGTTGCAGTACTTTTTCTGCAGTTCTACATTCTCCTTTATCATGTGCAGGGGCACGTGTCCCGGTCCCTCGACTATCACCTGAACGTTTTTCGCCTGCGACCGCGCGGCCAGTTCACCCAGGGTCTTGAGCTCCTCGATTTGAGCCGGGTCCGTGGCGTCGGCAAGACAGCCGGGCCGTAGACCGTCGCCTAGGCTTAAAACCACATCGTACTGCTTTGCCATGTCAAGGATCTCGTCATAGTGGGTATAAAGGGGATTTTCTCTATGGTGATGGAGCATCCATTTTATAAGAAAGCTTCCGCCACGCGATACTACTCCCATGATACGGGATTCCAGTAGGGGGATGCACTTCAGCGTGACTCCGCAGTGTACGGTAATGAAGTCCACCCCGTCCTCGATGTGCCGCCGTATGGAATCGAGGAAATCGTCCTCCGTAAGGCCGGCCACATCGGGGCAGCGCACGATGGCCTCGTACACGGGTACCGTGCCTACAGGCACCTGTGAAGCACGGATGATAGCCCGGCGCATTGCGCGGATATCGCCGCCGGTGGAGAGGTCCATCACCGTGTCGGCACCATACTTGACGGCTACGGCGAGCTTCTCAAGTTCCTGCGTCGGGTCGGCGTTGTAGTTGGACGTCCCGATATTGGCGTTGATCTTTATTTTCAGGCCCTTGCCGATCCCCACCGGCACGCAGTCATGGAACGCGCTCTTAAGGATCACGGTGTACCCGGACGCGATATGCTTCCGTATCTCATCCGCACTTAAAGGCTCTCGCTCCGCCACTGCTTGCATCTCCGGGGAGATGCACTTGTTTTTCGCAGATTCCAGTTGTGTCATAAGCCGAACCCCCTTTGAAATTTTCGTATTTCGGTGGCCACGTCAGGTTTCGTCACCACGGCCGATATGGCGCAGACCATATCGGCCCCCGCCTCGATTACTGCGCCCACGTTGGAGAGGTCAATGCCGCCAATGGCCACGATTGGTGCCCGGCAGGCGAGCCGTATCGCTTTCAGGGTCTCAACCCCACACGGCTCGCCTGCGTCGGATTTAGTAGCGGTGGCGAAGATGGGGCTTACGCCCAGGTAGTCGGCACCCAGGTCTACGGCTTCAATGGCCTCCTCGACATTGTGCACGGACACACCGATGATTTTATCCTTACCCAACAGCCGGCGGGCTTCCAGAT
>Ga0315293_10005251_pt1 | contig 12189 bp, 11 predicted proteins | sample YL17G13_20_MG_FD_203071 | JGI IMG/M metagenome (GOLD analysis project Ga0315293, IMG submission 203071) | Sediment microbial communities from Yellowstone Lake, YNP, Wyoming, USA - YL17G13_20 | ecosystem: Environmental > Aquatic > Freshwater > Lake > Sediment | place: USA: Wyoming | collected... | reverse complement strand
TGGTACGCATTTTTATTTGCTCAGCGGCCTGCGATTTTGGGCAGGGATGTTACTATCGAACAATTAAAACAGGGGCAGTTTTTCAACCCCGACCTGATTTTGATTGTCGATACCAATAGTCACAATCAGCTTGACACATTCGATGAGTACCTCAAACAAAATAATAAACCCATATTGGTCATTGACCACCATGTAACCTCTGATGGCCTGGGCGATATTGAGTTAATAGACACTTCTGCTGCCGCCAACGGCGTAGTCGTCCTCGATTTCTTCAGATATGCCGGCTGGAAAATAACTCCTGCGATTGCACAGGCGTTATTTGTTGCGATAGCGACCGATACCGGCTGGTTCCACTTCTGTAATGTCGACAGCAGAACGCACAAAAGTGCCGCCGATTTGATTGACTACGGCGCCGTCCCCAATCAGATTTACCATCAGTTGTATCAGAGTTTTTCGCCGCAGCGTTTTAAGTTGATGGTTACAATGTTAGGAACGCTCGAATTGCATTTTGACGGTCGTTTCGCAACACAATATTTGCGTCAGGCCGACTTCGAACGAACCGGCGCCTCATACATGGACACTGAGAGTTTAATTGACGAGTGCCAGCGGATAGACAGCGTTGAAGTGGCCGCCTTATTTGTCGAATTGAAGGATGGCCAAATTAAATGTTCATTACGCAGCAGGGGTTCTGTCGATGTCCGCCAGATTGCGCAAAAGTATGGCGGCGGAGGCCACACCATGGCAGCCGGCTTACATCTGCCAGGCCCCCTCGAGAACGCAATGCAGACAATCAAATCACAAGTTGGTAAAAAACTATCGACAAGTTAGTCAGATACATGGTATGATACGGCAATAAACTTAAAAAATTAATTTCAAACTAAAGGGGAATGACCATGGGCACAAAAGGCATAGAAATCGTTGGGATGGATGTTAAGGAACTTTTGAATCTCCTAAACAGGGCGTATTGCGATGAATGGCTTGCATATTATCAATACTGGATCGGCTCAAAAATTGTTAAAGGGCCCATGAAAGAGGCCGCTATCGCCGAATTAATACAGCACGCAACCGATGAGCTTAATCATGCAACGATGCTTACCATGCGTATAATTCAACTTGGGGGCACTCCTATTACAAAACCGGCAGACTGGTATAAATATACCAACTGCGGCTATGATGCCCCTGATGACCCGTTTATAAGGACAATTTTAAAGCAGAATATCAAAGGCGAACAGTGTGCCATTAACACCTATAAAAAGCTTATGGAAACAACGCTTAACAAGGACCCGGTTACATATAACATAGTGCTTCAAATTATCACGCAGGAAGTTGAGCATGAGGAAGATCTGCAGGCACTGCTCAATGATATTGAGATAATGATGAAAAATGTGGCGGTTTCTTAGGGCAAATCTTAAGCCCAAAGCCGGTATTATCGAATAACACTGTTTATTTTTAGGGCAGGTCGAAGAAAGCCCGGCTGGTCGCAGTAACAGCGTTTGCGAAATCAGACAAGCTCATTTCCTTTAAGTCGGCGAGGAATTTTGCGGTGTGCACCATCAGCGCCGGCTCATTTACTTTTTGCTTACGCATCGGCTCAGGGGACATATAGGGACAATCGGTCTCAATCATCAGTCTATCGAGCGGGACGACTTTGGCGCTCTGACGGGCGGATCCGGCATTTTTGAAGGTGACTACGCCGGTGAAAGAGATGTAATAACCTTTATCAAGAATCATTTTGGCCTGTTCGGGGGAGTAATTGAAGCAATGAAAGACTATTCTTTTAATATCCCTGCCGAACTGGGCCAGCACATCCAGCGTTTCATCGAACCCCTGACGGGAATGCACTATAATCGGCATATTCGATTCAGCCGCGATTTTCAAATGCTGAGCAAAAAGGCGTATCTGGTCCTGCGGTTTTGAAAAATCGTAATGAAAATCCAGCCCCGTCTCGCCGATTGCAAGTACTTTTAGATGCCGGGCAAGTTTTTCGAGGTCTTTTAATGTGTTGGCGGTTACGTTTTTGGCATAATGAGGATGTATTCCGACGGCTGCATACAAATTATCGAATTTGTCTATAAGCTCGATTACCTTGAGGTTATCCTGCGGGTCGGTGCCTACGGTTATCCAGCCGGTAACGCCGGCATCGACGCTTCGGGCTAAAACAGCATCGACCTGGCCAAATAGCGGGTCAAATGTTAAATGGCAATGTGTATCAATCATAAAAAAATGTTACGGCACAAAGGCATTGGGATAATGCCTTATCTGTATCGGGCCTTTTCGGCCGAGAACTATTGTAACAAAATCAAAGCGGCATGGTCTATCCTGAATATTTTGAGCGGCAAGAAAATAATCGGCTGTTCTGGATAACTTTGCCTTTTTTGCGGGTGTGATGACGGATTCGACCGGCTCGAAGCTTTCATCGGCACGGGTCTTTACCTCGACAAAAACGATAGAGCCATCGGTATCGATCATAACAAGGTCGAGTTCGCCCGTCCTGCAGGAGAAATTATGGGTGAGTTTTTTTAGCCCTTTTTTGCGGAGAAATTTTGCACACTGCCTCTCGCCCCACCGGCCAAGCAGTTTCCTGTCGGCCAGGAGTCTTTTTCTATTGAATATCCAGCCAAACAATGCCATTTGCGATTTTTGATGTGTCCCTGTACGCCAAACGCTTTTCTTAGCTCGCTACGGTATGTTTGCTGTGGCGATGGGCAAGTTTGATGGACTTGCCTGTGCGTTCGCGGAGGAAATAAAGTTTTGCGCGTCTGGTTTTACCGCTTCGAACCGGCTTGACATCAACGACATTGGGAGAATGTATCGGGAAAACACGCTCGACGCCCTCTTCATCCACAACGCGGCGGACAGTGAAGGTTTCGCTGATACCGTGACCTCTGCGGGCAATAACGGTACCGGTGAATATCTGAATACGCTCTTTGTCGCCCTCAGTGATTTTGCAGTGGACGTCAACAATATCGCCGATTTCAAAATGCGGCATATTTTTTCTCAGGCATTTACTTTCAACAGCATTTAAAATTTCAGTTTTCACCGGTATATCTCCTATCGCTCACTAATGTTACTTGGATTTCCGCAAAGTTACGGAAGCCAATCATAGCCGCTGCACAGGGCGGCTTTTTACAAAGAATTTAGAAGTATAATCAAAATTTGTCCTGAAAACAAGGACTTTTTTTCACAAGTTATCGTTTTTTTGCAGGTCCGGACGCCATTTTTTCGTTCTTTCGAGCGCCTGCTGACGCCGCCACTGAGCAATTTTGGCGTGGTTGCCGCTCAAAAGGACATCTGGCACCTTCATATCACGAAAAACTTCCGGCCTTGTGTACTGCGGATATTCGAGCAGACCTTCGCTGAAAGATTCGTCCCTGGCGGAGTTCTCATCGCCTAAGGCACCCGCAAGGAGTCTGACGACGGCATCGATTATCACCATAGCCGCCAGTTCTCCGCCGCTGAGGACAAAGTCGCCTATTGAGATTTGCTCAGTGCCAAGGCCGACACGGATTCGCTCATCGAAGCCCTCGTATCTTCCTGATATAAGAATAAGCCGGTTTTCGCTGCTAAGTTCGACCGCCTTTGGCTGGTTGAATTTCTGTCCCTGCGGGGTGAGCAGAATAAGCCGACCTTTTTCGGGCGAGAGTTTTTGGACATATTCGACGCAGTCGAAAATAGGTCCCGGCATCATAACCATACCGGGTCCGCCGCCATAAGGTTTATCATCGACCTTTTTGTAGCTGTCGGCGGCAAAGTCCCGAATATTGGTTAAAACAATATCGACAATGCCGGCATCCTGAGCCCTTTTTAATATCGAGTGGCTCAGAGGCGACTGGAACATTTCCGGAAAAAGCGTCAGGCAATCAATTCTCATGATGATTTATTTTTTATCCGCAGAGGGTGGTGCCGCGGCTTCTGCTGCCGGAGCGGCCTGTTCTTCGGCTTTCTTTGCAGCAAGTGCGGCCTTTTCGCCTTTTGTAAACGGCAGGCCTTTCTTGCGGGCAAGCGCTAGTGCCTTTGCTCTGCGTGCGGTTTTGTCCTTCAGGTATTCAGTCTTGATACCCTGTCTGGACAAAATCTGTGCCACGGTATCAGAGGGTATTGCGCCTTTTTCGAGCCAATATTTTACACGGTCAAGTTTTAGAACCAACTGCTTGGCCTGGTCTTTTTCAATGGGGTCGTAATGACCGAGATTTTCGACTATTCTGCCATCACGGGGTGTGCGGGAATCGATAACATTGATTCTGTAAAACGGACGATGCCGCCTGCCCATTCGGGTCATTCTTAACTTCACTGACATAAACTTTTCCTTTCGCTAAGCTTTATAATAAATTTTCGTGATTTTGCACATCGCAAATCACGAAACACGTTTACAATGCAAAGTATAACCATTTATAAAAATCGCCAGATTCGCAGGGTCAACCTGGGCATCGGATGCGATTTTCTGAACCTGCTCATCCGTGAGGTTGGCAGCGTTTTCCTTTTCTGCAGGAGTCATAATCGCCACCGCTTTTTTTAACTGCTCGAGCTCCTCGATACTTGGCGCAACGAGCATTGCCAGTTCGCTGTCTCCTTCATTGTCCTGAAACTGGCTTCTGACAAGCCTGCCGTAATCGCTGCCTGCAAAACGAGTCAGCTTTTGGATATATTCATCAATCGAGATTTTTGGTTTCATCGTCGTTGTATTTTCCCCCTTCGTTTAATTATTTGTTTTCTTCTCGACCGCTGCTTGATTTTTTTACCGCCTGACATAGCGGCGCCAATCGCATCGAGACTTAATCCTCCGGAAAACAGTGCTTTTAGTCCGCCGAATCTTCCGCCGGACATGGCTTTCATCATGTCGCGGCTTCTCATAAAGGTTTTGACCAGGCCTGCAACATCGTTGACCTCTGCGCCGGCACCGGCGGCGATTCTTCTTCGCCTCGAGGAATCTATGATATCCGGGTCCTGCCGTTCCTGCTTAGTCATCGAATGGACAAGGCCTTCCATTTTGCCGATTGCATTGTCGTCCATATCGAGCTCGTCGAGCTGGCTGCCTATGCCGGGCATCATTTTGAGCATATCCTTCATACCGCCCATTTTTTTTACGGCCTGCATCTGCTGAAGGAAATCATCGAAGTTGAAGCTGCCTTTGGCCATTTTCTGCTGGAATTTGGCGGCTTCTTCAACATTGAACTGCTCCTGTGCTTTTTCGACCAGCGTTACGACATCGCCCATGCCGAGGATTCTGCCGGCCATGCGGTCGGGGTGGAATTCCTCGAGCTTGTCTAACTTTTCGCCGACGCCGATGAATTTTATGGGTTTTCCGGTAACGGCCTTTACGCTCAGTGCCGCACCGCCGCGGGCATCGCCGTCGAGTTTGGTAAGTATGACGCCGTCGAGTTCGAGACGGTCGTTGAATTCTTTTGCGGAATTGACTGCATCCTGGCCTGTCATCGAATCGCAGACAAGATAAATCTGATGCGGAGTAACCGCCTTTGCGACATTTGCGATTTCCGACATCATTTCCTGGTCTATATGAAGCCGGCCTGCGGTATCGAGTACGACGACATCGAAACCGTTTTGCCGGGCGTGGGCTACGGCGTTTTTAGCGACGCTGACTGGGTTTTTGCTGTCTTCACTATAGACAGGTATATTTGTCTGCTGTCCGAGTATCTTTAACTGGTCTATAGCAGCGGGTCTTTGGAGGTCGTCGGCGACCAAAAGCGGCTTTTTGCCCTTTGCAACAAGGTAATTGCCTAACTTTGCGGCGGTGGTGGTCTTGCCGCAACCCTGCAGGCCGGCAAGCATAATAATGGTAGGACCCGGTGAAACATAGTAGATATTAGTATCGACAGGGCCCATCAGGCGGGTCAGCTCATCGTGGACGATTTTGACAAAGACCTGGCTGGGGTGGAGACTTTTTATTACCTCGGCGCCGACAGAGGCCTGCGTAACGTCTTTACAGAACTGCTTGGCTACATTGTAGTTAACGTCTGCTTCGAGCAGTGCCTTACGGACATCGCGCAGGGCGTCGGAGACGTTGGCTTCGGTGATTCTGCCTCTGCCTGAAAGCGACTTGAAAACCGAACTGAATTTTTCCGTCAACGATTCAAACACTTTATCTGCCTGTACTTACAATAGTCAGGGTACTTTCAGCGCAGGGACTTACCTGCGCCAAAACGAGGATTATAAGGTACTTAAATTAATTATGCAAGGAGAAAACTATAGCTCTGCTTTTCGTGTTTAAATGGGTGCACTTCACGTTTGTAGGTGGTTTTTTCACGCTGCAAGGGGTTTTCTTACCTTTCACACTTTTCTCACCTGTCGCCTGCCAATTGTCTTCTTTCCTCCCCAATAATCAATAATCATTTATCAATTATCAATTAAACTGTCTTCCCAGTCTTTTGTTTATTTCCCCTTGTTTTGGTCTGCAATAATCTTATAATAGTTTCGTTGTATTTTGTTATTGCGACAGGAAAGGAGCCCCGGTGCCAGACAAATTTCTTTATTATGGCGATAACCTCGACATCCTGCGGCGATACATAGCCGATGAGTCTGTCGACCTGATTTATCTCGACCCGCCTTTCAAAAGCGACCAAAATTACAACGTCCTCTTTCAGGAGCAAAAGGGGCAACCACCTCACCAAAGCAATTATCATAAAAGCTAAAAAGTGAAAAGGAGTTTCTAAAAATTATGACGATCTTTCAAAAAATCGAAAAGTTTGTTTATGATGTTTTCAAAACGACTTTGGAAATATTTCTCGAAGCTTTAAAATTAAGCCCTAATGCGCAAGGTTATGTAAGCGGCTCTATCACTGAATTGTTATTGAAGAAAAAGATCGAACAGCTAGGTTTTGAAGTAAAACGAATTCGTGAAAAATGGGAGGGCAAAAAACATTCTAAGCATCATGGCGATTTTTATTTTCGTAAAAATGCACAAAATCCTTGGTTCGTTCTTGAATCAAAAGGGGTAAAATCCAACACGGAAGATTGGAATAAACTTTACAATTATCCTCAACTCAAAAAAATTCTTTTTGATTATCACGAAATAATTCATTGGATTGATGACACAAAAGATATTGAGCCACAAATCGCCACGTGGATTTCTGATAATCTTCCAGAAATGGTTAACGTTCCAACTCTTTATAATTATGAAGAAATCCAAGGTTATTTAAGTAGTCCTCCCAAAAGAGAAACTCCGAAATTTCTTGCGATGAGAGAGCTTGCTAAATATTCGCGAGACGAAATAGATACAATGATACGTGATAGATTGAAATATTTAATGAGCAAGATTATGGTTCTTGACACTCACTTTGTATCGGGAACATCTGGTGCAAGTGAGAGGACGCAGGCGACGCCGCGAAAGGACGAATTCAATCTTATTTCCATAGACATTGTTCTTAGGTACCATGAACATAAGTTTTTATTCGCAAACCCCAAACACCTTGACTCCTCCGGCAAAGACCCGAATCACTTACAACAAAACTACATTATGGGCTTTGTATTTCCACAAGCAGATGGTTCATTAATTCTCAACCTGACGGATGAATGGAATGAGGATTTTAATGAAATTTATGAATCACTTGACCCGGCAGATGCTGTGAATGAAAGCGAAATGCAGATAGATAACCGAAATATAATTATTGAAAATTAGCCTTGCTTTTAACACGAACGTGTGTTACGCTCCACACAAATATGTCATAGGTTGTATGGCTGAGGTAAAAATGGACTTAACACTCAACTTTGAGCTCTCAAAAGAAGACAATCTCCTAAAGAGATTTGAAGAGATTCATAACCACATATATGCAAACGACGGCTTGTCAACTCAACAGACGCTTGAAGAAATCATAAAAATTCTGTTCATTAAAGTTTTTGATGAGAATAACAAGAGTAATCAGTTTAAGATTTCCTCTGATGAACTGAACCACCTCAAGCAGTCCAACTCTGCTCAAAATTTTGTAAAACGGATTTCAAATCTGCTCGAAGAAACAAAAAAGGAATTCAAAGATATTTTTGATGCAGATGAAAAAATTCGCCTTTCAAATGGTGCTCTTGGATTTACAGTAAATAAATTACAAGCAATTTCTCTTTCGGATTCTTCTTCCGATGCGAAAGGTTTGGCGTTTCAAAAATTCTTAGCCCATCAAGAAAAAGATGGAAGAGGACAGTTTTTTACTCCAGAACCGGTAGTTGATTTTTGTGTTGAAATTATTCAGCCTAAACCTGATGAAACCATTATTGATCCTGCTTGTGGCAGCGGCGGATTTTTAATTTCATCCTTAAAATATATTCTCAAAAACAATCCAAAAGCAAAAAGCGAACATTTTGTAGCAAGCAATTTATTCGGACTTGACATTAATAAAAGCATTGCCAGAATTGCAAAAATGAAATTATTACTCGAAGCAAACGGGCAAGCAAATATTTTTTGCACCAATTCCCTTGAAGACCTTGACGAAATCAGGTTGACTATTTCGGGAGCACTAAACAAAAAATCTTTTGATGGTTTTGATATTGTGCTGACAAATCCACCATTTGGAACTGTTGGAAAAATCACCAACACAAAAATACTTTCTCAGTATGATTTAGGCTATAAGTGGGCTGGCTCGGATAATCAATTTTATAAAACAAAAACTTTGAGTAATGGCTTGGCAGCAGAAATTTTATTTATTGAAAGGTGTTTGCAACTGCTGAAAGAAGGCGGACGACTCGGAATGGTTTTGCCAAATGGTCATTTTGAAAATTCATCCTTGGAATACTTGAGGTTCTACATTAAACAGAAAGCAAACGTACTTGCTATTGTAAATCTGCCGCAAGAAACATTTATCCCCTATGGAACAGGTGTAAAAACTTCTCTTTTGTTTCTTGAGAAAGAAACTGCGAATACAAAAACTCAATATCCAATTTTTTTTGGCAAAATCAAAAAGCCCGGTTATCAGGGAAACAAAAATGGAACTCCCATTTACAAAAAAGATAAATATGGAATGACGCTCAAAAATAAAAAAGGAATACCTATTTTAGATGAAGATTTTTCCATTGTGGTTGAAGAATACAAAGCGTTTCAAAAAAATAGCGCTATTGATACCGATAATTCTTTTTCAATTAACTTTAACGAATTAAATGGCCGCTTTGACTATGATTTTTATTCTCCTGAAAACAGAAAAATGATTTCGGTATTGGAAGATAAAAATGCTAAACGACTTTGTGAAATTGCTGAAATAATCAAAGCAAAAAGCAAAAAGCTAAATCAATCCGACAAATCCGTAGCGTATGTTGAATTATCCGACATCAACACTCATTCGTTTGAAATCATAAACGCAACATCCTATTTAGTTCACGAATTGCCGAGTAGGGCGTCTTATGAATTGAAAACCGGCGACATTATTACGGCAGTAGCGGGCAATTCTGTTGGAACACAGAAGCATGCCACCGCGTTAGTGACAGATGAATTTGATGGCTGTATTTGCACAAACGGCTTCAGGGTGTTGCGGTATTTGAAGATAGACCCGTATTATTTACTTTATTTTTTGAAAAGCGAATCATTCCTCAAACAAATGTATATGTATCGCACAGGAGCGGCAATTCCTAATGTTTCTGATTACGACTTTGCAAATATTCTTGTAAATATTCCAGAGGAAAAGACCATTACGCGGATTAGCCAAAAAGTAAAAAAAGCATTTGAATTAAGACAAGAATCAAAAATGCTTTTGGAAAGTATAGGTTAGGTTAGTCCGCAATTCAAATTGTGAAACTTCCTGCCCATACGGATTCTCTATTTTACAAATCTGCGTCTAAAAATTCTTCGTGTCTTTGTAAAAATCAGTGTCTATCTGTGAAAGCGGTGGCTAAAAATATCCTTCCCATCTTTCCCATTTTAACAGCTTAACACAGGTGGTCTTTTTTTAACAGGGGTGTAAAAAAGCTGACTTTTTTTGTAAAAAAGTGGTATAAAAGTGTTAAAAAGTGAACAATTTTTGTTAATAAATGCTCAATTCGTGTCAGTTTTTGTCACTTTTTGCAAAACGCTAAAAACGCTCTAACCCCTTTACAGCAAAGGACTAAACGCAATTTTTCTCAAAATTAACCCTTATCTTACCCATTCTGCCGAATAAGGACTTACGTGCGCCCCACAAGCCGTTTTTATACCGCAATTTCTCGCCGTGCTGCGCCCGTCGCAGCAGGTGAATTTTTAGTTTTAATTTTTACACTTCTCATGGAATTAAGCTGCCGGATTACAGTCAACAGGAAGTTCAATAATGGCGCATTCACACTTTTCGCACTATTCATACTTTTCTAACCTTTAATAAAGGTGTCGGGGGTAACCAATTTAGTCTTATTTCACCAGGTGTCCAAAGGCAATGCAAATGCCCTTTTTCAGTATTAAAACCGGCCTTTTTGTCTTATTATTTGACTTTTGGGCAAATCGTACTATACTTATGTAGTCATTTCCTATAAAGGAGTGTGCAAGGCAGGCAGTTTATCTTTTTAGTATTAATTATTGTTTATCCTTGGGGCAAACGGCCCTATTGATTTAAGAAACCCGGAATAGTACATGACAGGGATATTTGATAATACAATCGTTGTTCAGGTTCAGCAGGCTAATGATATCGTTGACGTGATAAGCGAGCATATGACGCTGACAAAAAAGGGAAGAGAGATGGTGGGGCTGTGCCCATTTCATGAAGACCATCGGCCAAGTCTCTACGTCAATCCCGTTAAACAGATATTCAAATGTTTCGCATGCAGTGCCGGCGGCGACGTATTCAAATTCGTTCAGATGCGAGAGAGCCTGACTTTCCCGCAGGCCATAGAGCGGCTGGCCCAGCGAGCAGGGATAGTGCTGAAAACTTCCAGGACTGCGAGGAGCAAATCCGCAGACGGCGCAGCCGACATCGACCCCAACAGGCTGGCAAAAGTCAACGCATGGGCGGCGAAATATTTTCAGGAAAATCTCAGCGACCCTCAAAAAGGCAAATCCGCCCGCGATTACATTGCCGAGAGGAAAATAAATTCCGACAGCATAAAAAAATGGCAGCTCGGCCTTGCCGTTTCGCAGAACGAGTTGTTAAAGGCGGCAATGGCAAAGAAAGTCCCGACCCAGCTTTTAACCGCTGCCGGGCTGGTCGTATCGAGAAGGGACGGCGGGCTTGAGGATAAATTCGTAAACCGCCTGATGTTTCCCATCAGCGATGTAACCGGAAGAATTATCGGCTTCGGCGGACGGACGCTCGACGGCGCCGATGCCAAATATATCAATTCGCCGACCACGGTACTGTTCGACAAAAGCAATTCGCTTTATGGTCTGGACCAGGCACACCGCCACATCGCAACATCGGAAACAGCTGTTGTCGTCGAGGGCTATACCGACTGCATGATGGCGCATCAGTTCGGCTGCGACAATGTTGTTGCCACGCTCGGAACGAGCCTGACTGCGGGCCACGGCCGAATCCTTCGCCGGTATGCCAAAAAGGTCGTACTTCTTTTTGACAGCGACGTCGCGGGCATCGAAGCCGGCAACCGTGCACTGGAAGTCTGTCTTTCGCAGCACATAGATATCAAGCTTGCGTCGGTGCCGGAGGGCAAAGACCCATGCGATTATCTCCTCGTTGCCGGCAGGGATAAATTCGAACAATTGATTGACGGTGCGGTCGATGTCCTTAAATTCAAGTGGAATCGGTTAATCGATAATTTCGATGCCGACGGCACGCTCATCGACAACAAGGCTGCTATTGAAGAATTTATGCAGACGGTTGCGACAGCTATTTATTCAGGGAATCTTTCCGCAGTCGATAAAGGCCTGATAATCAATCGTCTTTCTCGGATTATCGGCCTCGAATCAGCCCAGATAAATGCCGAATTAGCCAAAAGAACCGCACGTGTCGCAAAGACCGCAAGCTATAATCATATTGAAAATCAAAAAGTCTCGAGCTTTGATTTGGGCAGCGGTTTTTATGCGGCTGCTCAGCAGGAGATACTCGAAGTGCTGCTTAATGAGCCGGGGCTCTTTGAGCAGGCAAAACAAAAAATTACGCCAGACACATTCGATGTTCCAATACTAAGACAAATCGCAACGGTGCTTTTTGAAATGTTAAACGCCGGTCATTTGCAGGCCGATACCCTGATTTCGAGTCTTTTAGCAAAGGTCGAATCGGTTGAAATGAGCAGTTGTATTGTGAAATTGGCGCAGGCAGGAGAAGAAAAAGATAATTTTAA
>Ga0315293_10005250_pt1 | contig 12190 bp, 9 predicted proteins | sample YL17G13_20_MG_FD_203071 | JGI IMG/M metagenome (GOLD analysis project Ga0315293, IMG submission 203071) | Sediment microbial communities from Yellowstone Lake, YNP, Wyoming, USA - YL17G13_20 | ecosystem: Environmental > Aquatic > Freshwater > Lake > Sediment | place: USA: Wyoming | collected... | reverse complement strand
TGATGTACGAAGGCTACGCTCCGCACGGCGTGGCGATGCTGATCGAGGTCATCACCGACAATCGCAACCGGACGGTCGCCGAAATCCGTCATCTTCTGTCTCGGGCCGGCGGAAACATGGCTGAAGCGGGCTCTGTCGCCTGGCAGTTCAAGCGCGGGGCGTACTTCGCCCTGCCGATCGCCGGCGTGGACTCTGACAAGGTCTTCGAGGTGGCGGTCGAGGCGGGAGCGGACGACGTGACCATCGGTGACGACGCCATCGAAATCTCGGCTCCCGTCGAGGCCTTCAAGGCGGTCAACGACCGGCTGACGCAAGCGGGCGTCAAACCCGCCGAAGCCGAATTGCGCATGCATCCCACAACCGTGGCCGAGCTATCGCCCGAACACGCGCTCCAGGTGATGCGGATTATTGAGAATCTGGAAGAGCTGGACGACGTCCAGCGCGTGTACTCGACCCTTCAGGTCACCGACGAAGCGGTGGCGCTGCTCGACACAGCCTGACGCTGGCTGGAACCGGGCCTGCATGCTGGTCGTCGGCATCGACCCCGGGATTGCCACCACCGGCTATGGCTTTGTCCGGCCGCTGGCGGACGGTCGTCTGGAAGCGGTGGATTTCGGTGTCATCCGCACGGACGCCGGGGTGGAGCTGCCCCGGCGTCTGGCGTTGTTGCACCACCGTTTGGCGGAGCTCCTGACGCTCCACCAGCCCGAATCGGCGGCTGTTGAGCGTTTGTTCTTCCAGCGCAATGTGTCGACGGCGATGGTCGTCGGTGAAGCCCGCGGGGTTGTGTTGCTGACGCTGGCCGAGGCCGGCCTGCCGGTCGGCGAGTACACGCCCCAGGAGGTCAAGCAGGCTGTGACGGCCTACGGCGGCGCCGAGAAACGGCAGATGCAGGAGATGATTCGCATCCTGCTCGGTCTGGCGGCCGTACCACGGCCCGACGATGCCGCCGATGCGCTGGCGGTCGCCGTGTGCCATCTGCAGCGCGCCGGGCTCGAGCGGGGCGCGGGAGGTTCGCCATGATCGCCTCGGTGCGTGGCATCATCCAGCACATTGGGCAGCAGGGAGTGGTCCTGGAGGTCGGCGGGATCGGCGTCCAGATCTCCGTCCCGCAGGCGGCGCTCGGCCCCGCGGCCGTGATAGGCCAGGCGATGTTCCTGTACACGCGCCTGATCGTGCGCGAGGACTCGCTCAGCCTGTACGGATTCGGCACAGTCGAGCAGCGCGAGGTCTTCGATCTTCTGTTGCAGGTCAGCGGGGTCGGCCCCCGGCTGGCGGTCACCATCCTGTCGCATCTCCCGCCCGACGGGCTGCGCGCGGCCGTGGCCGGCGATCAGCCGGCGGCGCTTACCAGGGTTCCCGGCATCGGACGCAAGACGGCTGAGAAGATCATCTTCCATCTCAAGGACCGGCTGGCGGCGCCGCAGGCGCTGGGCGGCCTGGCGCTGGAAGCCGATAACGACGTGGTCAGTGCGCTGACGGCGCTGGGCTACAGCCTGATCGAGGCCCAGTCTGCGGTGCAGTCGATCCCGGCGCAGGCGCCGGACGAGGTTGAGGCGCGCGTCAGGCTGGCGCTGCAGTATTTCTCCCGGCGCTAGGAGTCCAGCCAGATCCCATGTGGAGATGCGGTCCCGAATTGCCGCGGGTTTCCCCGGAGGGAGAAGCCCTCCGGGAAAACGGTCAAGAACTCCAGTAAAGGGGACTCCCGCCCTATGGCGTGAGCCCACAGCGGAACCCGAGGGTGATGTCGGTATCCTGGAGGGAGGCCCACCCGCGGTAAGCTGCCCGATTCCCGTCTTCGGGGTCGTGCCACGAGCCGCCGCGCAAGACGCGGTATTCACCGGAATCAGGACCGCCAGGATTGGCGGGAGGCGAACTCCGGTAGTAAGCCTCATCGACCCAATCATTCACCCATTCCCATACGTTCCCGACCATGTCCAAAGCTCCGTACGGGCTGGCACTTTGAGGATAACTCCCAACCGGCGAGGTAAGCTGAAAACCATCATCGAAGCTGCTATTGCCCCGGCCCGCTCCTAGATTGACGTCAGCGGAATTCAAGCGTGTCCCGTCAAAATCATTGCCCCAGGGAAACGTTCTGCCGTCTGTCCCACGCGCGGCTTTCTCCCATTCGGCTTCGGTCAGCAGGCGGCGTCCGGCCCATTCACAATACGCCCGGGCATCGTTCCACGATACATGCACCACTGGATGCTCATCGAGATCCGACAAGCTGGAATCCGGCCCCCGCGGGTGTTCCCAGTCAGCGCCCTGGGTTTGCTCGGTCTTGCCCGTATTGGGATCGAATCCATAGGACGAACCCGCCCTTTCGGCATCAGTCTGATAGCCGGTCTGAGCGGCAAAGGCCCCGAACATGGCATTGGTCACTTCGGTCTGGTCTATCCAGTAGGACTCCAGGAAGACCGTGTGGAGAGGTCTTTCATTGGCGTAGCTGCCGCCGTCGCTTCCCATCGTGAAATCCCCGCCCGGCACGAAGACCATGGCCATGCCGTCGGTTTCCGAAACCCGGGTGGAGCCCATACTGGGCACTTCCGTCTTCACCGGCGCTTCCGTCATCACTGGCACTTCCGAATTCACCGGCAGGTCGGGGGCAGGGGGCGTGACTGGTCCGGAGGCACTGCAAGCCCCCAACATGACTACAAGAGCGGACAGGCCAAAGGTAATTCGTTTCATCGTTTCTCCTTCTTTCGAGCACGAGTAGCTCGGGCACTTGCGTTTCCTGGACTCACGTCGCATTCCGGCGAAACCTCCCTGCCCATCCGTGCGCGACACTTGCGCCTGCGCGCGCCCTTGTGCGGGTGCAAGGGTCGGGAAGCGCAGACCGGCATCCACCCGGCGCGAGGGGGAAGCCGCCTGGGCGAGAGAGAATCAGCATCGGGCTGAGGAGACGCCCGTGAGTTCAAGGCGGCAGCTCGGGTCACTTGTGAGGTTCCCTGGTTGGTAGAGACCGGAGATGCATACAGGCCGCTTTGGCAGCCTGTATGCAGTCAGGTCGGGTTCATGCTTTGGGGTAATCGCCCGCCAGGCCTACTTGCTGCATTCGGCAGGAATGGCGATCTGGAGTGAGCCGTCCTCAACAAGGTAGTAGTTGTAGGTGCGGCTGATGTCTGTTAAGCGGTTGGGGTCAAACCCGAATCTCCCTTCATTCCCTTGAGATTGCAGTTCAAACCGCGTAATGAAGCCGCCGTCACGAGCCACATAAATGAATGCCCTCACCAGCCCATCCCCCCCCGCCAGATTCGCGTTGGAGAGTTCATACTTGTCGGAAACAAGTCCGTTGACCTCAATCCCGCTTTCGACGCGCGGCGCCTGGCCCGTCATCCACTCCTGAATACTGGGCACGGACTCCAACAAGCTCGGCCCCTGCATGTCTGAAGCGAGGCCGGCATTGCAGAACAGCTCTGGCGCTGCACCGTTGACGCTGACCATCTGTGCGCTGGTCATCTGATCGCCGATGATGACCGTATCCGACGAGAGGATATTGACGCTGCCCGACGACCCGGCGTCATCCACATATCCTTCCAATGTCGACAAGAAGCGCTGTGTGACCTGTGGCTGAGTCTGAACCTCCGCCAATCCGATCTCTGCAACTTCCTTTGCGCCTCCTGTCGTATCCCCACCCGCGTATTTGATGGTGCTTTCGAATCGATACGCCGGCGCATTGGGGACGAGATACAGCGCGGGGCTTGCCAGGTCGATGGTCTCGGGGCCTGCAGAACCGTCCGCATTGCCTGTGCCCTGGGATGGGATTGTGGCGGCGACGGAGTCGGATGGCCCGCTTCCAGTAGTTGGTTCCTGCTGGCTTCCAGGAGTCAGCTCGTTCGCAGTTGCCGCTGGGAGCGCTGTGCCTCCGACACTGCAAGCCGAGCCTGTAATGAGAACGAATGCCAGCGCGATATAGATGGAGTTTCGTTTGTTCATTTCATCCTTGTCTGTGCTAATAGGTGAAGTGGGCGGACACTATCTAACAGCGTTGGTTGGTAGTACGTTCTTGAAGTCTGTATGAGCCGAGAACCTCCTGCATTGGGTGTGATGGGACGGCGGTCTACGGGCTGGCGCGCATCCATATGATCGGCTCGACGGTGATGCCCTGGACTGGCGGCCACGTCGTGAGGGTATCGCCCTCGCAGGTGTAACGGGTGGGGTAACCCGGTCTGATCGGGAGGTCCTCCGGATCGAGGGGATCGTCGCTGGCGCCCAAGGATTTGGCATTCAGGAAGATCTCGACGACCACCCTGATATCAGTCTCTTCGGCAAAGGCGATCAGTTCGGAGCCATCCGCGCGATATCGTCCGCTGGATGTGCCATCTAGGTTGACGAAGACGTCCACGCCCTCGATGTCGCCCGTTCCGAATTCATGCACTTCAAGCTGATCGTACCCGCTGACGCCGGTGCCAATGCCGTCGAATTCCAGGTACATCCTCCCGGTGACGGCTGCTATTGTTGGCCCGGCGGCTTCGCCGGCCACGCCAGCCGATTGCATATACGCCAGCATGCTCTCGTTAGTCGCCTCCCAACTGCCGATCAGGCACCTGTCGCAGGGCGACTCGCTTGCGTTGGAGGTCGCGATGGTCACCGTGCGCTCCTGGGCGCGGGGCGTGGTGGTAATGACGTACATCAGGTAATCCAGTTGATCACACCCGCCAACATTGCCCGCGACGAATTCACCCCAGCCTCCCGGACTATCGGCGAAGCGCACTCCCGTGTGTCCTGCATCCCCGAGGGAGTGGGAGGCGTCCCATTCGACGGCGTACTGTTTCCCGCCTGCAAAAGATACCCGGTAGCGGGATGCAACGAATGGTTCTTGGCTGGAGAAGACCTTGCTGCTGAGATCGAAGAACAAGTACTCCCCGGTGTAATTGACCGGGATGGGGATCGGCTTCTCGTTGGTGTCCATCAGGGTGTTATCCATAACGGCTCGCACGAACCCCTCAAAGTAATCCCCCATCCCGGGAACGGCGGCCAGCGCGGTAACCTGTTCCTTCTTCCCGGGTATGGTCGGCATCATTTCCATCATGACGATCACTCCGGCCGGACCGATGGCGGTTCCCATGAACTGGAAGAATGCAAAAGTCTCATAGCTCATGCTCGTCAGGGGAGTATGGGTCGACAGGCTGGAGAAGCTTTCTTTTGACCGATGCTCGTAATCCACACTCGGGTAGACTAGGTTGCTGAAATACTCAGCCGTGCCTTCCTCCCACCACTGCTGGTCACCCCCCGGCCCGAGCAATTGATCGCTCACGTTCAAAGCCTGGAAACAGTGGAAGATCTCGTGGGCGATTCTCTGCTTGAATCGGGCAGGAGTCAGGGAAGTCAGCGCGGCGGGATAGATGACCACCGGGCAGGCTTCCGTGGGTAGATCGACGGAGCGGTAGTAGGTGTATGCCAGAAAGTCCGGCCCCAACGAATCAAGGGTGCTGAACACGAAGTAGATGTTCTTGACCTCGCCATAACTCATAAAGACGGGGACCGTGTCCCGGATGGCTTCCATCGTTGCCGTATAGTAGGCATCGCGGCTGGCATCCCCATGCCAGGCCACTGGGGCATACACCCGGGAAGAACTGCCGGCAACCGTATAGCCGTCAACCAGGTAACATGCGACCGACGGAGTGCCATCCGGAAAGCCGTCGGTCCACAAACTGCTGCACTCCTCAGGATCTTGCCTGACCGGGGCTGCAAGCTTGGGACTGCGGCCGGAGGCCTGCTCGTACGGGATCGAATACCGGTCGAGTGCTTCCTGGGTGGGGACGAGTAGGTTGATCAGGCGGGTGAGTTCGTCTTTGGCAGCCTGGTCGCTCCCGGTCTGCAGGTAATGCCCCGCCAGTTGGAGCACGCCGGTGCCCTCGGTCTCCCGGACGCCCTCTCCCAGGCCGGCCTGACTGGCCTGGGTCTCTCCGACGAAGAGTTTGAGCATCGTCACCAGGCCCTCTTCCAGGGTCCACTCGCCGGGGTCGATCTTCTCCTGTAGGAGGTCCGCATAACCGGTGGGCACAGGCTCAGGGATCGCAGTCGGGGCTGCTGTGGGGGACGCTGTTTCGCGAGTTGAAGTCGGGACTAGGAGGCCGGATTCTGGGGTTGCTCTCCCGGGCGAACTGCAGCTTGCCAATGTGAGGATGAACAGCATGGATAGGATGTCTGCGATCGCTTTCTTCACGTCTATCTCCAGAATATCTGGTCAGTTCATGGGTCATAGGCAAAGACGCGTTCTTGTGAAGGATTCCTCCCCCATGCTGATTCCAGTGCGCGAGCTTGAGGGATTAATTAGAGCTATTGTACCACACTTGTCATAATTCAGATATGCTTCTCGTCTTGTGAGAGAGTCAGTCCCATCCTTCCGCATGTTCTTCCCGCCAAGGAGGTTTGTCTGCTTGCCTGTTCGGCTGGTTGAGTGAGGTCCGCAAGTCGGCGGGGATGCCGCCGTACCGCAACACCCGCAAATCCGGCAACGACTGGGGTAGCATCCACAACCGTCCGGAAGCGCAAGTCGCCTCCTGCCCCACGGTGCTCAAGGATCACCGGCTTGAACTTATCGCCCCCCGGTCTTGGTGCGTGGCAAGGGGCTCCTGGATGCCAGACAGCTCGGGGCTGAGGAGGCGGGAGGATGGCCAACGAGGAGGTCCGGGCTGAGGTGCGACGATTGCATCGCGTGAGAAAGCTGGCTTCAGGTCAACAAGCCGGAGACTGCACCTGACATAAAGCGGGATCACACGGTTTCTCGGGTCTGAGTGGCCGCCGGATTGGCGGAGGGCAGCGCGCCGTTCGGCAACTGGCCCTTCCAAGGGCCAGTTCCAGCGGATGGCCGGAGGCGGGCCATCGGCCTTGGAGGCATGGGCGCCCCTCAAGCCCTGGCTCATTGGCTGAGAGGACCGCCTTCCCTCGGCAACATCTCGGCAGAGGGAATAAGCCCAAGGCAATATCTGGATAGGGGCGGGTGTAATTCCCGAGGCGCCACCCCGGCGTCTGCATTCAGTCTGGAGCCCTCGGTACGTGGTTGAGATTCGTGACCGGCCATCATCCTGGCAGGCTGCGGAAGCTTGCCAGCCGCGGTTGAGGCTCCAATCACGGGCCCTCCCGCTGCGGCCGTGTGGCTTCATTGCCTGGAGATGCTCCCACGTGGAAGGTGAGTTCGCGCTGGGGAGTGGGGGCTGGGGGTGAGGACTGGTGGGGGTTCATCCTGCTCGCCCCCAACCGAACGCGAATGCCGTGCTCTAGCAAGGCGGCTCGCGGGGCGTGTGGGGTGGGCAAGTGCGAGCTGGAAGCTTGTATCGACAACTGTGAGGTGGTTGATGTTCGAAGGTGAGAGATTCGCATTCACCGGCCCGGGAGTGATGGCAGAGGCTATGCTGACTGGCCTGCTTGACCGTGCAGGGGTCAACCCGGACAGCCTGATCGCCAGCGGCCCGCGCCCCGAGCGACTGCGCGAGCTTGCCGAACGCTACGGCATCTCCACGAACACCGACAATCGGGCGGCCGCGTCAGCTGCGACCGTCGTCGTGATGAGCGTCAAGCCGCAAAGCTTCCCCGGCGTCCTGGAGGGCCTGCAAGGGGGAATCCCCGCCGCGGCCATCGTCCTGTCGATCGTCGCCGGCGCGCGCCTGAGCGACCTGACCGGGACGCTGGGCCATGCCGCGGCGGTGCGCGCCATGCCCAATACGCCCGCCCAGTTCGGGCAGGGGATCACCGTCTGGACGGCGACCAATGCCGTCAGCCCCGCCCAGCGCGAGATCGCCCGACCGGTACTCGAGTGCCTGGGCAAGCAGGTCCTGGTAGCGGACGAGGACGAGCTCGACATGGCCACCGCGCTCTCCGGCACGGGGCCGGCCTACGTCTTCCTATTCATGGAGGCGTTGGTCGACGCCGGTGTCCACCTGGGGTTCCCGCGCCGGATCGCCGAGCAGCTCGTGATTCAGACCCTCAAGGGGTCAGTAGTGTTCTACGAGACCTCCCCCAGCCATCTGGCGCGGCTGCGCAACCAGGTCACTTTGCCGGCCGGGACGACGGCCGCCGCCCTGTACCTACTCGAGAAGGCCGGCTTCCGGCCGGCCACCTCGAGGGCCGTATGGGCAGCCTACGAGCGCTCCATTCAGCGCGGGCGAGGGCAGAAGCGTGCGCCGGTGGGGCCGGAAAAGAGGCTCCAACTTGTGAACGGCTTTACGAAACGGAGCCCTTCGGTTATCATTCCAACGTTCATCCCGGAACCCCGCGATGGCAGTGGTGCGCGCAGCCCGCGCAGGCAGGTCTGTCCTGCCGCGGCTGGCGTGCGGCCGTACAGCCCAATCCCCGTCCTGGAGGCCAGATGACGGACCCGCTCCAGAACCTGTCTGCAGAGCTTCGACGCCAGATCGAAGCCTTCAGCCCGGTACTTGAGATCAAGAACGTTGGTAACGTCCTCGAAGCCGGGGATGGGATCGCACGCGTCTCCGGGCTGGCCGATATCCGCTCGCAGGAACTTGTCCAGTTCTCCAACGGCGTGATGGGCATCGCCTTCAACCTGGAGGCGGATGCCGTCGGCGTGATCGTGATGGGTGACTATGCCGGGATCGAGGAAGGCATGACGGTCACCGGCACCGGCCGGATCGCCTCGGTCCCGGTTGGCGACGGGCTAGTCGGCCGGGTGGTGAACGCGCTGGGCCAGCCGATCGACGGCAAGGGTCCGGTCAAGTCGACAGCCTTCCGTCCGATCGAGCGCATCGCTCCGGGCGTGGTTCGCCGCCAGGATGTCGACACGCCGGTCCAAACGGGAATTGCGGCCATCGACTCGATGATCCCGATCGGCCGCGGCCAGCGCGAGCTGATCATCGGCGATCGGCAGACGGGCAAGACGGCTATCGCCGTCGACGCCATCATCAACCAGAAGGGCAAGGGTCTGATCTGCATCTACGTCGCCATCGGCCAGAAGCGGGCGGCCGTGGCGCGCACCGTGGCGACGCTGGAACGCTTCGGTGCGCTCGAGCACACCGTTGTCGTCGTGGCGGCGGCGGATGAACCGGCGGCGCTGCAGTACATCGCCCCATACGCCGGGTGCGCCATCGGCGAGGAGTTCCTTGAGAGCGGGCGCGACGCGCTGGTGGTCTACGACGACCTCTCGAAGCACGCCTGGGCCTACCGCCAGGTGTCGCTCTTGCTCCGCCGCCCGCCGGGGCGCGAGGCGTATCCCGGCGATGTGTTCTACCTGCACAGCCGGCTGCTGGAGCGCGCCGTGCGCATGGCCGACCGATTTGTCCTCGCCCCCGCCGGGACCGATGGCGAGGTCGACGCCGGGCAGTCCATCGATGGCAAGATATTCGACGGCCCGATGGCGCGGCACGATGCCGAGCAGGCGCTCAAGGCGATGGACAGTACGAAGGTTCGCATCGCCAAGGTGCGCGGCTCGGGCGGGTCGCTGACCGCGCTGCCGATCATTGAAACGTTGCTGGGCGACGTCTCGGCCTACATTCCCACCAACGTGATCTCGATCACCGACGGCCAGATCTATCTGGAAAGTGACCTGTTCTATGCCGGCATCCGGCCGGCGATCAACGTCGGCCTGTCCGTCTCGCGTGTGGGAGGCTCAGCCCAGGTGCGGGCGATGCGCCAGGTGGCTGGCAGGCTGCGCCTCGACATGGCTCAGTTCCGCGAGGTGGCGGCCTTTGCTCAGTTCGGTTCCGACCTGGACAAGGCGACGCAGGCCCAGCTCAGCCGCGGCCAGCGGCTGCAGGAGATCCTGAAGCAACCTCAGTACCAGCCGATGTCGCTTGAGCATCAGGTCCTTTCGCTCTTCGCCGGGACGAACGGCTTTGCCGACGCCGTGCCGCTCAACCGGGTCAAGGCCTGGCAGTCGGCCATGCTGCGCAGCCTCGATACCTTGCACGCCGATCTGCTGGCCGATATCGCCGCGCGCAAGCAGATCACTCCGGAGACCGAGGCCCGCGTGCGCCAGGCACTCGACGTCTTCAACCGTACCTGGCAGGCGGGCGTCTGAGCCCGGAGCACTGAGCGATGCCATCCGCCCGGGAGATGCGCTCCCGCATCCGCAGCGTAGGCAACATCGCCCAGGTGACCCGCGCCCTGCAGGCGGTCAGCGCCAGCAAGGCGCGCAAAGCCGAGCAGGCCGTGGCCGCCACGCGGCCGTATGCTGCCAAGGCCTGGCAGGTGCTGCAACATCTGTCCAACCAGCCCGGCCGCGCCTACCTGCACCCGCTGCTGACCGAACGCACCGCCATGCACCGGATCCTTGTCGTCATGGTCAGCAGCGACCGGGGGCTGTGCGGCGCGTACAACATCAACGTCGTCCGATTTGCCCTGGAGAGCTTTCGCCGGGCGGACGCCGAGGTGCGCTACGTGGCCATCGGCCGTAAGGGGCGCGAGATGCTGGTGCGCCGCCGCGGCGAGCTGCGGGCGGAATTCAGCGGGTTGCCTGCCGATCCGGTCTTTGCCGACGTCTCGGCCATCGGCCGCCTGGCGGTGGATGACTTCCTGGCCGGCCAGGCCGACCAGGTGCACCTGGTGTACACCGACTACGTCAACCTGCTTACTCAAGTTCCGCGGGCGGTCAAGCTGCTGCCCCTGGAGCTGGAAGCCGGCGGCGGACGTGTGGCGGACTTCACCGCGCATCCGGAGCACACCTCGGCCTACATCTATGAGCCGGGTGAGACCGAGCTGCTCGATCAGATCGTGCCTCGCTTCACGGCGCTGCAGGTCTTTCAGGCGATCCTGGAGTCGCAGGCCAGCGAGCAGGCCGCCCGCATGGTGGCCATGCGCAACGCCACCGAGAACGCCAAGGAACTGGTCTCGGCGCTGCGGCTCGACTACAACAAGGCCCGCCAACAGGCGATCACGAGTGACATGCTGGACATCGCCGGCGGGGCGGAAGCGCTGGCGCAGGCGAGCCGGACGTAAGGCCTCGAACTGACGGAGGAGTGCATGGGTAGGTCGATCGGATACGTGGTGCAGGTCCAGGGCGGCGTGGTGGACTGCGAGTTCCCGCCCCACGAGCTGCCGGAGATGTTCGAGGCGGTCGAGGTGGCCCGCCCGGATGCAGAGCCGCTGGTGCTTGAAGTGCAGCGTCATCTGGGCGACTGCCGCGTGCGCACGGTGGCCATGGACACGACCGACGGGTTACCGCGGGGCGCCACGGCCGTAGCCACTGGCGCCCCGATACGCGTCCCGGTGGGCGAGGCCGCGCTGGGGCGGGTTTTCAACGTCCTCGGGCGCCCGGTGGACGGAAAAGGCCCGGTCGATACGCGCATGACCTACCCGATCCACCGTCCGGCGCCGGCCTTCGCAGAGCAGTCGCGGCGCGTGGAGGTGTTTGAAACCGGTCTCAAGGTCATTGACCTGATCGCACCGTTCACGCGCGGCGGCAAGACGGGTGTATTTGGCGGCGCCGGCGTCGGCAAGACGATCATCATCCAGGAGCTGATCCGCTCCATCGCCACGGTCCACAAAGGCAATTCGGTCTTCGCCGGCATCGGCGAGCGCACCCGCGAGGGGACGCAGATGTATCGCGAGATGATCGAGTCCGGCGTGCTCAAGGACACCGTGCTGGTCTACGGCCAGATGAACGAGCCCCCGGGCGTGCGGCTGCGCGTCGGCCTTACGGCGCTGACCATGGCCGAGTACTTCCGCGACCAGGGCCGCGACGTCCTGCTGTTCATCGACAACATCTTCCGCTTCAGCATGTCCGGCTCTGAGGTCTCAGCGCTGCTGGGCCGCATGCCGTCGGCCGTGGGCTACCAGCCGACGCTGGCGACCGAGATGGGCGAGCTGCAGGAGCGCATCACGTCGACCCGCACCGGCTCGATCACCTCGATGCAGGCGGTGTACGTCCCGGCGGACGACTACTCCGACCCGGCCCCGGTTGCGACCTTCACCCACCTGGACGCCACCATCGCCCTCGAGCGCTCGATCGTTGAGAAAGGCATCTACCCGGCGGTCGATCCGCTGGCGTCGACGTCGCGCATCCTGGACCCGGTGATCGTGGGCGAGGAGCACTACACAACCGCCCGTGAGGTCCAACGGGTGCTCCAGCGCTACAAGGACCTTCAGGACATCATCGCCATCCTGGGCATCGACGAGCTGGGGGAGGATGACAAACTCCTGGTGGCGCGGGCGCGCAAGATCGAGCGCTTCTTCTCTCAGCCGATGTCGGTGGCCGAGCAGTTCACGGGCCGACCCGGGCGCTACGTTCCTCTGG
>Ga0315293_10005245_pt1 | contig 12194 bp, 10 predicted proteins | sample YL17G13_20_MG_FD_203071 | JGI IMG/M metagenome (GOLD analysis project Ga0315293, IMG submission 203071) | Sediment microbial communities from Yellowstone Lake, YNP, Wyoming, USA - YL17G13_20 | ecosystem: Environmental > Aquatic > Freshwater > Lake > Sediment | place: USA: Wyoming | collected... | reverse complement strand
CATCTAATTCTCTAAAAAACTTTCCTCCCCCTTGATGGGGGAGGATTAAGGTGGGGGTGATGATTAGATCATTTCCCCCTCACCCTAACCCTCTCCCCCTAGGGGAGAGGGTAGGCCATTCATCCCCCCAGCAGAGCTGGGGGATATTCTGGCATATTTTGATAAAAAATAAGCGGTTTTATTTTCTTATAAAAACAGTATTGATAGATTAAATTGTTAGGGGGGAACCGATGGACGAGAGGCTCAAAGAGGCTTTTCATAAAATTTACGAGGGCGAGGCCAAGGCCGCACTCCGGCTAAAGATCTTTGCCAAAAAGGCAGAGCAGGAAGATCTTCCGCAGATGGCCAAACTCTTCCGTGTGATCGTTTTCAGCGAAGAGATTCACGGTGAGCGTGCCCTTCGGATGCTCAGGGAGATCAAAGACACCGATACCAATCTCAAAGAGAGCTTTCAGTCGGAAACCAATATTGCAGGAGTGGCTTACGACAATTTTATTGAGCTTGCCGAGAACATAGGAGACATTCAGGCTTCAACGATCTTTTCCAATTCCAGAGATGTGGAAGATGGTCACGCCAAACTTTATAAATATGCGATCAATCATCTGATTGGAGAGCGGGAGACCACTTATTACGTGTGCCAGGTGTGCGGTTATGTATCGGATGGAGTCTGGCCCGAGCTTTGTCCGATATGTTCAGCCCCCAAGAACCAGTTTGTGGAATTTAAATGAGAAAAGGAAAGAATAAAGATCATATCTTCAAAATAATCCCCGGCAAAGGACTATAAGGAAAGCCTATAATCCCTTTTCTCAAAGCTTCTTCCTTGTACTACTGATTTTTGAAAATCTCGCCTCCATGCAAGTAGTAATAAACAGAACAAATTCAGGGTTTTGATTTGTTTTCCATATCGCAACCTTTTGGAAGGGGCACATCTTGGCAAGATATCCTCGGTTTTCAATTTAAGGGGAGATCTCTTCCTGCGATGGTCTTGACTTAGCCTCCCAAGCCTGTTGCCGGGGCTGGCGCTCTTTCTGCTGGGGTTTATTCTGGGCCCAATGATGGAAGAAAACCTGCGCCGTGCTCTGCTGCTCTCCCGTGGTAACTGGAGTACCCTCGTGACGCGTCCCTTGTCAGCGGGCCTGTTGGCGGTGGCCGCACTGCTGCTGTTGATCGTGCTGTTACCCGCCGTCAAAAAGAAGCGCAAAGAGGCATTTGTCGAAGAGTAAATCTTTTTTGACAGGGCAAAACAGCACCCTTGCGGTGCCGTTTTTATTGGTATGTCCCTGAGGGGTTACTCGTCTGAGTCACAATAGCGACAGGAGGGAAGCATATCACTCGGTCTCCTGAAAAAGGCTCCTAAAGGGAGTCGAACAAACCTGCGGGTTGCAGCGCAAACCAACCCGGATGTAGCCTCGAAATACATATCCGAAGGGTTTGAAGAAAAAAACCGGGTCTTAATCGAGGGGGCGATCCCATATCGAGACTGTCAAGACGACATGGGCCTTGTTGGAGTTCTGAGTCGGCAATAAAGAGGGACAGCTGCCCCCGGGAAATTCGTGGGCGGCTGTCTTTTTTAAATGTTGCGGCCGATCTCCGCACCCTCGGCAATGGCTTTTACAGCGTTCCGGGGCTCTTTGGCATCGCCGATAACAAAAGTCGGAATTGATTTCCCCTTTATCTCCTCCATAAGAAGACTATTTGGCCTTGTTCCAGTGGCCAGGACGATCGTATCGAAACCGCGAAGGTTCTTCGCCGTTTCTTCGTGTAGGTAGATTACTCCATCCTCCAGAATTTCTGTGACCCTGGCCTGGGTGATAATTTTCACCCCTTTCTTCTTCAACCGTAGAATGAGCGAGCTTCTCCTCGAGCTGAGATCGTCCAGGCAGACATTATCGAGCATTTCCATGATCGTCACGCGGTTTCCTTTGGGGCTTAAATCATCCAACGGATGAGCCAGAAAATCAGCGGTCTCACAGCCAGTGCTGCCTCCTCCGATTACCAGTACCTTCAGGCCGGGGAGGACTTGACCGGTAAGCACATCCCAGCTGTGGACGACATTTTTCTGATCAAGTCCTCGAAATTTTGAAGGGATCTGGGGAAGACCTCCCGTGGCAATAATAATTGCGTCCGGGCGAAATTCATCTATGACTTTCGGTGTTGCTTCTTTGTTCAACTCGACCTTCACTCCGGATTTGTAAGCTTGACCGGCAAGGTACTTAATAAGGCAGGTGAACTCTTGCATGGTCGGGGGAAAAGAGGCCGCCAAAAGTTGTCCCCCCAGCTGTGTTGATCTTTCCATGAGGGTGACCTTATGCCCCCGCAAAGCTGCGACCCTGGCTGCCTCCAGACCACCCGGGCCTCCACCCACCACCAAGATCTTCTTTGGGCTCTTCGTCGGGACCAGGGCCATTTCCTCTTCCCGGCCTGTGGCGGCATTCACCAAGCAGCAGATCGTTTTATCGCTGTAAAGGCTCATCAGACAATGCAGATCCCCCACGCATGGAGCGATATCCTCCCAGTTACCGGCCGCAGCCTTTCGAGGAAATTCCGCATCGGCCAAGAGCGCTCGGGCCATAGCCACCATGTCCGCTTTACCGGAAGATAAAATATCTTCGGCAACCCAGGGAGTAAGGATGCGACCCACAGAGATGACAGGGATTTTGACCACTTCTTTGATCGCCGCTGCCAAGGGGGCGTAGATTCCCGCTGGTGAACCCATGGGTGGCGCGACACTCCCAAGGCTCGTCGTTCCTGCCGAAATATTAAGGGCATCGACCCCAGCCTCCACGAAGAAAGGAGCAATATATTGGGTCTCTTCCAGGCTCCGACCTCCCGGTTCATATTCATCGCCCGAGATGCGGAGCAAAATCGGGAATCCCGGTCCAACCTTAGCCCGGATGCGCCGGATTACTTCCAAAGGCAGCTTTAGTCGTCCATGGATATCTCCGCCAAATTCATCCGTCCTCTTGTTATGCAGGGCCGAAAGAAAGCTGCCCAAAAGGTGGTGGCAGTGAGCGCAATGAATTTGCACTGCGTCGCAGCCGGCCTCTTGAGCCCTTCTGGCCGCGTCAGCAAATCCCTCGATGATTTTTTCGATCTCTTCCACTCTCAATTCCCTAGGAAGCTCCCGAAAACGGCGAGAAGCAATCGGAGACGCGGCTACGGGCTGGGCTCCGGAGAGAGCCGAAGGGGCATTAAAGCTTGGATGAATGAGTTGGGGACCGATCTTGGCGCCATGGCTTTGGACCGCTCGAGTCAAATCTTTCCAGGCCGGGATGAATTGATCATCATACAAGCCTAAGCTTCTCATTTGATACTTGGCTTTGGGATCGACGCTGACATCTCCGGTTATAATGAGCCCAACACCTCCACGGGCGCGGGCGGCGAAGTATTGAATCAAGGGGGGTGTCACATAGCCTTGGGGAGAACCAAGGTTGGTACTCATGGGGGACATCACGATCCGATTCTTAACCTCCATTGCGGCGATGCGAATAGGAGTAAACAAGAGTTTCAAATCCCTCATCTTTCTGCCTCCGGTTCATTCAAAGGGTTTAGAATTCTCATTTCATAATTTTAGCGCCCACTCGTTCAATGGGGGGCGGTTCTAAATTCATCCTGGGTGGGATTTTGTGTTTTCTCTATTCTGCTCCTGGTCGGTACATCTTCTCAATAATCTGCTTGTAGGTCTCGTTGATGAACTTCCGTTTCACTTCATCGTCGGTGTGACCTCACCGTCTTTCTCATAGAGTTTCTTGGGGATGATGGTAAACTTCTTCACTTGCTCCACCTGCGCAAGCGTCCTGTTCACCCTGTCCAGTTCTCTCTGAATCAGGTTCTTAATCTCAGGAACCTGGGTGAGGCTGCCATAAGTTCCGAATTGAATTTTGTTGTCCTGTGCATATTTGATGACATTCTAAATTATTATTTTGATTTCCTCAAGAGTCAATTCTGAAACAGCCCCCAAGGAAATCTTGTTCCCCCAAGGAAATCTTTGACTTCCCCCATTCAGTTTGGTAAACTCTTAACAAAACAATTGTCCTTCTGATGAATCTGGTCTATGGAAGTTCTTATGTTGAAGAGGAAATAGCATACGGGTTGAGAGAACTGTATTGGGCATAGGTGACTTGAAAATTTTTGGGGGCCGGTTAAACGGTACGGTGTTCTCCCTAAAGTTTCTCCACCGAAGGGAGGCAGAGGATCTTTTTCTTGCACACGTGTCAAATCGGAAGGAAACGCATAACCAAATAAATCGGATACAGAGATAGGAAAAGAGCAAAGATGAGAACAAAGGCCGCTCTCGTCTATGAGTACAAGAAGCCTCTGGTGATCGATGAACTCACCTTAGAGGCACCAAGAGATAGGGAGGTTCTGATCCAGTATCGAGCGGCGGGTTTGTGCCACAGCGATGTCTCCGTGAGGGATGGCGTCTTTCGCATGCCCCCCCCTGCCCTGCGTTCCCGGACACGAAGGAGCAGGTGTCGTTCTGGATGTGGGACATGGAGTAACGTGGGTTAAACCCGGCGATCATGTCCTTCTCATGTGGGTTCCTGTCTGCGGTCATTGCTATTACTGTCTCCGGGGTCATTACCCTCTCTGTGCGGATCGCGATAAGACACGACTCGGAAGGATGCTCGACGGAACGGCACGGCTCACGAAAGGGAAACAGGAGATTCAAATAATGCTCGGGGTAGGAGCCTTCAGCCAATACAATGTGGTGAGCGAACAGAGTGTTCTCCCCATGGACCGGGACATCCCTTTCGATGTCGCTGCCCTCTTTGGGTGCGCCGTGATGACTGGCATCGGAGCCGTCTTGAACCGGGCTAAGCTCCCGCCCGGAAGCCATGTCGCCATCATGGGACTAGGCGGAGTCGGCCTAAACCTCGTCCAAGGCGCGTTCCTGGCGAACGCAACACAGATCATCGCCATCGATCGCTTCGAACAGAAGCTCGCCTTGGCCAAGCAGTTCGGTGCAACTCACCTCATCGACGTGACTCAAGAGGACCCCGTCGAACGCGTTAAAGAATTAACAAACGGCATAGGCGTGGATTTTGCTTTCGAAGCAATTGGTAACGCAGAGACGATTTCGATGAGCTATCAGTTCCTTCGCCGCGGGAGCACGGCCGTGCTTGTTGGGATTCCGGATGCAGAGGCACGATTTCCTCTCCCCTTACAAGAAATGATTCAGTTCGAAAAGGGCATCCTCGGTTGCTACTATGGTTCTGGAGACATCCGTATTGGATTGAAGACGATTCTTGACCTCTACAAGGCAGGTCGGCTCAAGACAGACCTGATGATCTCGCACCGCTATTGTTTGGAGGAAATCAATGCCGGCCTTGCCGATATGGAATCGGGTAAAAATGTGAGGGGAGTCATCTTGTATTGAAGGACTCGACAGGAAAGAGGGACTTGCTTGAATCATCTCCTTCATTCCCCTTGGCTGAGCTCTGCAATAAATGGTCCCTTCAGAAGGATCCTGCTTTAACCCCTTCTTTGCCTCTCCCCAATTCAAGGATTCGATGAATCAATCCCTTTTTAGGTAGAAAGATCCCCGTCTCATTGACAAGACTCTCATTCACTCCTTGGGAGCTTCAAAGAGTTTCGCTTTTTTCCCCTTCCTCCACACGCTTATAAATATTAAGACCAGCAAAAAAAGAGAAATCCCGATCATACTGGCTGAAATCGGACGGCCAAGAAAGATCATGGGGTTCTGATGCGACATGACCAGAGCTTGCCGAAGGGATTGTTCAAATAGGGGACCCAAAACAAGAGACAAAATGAAGGGCCCCAGTTCATAATTCCGTTTTCGCAAAAGGTATCCCAGTACACCGAACGCGATCATAACCCATACATCGAAAATGTTCAGGTTAGCAGAGTAGGTTCCGATGACGCATAACAAAAGAATGATCGGAAAAAGCGCCCAATAAGGAATCCTTAGAAACTGAACCCAAATGCCGATCAAGGGCAGGTTTAAAATAAGTAGCATCACATTTCCTATATACAAGCTGGCAATAACTCCCCAAAAGATGTCCGGGTGTTGAGCCATGAGTGTAGGTCCTGGTTGAACCCCATGCATAATCAGAGCACCCATCATCAAAGCGCATACCCCATTACAGGGTAGCCCTAACGACAATAAGGGGATCATTGACCCTGCGACGGCTGCATTATTGGCTGCCTCTGGCCCTGCGACACCTTCAATGGCTCCATTGCCAAACTTTTCAGGGTGTCGAGAAGACTTCCTCTCAATGGCGTATGAAAGAAACGAAGCTGTCACCGGCCCAGCACCTGGAAGAATTCCTATGAAAAAACCCACCACGCTGCCACGGAGGATCGGGATGGCTGAAACCATCCAGTCCTTCGCAGTAGGGAAAATTCCTTTGATTTTTGCAAAAACTTCTCGTTTAAACACCTCTTCCATGTTAAGGATGACCTCCGAGACACCAAACATCCCCATGATCACAGCCACCAAATCGAATCCGCCTGCTAAATTGGTTGACCCAAAGGTGAATCTTTCCATCCCGGTGATGACGTCCATTCCGACCGTAGAGACAAATAATCCCAACGCAATCATCAAGAAGGCCTTTAACATCGAGCCCCCCACCATGAATATGCTCACCACGAATGCCAGCGTCATGACAGAAAAAAACTCTGGCGGCCCAAATTTCAGAGCTACGACAACAAGAATGGGGGAGAAAAAATTCAAGCCTATTGTACTCAGGGTGCCGGCGATGAAAGAACCCATGGCCGCAATGCCCAAAGCTGCTCCTGCCCTGCCCTGCTTAGCCATTTGATGGCCGTCAAGGCAGGTGACAACCGAAGCAGCCTCTCCCGGGATATTGACGAGGACGGATGTGGTGGACCCTCCATACATGGCTCCGTAAAAAATGCCTGAAAGCATGATGATGGACGCAGTGGCAGGGATTTTGAAAGTGACAGGAAGAAGGATGGATAGGGCTGCGAGGGGACCAATTCCTGGGAGCACCCCAACCAGTGTGCCTACCAGACAGCCTATAAAACAATAGAACAAATTAATGGGGGTCAATACTACCGTAAACCCCAGTTGAAGGTTATGGAGAATGTCCATATTCACCCCGATTAAAAACCCAGGAACCCCTTAGGAAGCTTGATCTGCATGAGGAATTGGAATAATGAATAGATCAATACACACGAACCGATGGATGTGAAGGTCACCATCATCCATTTCTTAGGTTCAATCACCCGGATCATTAAGATGGTGACTAAAATGGAGGTAAGAAGGAACCCTAATTTGAGCATGATGAGGGCCATAATACAGAGGCTTCCTACAAGGTAAAAGACTTTTCTCACGGCAATTGGATTTTCCCAAAACTTTCCCGTCTCCTCCTTTTTAGGACCTTTGAACAGCTCGCTGAGAAACAACAGTAGCCCCATCCCACCTATGAGCAATCCGGTCAAGAAGGGAATAAATCCACTTCCTGGTCCGGCAGGACTCCATAGTTGATGGCGAATCGATTGAATACAAATACCGATTCCGAAGAGAATCCAAAAGGTATTAAAAATCTGGTCAACAACCCTATTATTGTTCACGGTAAAAATCGTGTTAACCCCTCGCGTTTACCAAGAACTGTTTACCAGCCCCCGTAATGAGGCCATATACACTGGTCAGCAACATCTGGTAACCCTTTTCGATATACTGCTTTGGTGTCTCCCCTCCACGTATGAGCCCGCCAATAGGTTTCCCCTTTTTCCTTCCGGCAGCGAGGATTTTGTCGATGGCTTCCACAACGAGAGGATGATCTGTTTGGCCAGGCACACCCAAGGATTGGGAGAGATCATTGCTCCCGATACTTACTCCGTCGATACCTTCCGTATCCAAAATTCCTTCAATATTCTCCACTCCCTTACGGCTTTCCACGACACCCAATACCATGGTCTCCCGATTGGCAATCTTGACATAATCTCCCAAAGGACCGCTCAGCCCAAAGTTTGCACCACGAACTCCGGCAAGTCCCCTCATTCCTTCCGGAGGATACTTCGCTCCACTCACCGCTATTTCAGCATCTTCAACGGTCTCTAACCCGGGAATAATAATACCCATAGCTCCTATATCTAAGTAGCGAAGGACAATCTCCGGCAGATTCTGCGGAACACGAACCAGAGGGGTAATCCCTCGCAACTCCGCTGCCATTACTAATTGCCCTACGTCCTCCAAACTCATTGGGGAATGCTCACAATCGATGAAGAGCCAATCGAAACCCAGAAGCCCAAGGACCTCAACAACTTGAGGTGCCGGATCTTGTACAATGACCCCGGCCGCTATTCCCCCTTTTTGAAGCTTCTCTTTCATGAGGTTTTTTTTCATGAAATCCTCCTCGTGAAAACATTCAAAAACAACCCCCCGATACGAATAAGTGGCCTACTTCTTTGAAGATTCCATGGCCATTTTCTTTTTCGTATAGGGGATATAGCCTCCCATTTGCAAGATTTGTATTAAATTCTCTGGGAGAGGAGCAGATTTAAGCTTGGTACCCGTGGTTAAATTTCGAATCTCTCCTTTGGAGAAGTCTATTTCCAGATCATCTCCTGTTTTCACTTTTGAAGAGATTCCCTCACAAATAAGAATGGGTAACCCATTATTGATCGCATTTCGGAAGAAGTACCGCGAGGACGATTCGGCAATGACCGCTTTCACCCCGGCTCCCTTGATGGCAAAGATGGGATGTTCGATACTCTTTCCACCTCCTCCAAAATTTCGTCCTGCTATAATAAAGGAGTATTTTCCTGCCAATGCCTCCGCAGCAAAGTTCTGATCGGAACCCTCCATCGCATGCTTTCCCAGTTCCTCCATGTTCAGATTTCCTACTTTTGTACCTCCCTGCCAATACTCTTCTGGTAAGATTTTGTAGGAATCGGTGTAATCTCCGCAGACCCAAGCCTTCCCTCTAAGAATCGTCTCATTTCCCATAAGGATTCACTCCTTTAAAGATATTCTCTTGGGTCCGAAATAGCACCCTTGATGGCCGAGGCAGCGACCACAGCCGGATTCGCTGAATAAATGTCTGCTTTGGGGCTCCCCATACGGCCCTGCATGTTTCTTGGAACCGACCCAATACATACCTCCCCATCGCCCAACACGACCAATTGACCGCCATGACAAGGGCCACACGTGGCATGCCCAATGAGAACTCCTGATTTAAGCAGAGTGCTGAAAGTCCCGTCTTCCACAGCTTCTTGATAGATCTTCTGTGAGGCTGGTGAGATAATCATACGAACGTCGGGGTGAACCTTCCTTCCCTTCAGAATTTGGGCTGCAACATGAAGGTCCTCCAATCTTCCACCGGAACAAGAAGATACCGTTGCTACATGGATCTTCGTACCCAATACCTGAGACAAGGGCTTCACATTGTCTGGCGAATGGGGGCAGGCCACTTGGGGTTCAAATGTGGAAACATCTAATAATATGGTATCAGCATATTCCGCTTGGGGATCGCTTTGATAGAGTTGAAATGTCCTTTTGCTCCTTCCTTTAAGGTAATTTTGGGTAACCACATCCGGAGGGATAATGGCGTTCTTCGCACCTGCGTCGGAAGACAGATTGCAGAGAGCAAACCGGCTGTCCATGCTCATCTTTCTGACAGTTTCTCCTTTAAGCTCAATGGCCTGGTAGGCCCATTCCGCCCTTGTGCCGTCCCAACCCTTCTGCCCCATAAGGTAAAGCATGATGTCCCGCGACATGGTCCCCTTCGGAAGGCTCCCCTGGATTTCCACCTTGACTGTAGCGGGAACTCTCAGCCAGAGTTCTCCGGTGGCCATGGCCATGGCCGCGTCAGTGGCACCCATTCCCAAGACTACGGCTCCCAAAGCGCCGCCAGTGAGGGCATGTGAATCAGTAGCAATGGCGATAATTCCAGGAACCAAATAGCCCTCTTCAGCAACGACATGGTGCATGATTCCTTGATTCCCTATATCAAAAATCCGAACGTTATATTGCTTAGCCAACCCTCGTACCTCGTTGTGCAAGTTGGCATAATTTACATCTGGAGCAGGGGCGAAATGGTCAAATACGACGACTACCTTTTCAGGATCAAATACCTTGGTCGCTCCGGCTGACTTTAGATGATTGAAGACGATTTTTCCGAGTGTATCCATGGTGTAAACCAGTCCGATTTTTGCTGTGATCATCTGACCCGGAACCACCTCTGCCAAACCTGCGGAGTGAGCCATAATCTTTTCCGTAAGCGTCATTGGCCTAGCCATTCACATTCCTCCCTTTAACTCTGATAGGAATCATTTTGAAATGCGCCCCTTCTTTACGAAGAATTCACGAAAAGCTTTGTATTGTTTTTCGACTTCCTGGCCGGTTTGCTTCGCATCCAAATACTTCACACCCACCTTAGATCCGAGATTGTCGAATTCCTTGATACACTCAGGATCATGAAGGGCGGCCAAGATAGCCTCTTCCAGGTATTTGAGACGCTCAGGTGGAACACCCTTTGGAACGGCAGCATATCTCCAAACCGTCCAAAGAATGTGGTTCACTCCCAGCACCTCATTAAAGGTGGGAGTATTTGGAAAATAAACAGACCGCTCTCCTCCTGCCTGACCCAATACCTTTACCTTTCCGGCTTCGAGATGACTCTTGTATTCGCTATAATAGTAACCTGCTATTTCAATATGATTTCCTAACATGGAGATAATAGCCGGGGCGCCTCCTTGAAATGGAACTTTAGTATATTTACCGCCTGTAATCATCTCGACATCCTCGACGAGGAATTGAGAACTTGTTTCCACACCAATGGCGACCTTAATCGTGTCCGGTTTCTGCTTTCCGAGTTCGATAACCTCTTTGAGAGATTTGTCTTTTAAAGGGCCTTCCGTCGAGGCAATCCAGGTATTCGGATCCTCATTGATATAGCCCACCGCCTCCATGTTTTTATAGGACCACTTTCCCTGTGCTCTTAACAGGTCATCCAGCCAAAAATAGCTACCCGCCAGAATCCCTACGGTATAACCGTCATTTTTTGCTTGGCTAGCCAGATAGTTGTGGCCGATGAGCCCGGTGCCTCCTGTCCTATTCTCCACAACAACACGGTTGTCAATATACTTCTCTACGTATTTTGCCAACATGCGAGCTGTGACGTCCATTCCTCCTCCAGCAGGGTAGACGACCACAAAGGTGATCGGTTCTGACGGATAGTCCTTTGGCTTGATGGCCTTCAGCTTTGCCTTAGGATCGGTCTGCGCATAAGCCAAAGTTAAAAAAGAAAATCCAACCAACACCAAACACAAAATCAAAACAATTCTTTTCATATTACTCTCCTTTCATCCTTGGATTTAAATCCAAATGCTATTTATATGTAAACCTTAAATCATTGTCAAGAGAATCTTATTTTGCTATCTCAGATTTGAATGGTCGTTTTTCTCTAAACTATGAACGACAATAAATGGGATATCCTAATGTTCCTCCTCTCAAGAGGGAAACAAAAAACCATCTTTTTCAAGACTCGAACTTATGAAACCCTAAGGTCCAAAGTATCTATGGAATCGTTTCAGATATACTGTCTATTCAAATGCTATAACCGCAAAAGGGCCACCGTTGATTAAATTAATATTTCAATTGTAAAAAACCAGTGACAGGGTCACCCATTAAAAGAGATGGCCCTGCCTTTCTTGCTAATTGGCATAATGTAGGACTGTAGACTCGTATTTGAAAACGATAACCCAAGAATGGGCGGAACTGCCTTTCTGATTGGCTGTGAATTACTGTATTGTAGAGGTTGCGATTTCTGCTATCTATTCGCTGTTTCTAACAACCCCAAAAAGTTGCGATATGATTTTCAAATATTGATTGGGATGCTCGATTTCATCCCAAAAATCGTTAATTCATTTGTCTATTTTGAAGTGAAGACTTGTAGTAGGTGACGATCAGGAGATGACCTGACAATGTCTGCAATTACAGAAAAGGAGCACTTTAAAAAAGACGCATAGCGCATGGAGCATAGCGTTTAATTAAATAAGATCTCAAATCCGCATTACGCAATCTGCATTCTGAATTTTATTTCATTCCTTTGGTTTTCTCTTTTAAAATAGGTATCACATTCTGAAAATCGTCTACGATCCCGTAATCTGCGACTCCAAAGATAGGAGCGCGCGGGTCCTTATTTATGGCAATGATGGTTTCAGAGCCTTGCATCGCCGTGATATGCTGGAAGGCACCGCTG
>Ga0315293_10005241_pt1 | contig 12201 bp, 12 predicted proteins | sample YL17G13_20_MG_FD_203071 | JGI IMG/M metagenome (GOLD analysis project Ga0315293, IMG submission 203071) | Sediment microbial communities from Yellowstone Lake, YNP, Wyoming, USA - YL17G13_20 | ecosystem: Environmental > Aquatic > Freshwater > Lake > Sediment | place: USA: Wyoming | collected... | reverse complement strand
CCCCTCAGTGAGGGGGGTAGGGGGGAGAGAAGATGCCGGATCCCCGCATCGAGTGTGGGGCAGGCAAGTCCGGCATGACAAGGTTAAAAGAGCTGATTTATCAAAGCTCTCTTTTTTCCATTATCATGTTCGTTCTTTCAGGATTTTCAGATTGACTGAACAGACCCGGCAGAGCGCATGTCGCTTGCAGTGTAAAAAAAAGAGAACTGCTCCAGTAATTAATAAAAGAAATGCAGGCTTAAGTCAGTAACTTAGAAAAAGAGAAATAATCAGACTTTTGTTATGATTTCCGCTTTTTGTATGAGGCGTTCAAGGTAGCGGGATTTAACCTGTTTCATAGCAAGCGCTTGCTTAATAGGCGGGAGTTTCAGGATCACGCCCAGGATCGCTGCCATTATTCGGTGATTGAGCATCGCGTGATTATCGAAGATGAGATTCTGGAGCTTGTTCCGTTCGATCGCCGCCATCACGACCCTGTGTGTGGAGTTGAGCGGCGTGATAATCCGTTCGCCTCGCTCGCGCAATGCAATCGAACCGTTCGGGCAGCTTCGGACGCATACGCCGCAGCCGAGGCACAGCTCCGGATCGAGCCTGGCGGTTTTGCGATTTTTCTTTTGCGGATCATTTGCTGTAACGAGCGCCATCGCTTCGACCGGGCAGACGACGACGCATCTTCCGCAGCCTGTGCATTTTTGCCTTTCGATTTCCGGAATAAACCTCGTAGTATGCACTGGCTTCAGGTTTCCGAACCTCCTTGCAGCGATCATAGCCTCGCAGCAGCAGCCGCAGCAGTTGCAGATGAAATTCACGTCCCTCCTGTTGTTCTCGCCGAACTGTACGAGATTAAGATCGTATGCCTTCTGCAGCAGGTCTGTGCATTCCTTCACATCCACGCTCCTCGCGATGCCATGTTTTATCAACGACCCGGCTGATGTGTTGAACGTCATGCATATATCCATAGGGGCGTCGCAAGCTTTGCCGAGATGCTCCATTTTATGGCGGCAATAACAGATTCCGACTGCCCTGTGCTTTGCTGTCTTTATCACCTCGCTCGCCCTCTCATAATCCAGGACATGGAGAGATATCTCTTCAGGAAGCGCCGGTTCATTCACGAATACCCTGCCGAGCTGGGTTTCTCCTTTCGTAAACAGGTTTTTAATAAAATCCTCTCCTTCATTCATATACTGATAGAACAACTCGGCGAGCAACTTCTGGTCAATATCCGTTCGTATCCTCATCATCGAGAATTCGAAAAAACCTGCCATCGGCGGCGGAAGGGTGTAAACGGAATGGCCGTTTTCTTCTATATCAAGAAGGATACCCCGGGAAGCAAGTTCATTGAGAATCGCTTCCGACTCTTTCCCTGTCTTTTTCCAGATGTGGGCGGCTTTTTCTGCGGTGAAAGGTTTGATGGGCAGCAAGGAAACGAGCTCCGCTTCTCGTGCGGAAAATAAGATTTTCAATATTTTGTATAAGACATCGGAAGGGACTGCTCCTTGGGGGAGTCTGTTGATACGTTTTATCAGATTATCGTAGGCAGATCGTGCAGCAAGGTGCGCCATCAGGGTTTATCTTTCAAGTAAAGCTGATTTACAAGTATTCATACCAAAGGTTTCCCGATTTCCTATGGCGAATTATAATTCGAATAATAAAGGAATCAAGGCAGCGGAATGGTTCTTTATACCTCTTGAAATTGTTTTTAGATAAACCTCCATGGAATGCCAAGAGGAAATCCAGCGGATCCTATTTAAATTCAGATTTGAAAAAATCCTCTGAGCGGAATCATCTTATTAAAGATTCAGCTGGACCACATCTATTCGTTTGGGATCGGAGTTGCCGAGCTTGTATTTTTTATCTGCGATTCTGAGCGATTCGGGCAGGTCAAGCGGGTTTTTACCCTCGGTTTTGCGTTTTTCATTCATCACGCCGATCGCGGCCGTTTCCCCTGCCACCGGGTCTTTGGACATCACGATGCCGCCCCAGTACCAGGGGACTCCGCGTTCGTATGTTCCGCGCAGCCCGTCGCAGAGGTTGAGGATTGTCTTGTTTTTAATCGCAGGGCGTGAGGATACCTCGGCTATAAAATCCTGGTCGCTGTGGCATTTCGGCATATCTTCCTGCAGGAGGCTTCCGATGTGGTTTTTGAAGAAGATGCTCCCGACCATATCGCTCTCGACGCACTTGAGTGACGCGAGGTTGACGATCTTCGTGCAGGTGTCGGTGATGATCCGGGTCAGGCGTTGCTTGGGATCGAAGCCGCCCCCTTCGTCCGCACCAAAATATCTTACTCCTGCGTTCAATGTATTCTGTTTAAACCCGCCTTCTTCGAGGTCGCCGGTTGTCCGTTCATAAATTATGATATTGTTCATAGGGATTACCACGCTCATACTTGAACAGAGCGCGTTCACGAGGGCTTTATGCGGGCTAAGGTCCAGAGTCCAGCTGTTGCAGTTCACTTTCACGGCGACAATATCCTTCGCATTCAGTCCCAATGCCGCCCAGGCGTCGGCGGTTGTGTTTTTTTCGGTGAGTGAAAACAACGCCTTGTCGAAAAGCGAAGCCGTCTCAGCGGCATCGCATTGATTGCGGTCATTTATGGCTTTCGGATTCCTGGCGACGATGACCCTCGATTTCACATCCCCGGCAAGAAGTATTCCACCGCGGCCGAGAAACCTCGATGCGATCCCGATACCTGCCGCAGTTTTGGCGGACGTCTTGATAAATTCCCTTCTCGTCTGTTTTTTAGGCATAAGATTATTCCTCGTTAATTATTTTTACTATCTGGGCTGACAAGACTTCCGCCTTGTCTTTGAATGCGTCGTTATCCAGGTTGATGTGAATAAGAAATCGGTTTTCAACAAAATAGAGCATATAATCTGGTGTATAGCTGTAGACCTTCGCTTGAAGCGGGATGCCGGGATCGAGTGGAGATGATCTGGGAGCGCATATGTTCTCATCCTCGAAGGCATCTTGTGCGTTTCGATTAGATGACAAATCATATACATCTACTGTGATCCGGTCTCCGGCGGAATTTTCCAATACGATATGGGCAACAGAGGTGAATCCGTGCCTGATATAATTTTCACCGGCACCGTCTATGTAATCGAAAATCGTCCCGTTTTCCAGCTTGGCATCAGGAGTCCCATAGAAACGAGGTTGAACTCTCAATTTGAAGCCTTCTGGGAGGTTTTCTGATATTTTTTTTGTGATCAAATACAGCTGGTTTTCGTCATTTCCGACACTCGAGGATACGGACGGCAGGCAGGGCGCCGAACTGTTCCACATCATATATATTAATAATATAACGATTACCTGGCGGTGGATATCAGGGCATTGATACAGGTTCTTCTTCATCTTTTCTTATTAAAATTTATGTAATGCAGACAACCTTCGTTTTTAAATACGTATAGAAGAACCAAAGGTTCCGTTCGGATATGGACGGATATGGATATTTATCTATGCTCGTTTGCTCACTTTATATTAATATAGCCGGAAATGCGCCTTCGATTCCTTGAAAGCGGATTTATTTGGATCTGTCGGTTTTCAACGTGAAGTATGAAAATAATATGAAGACAAGAGCTGTAACCGCGAAAAAGACCAAAATGAAAGTTATAGATGGATTGGACAAACCGGTAGAGAATTTATCGGTTGCCTTATGGACCCCGAAAAGCTTATCGAGAGAGGAAAGGATCTCCGACTTTTTCGTCCAAAATAAAAATGCCGCCAATGCGCCGATACAGGTGAAGGAGATACCCTGAATGATTTTCAGCGGGAAAAGGATTCTTTCAAACTTGGCTTTTCTTTCTTTTTCACGCAAGATAATATAGGCATATAGCTTGTCGAGGTCGGGTTGACTGCGGAACCTCGCGGTTTCCCTTTCGGTTTTCTTATAGACATCCTTAAAATATGCTTTTAACAGGGCCGATTCCTTCTTGTTGATATCCTGCAACATATCGCTGTCTTTATAGTTTATTTTTTTTCTTCTCATTTTTTTTCTCCCTCAAGGAGAGCGACCAATTTCCTTTTCGCCCGGAAGAGCATGACCTTCACTGTGTTCTCCTTGATTCCCACGATCTTCGCGATATCCCTGTGATTATACTCTTCGACGTAGGCAAGCCACAAGAGCGATCTCTCTTTCGATGAAAGCTGCTCGAAACATGGTTTCAAATCCCCTTCGAAAGGGCTTTCGATTACCGGGGCTTCGTTTTCATCCTCGATATCACGCTTGATAAAAAAATTGCCCGTCCTTTTTTCTTTCCGTTTGATGTCTATTACTATGCGGGTGCCAATTCTATACAGATAGGCCTTTTCCTGGGCGGGATGAAGCCCTGTCGGCTTCACCCGCCACATACGGTAAAAGGTTTCCTGGAACACGTCGTCGGCAAGACCGGCATCACGGAGGATTTTCAACAGGTAGTACCAAAGAGCCTTCGAATGCTGTTCGTAAAGAGCCTCGAACCAGGTTTTGTTTTCATTTACCACCAACTTCATCATAGCGGAAATCATCATACTTTCCTGTTAGTGCTACTTCGACTTGGAATCGCCGTTAAGCAATCCCCACTGCTTGGCGAAGAAGAAGCTGGTTATCGCTCCTATGAGCATACCGATACCTATGAAAAGGATAACTATGCCTATGGCCTCAACGGTCTGCGGCTCATCGACGACAACGCCCTTGATGATGTAGGTGCCTACACCCGCGAAAAGAATTACGATTCCCCAATAGAGAGAAGTAAGAAGTTTCCACTTTGGTCCGACTGAAACGTAGGTGAGGTTATGAAAGAAATCCTCTCCTTGTTTGGATTTCAGGAACTCCGAGAACTCCTTGTTCGAGCTGATCTTCTCGAGCGTCTTTTCGCTTATCCTTGCTTTTTCTTTGATTGTCTTCGAATCCAATATAGCTTTAACGAGGTACGCCATGAAACCGAAGAACGATATCATTGAAACTATCGGGACGATTACATTTTCATCCATTTCTGACTCCTTTCAATATAGATTTCATATATAGAACGAATGGCAATCTTCATTGGTTAACAGGATGCAGTAGCTTTTTTCAATCAACAAAAGGAAATGCCGGAAGACAAACGTTACGGCATTGCCTTGCCGGTTTTCAGCCATTCCGCCCAATCGTCCCTACTGTTTCGGCGGGCGGTCTCCGATGCCGCTTCCCACTCATAGGGAACCGCGATATTTTCTACCAAATAACCATCACCGCATTCAGATATCACCGAGTATCGGGCGTGAGGTGAACCGGTTTCGATCACATGCGGGTATGGGGAATCATCCGTATATGCCTGCAGGCCTACGCTGCCGGGATTGATTATCAAACTGCCGTCGGGAAGCAGCGCCGTATTGGGGGTATGGTCATGGCCGCAGAGAATTACCTTGCTCTCTACCGAGCGGAGTTTGGAGGCAACCCCGTCTGTGCTTCTTAATGATATCCTATCTTTCTCCACATCGAGTAAAAGATATTCCATATCGCTTTCCGGTGTTCCGTGGAACAGGAAATAATCGTCGAAAACCCTGGTTGAAAATGGTAATTCTTCAAGCCATTTCTTTTGTGCACTCTCAAGGCTTTTTCGGACGAAATCGAGGGTTGGTGAGCTTTGCTGATTCGCTTTATCATAAATAATCCTATCCTCGTTTCCGCTTACGGTCGGCATATTCAGGTTCATCAATATATCCGCTGTCCCGGCCGGGTCGAGAGGACCGTAAAGACAATCTCCAAGATTGACTGTCTTCTCGATCTCTCTGTTTTTTATGTCGTTTAAAACAGCTTTCAATGCCCATATATTACCGTGAACATCGGAGATAACGGCAATTTTTGTTTCTTTTTTCATTAGCTGTCCCTATATTTTTTATTATGCTGCTTATTTTCAATATTATTTTGCCTGTCCCGGAAACGCCTGACCTTCATCAGGTTTCCGCATCCTGTTCCACCCTCGCACCATTTTCGTGACCGGTTTTTGCTTTGATCGTAGAAAATCCAGCGGCAGTCTTTATTTTGGCAAATTTTTATCCTTTCAGTTTCGCCCTGCACGAGAATTTCCGCAAAAGAGGAAGCGATATCGGCGAGGATGGATCCCTGTCCTGGATTGATGCTGTACCAGCTGACTGAATATCCCTGGGAGACGTCTTCTATCCGGGAGACCATTGGTGAGTTTTCGAGAATTGTGTTGAATGAATTCAAATCCGCTTTTTGGATTCCTTTTTCGGACCTGAAATCGTCCGCCATCCTTCTGATAAGGGTCCTTAAAGCCTTAAATTCCTTGATTATGGATGGATAATCCGGTTCGATTTGAAGCGCTTCCCACTTATTGAGGAACTTTCTCAGCCATTGACGGTTCTCAAGACGGTCTTCATCCCTGCCTCCGCCTTTATAATCATGCCAGTCGCTGTTCAATAAATCCAACCAGAGTGTATTCATATCGTAATCTTCATCTTAGCTATTGACAATTACAATAAAATATGTAAAAAATCAATGCGTAACTCTCATAGAGGAATATAGATAGTTACGTTCTTTTAATTGTTGAATCTGTCTTAACCTATTCAAAGTATGTGGAGGTTTTAAAATGCAGAAAGAAATAATTGAATGGGCTCACTTGAGAGGTATGTCGGTGGCAATAGGTTCCATTCAGCGTCTTGAAGATGCAATTAATGAAATTTTAAAGCTTAGAGACAGGGACGAACTGGATCAATTGATTTTCAGACGTTTGATGGAATGGCTGGAAAAGAGAACGGATTCTTCCTGTCAGACATTCAAATCAATAATCGCTTTAGCCCTGCCGAGACCTGCGCATATTATTTCTTTTGAGATGAATGATGGTCCTTTCGTAGTTCTTCTTCCCCCGACCTATGTCAAGTATGATGATATTTTTAAAATATATTTCACGGACTTTATAAACTATTTTGGGAATAAGCTTGGTGAAGCGCAATTAGTAAAAGCTCCCTTGAAAACTTTGGCTGTGAAGCTTGGACTTGCCGCCTATGGTAAAAACAATATTACGTATGTTGAAAAATTCGGCACCTATCATCAATTGATGGCTTTTGCAACCGAGAAAGAATTGAAACCCTATAATGAACATAATATAGTGGGAAATAATCAGCTTCAACAATGTGCAGATTGCAGTATTTGCACAACTCTTTGTCCGACGAAGGCTATAGGCAGGGAACGATTCCTGCTGAGAGCGGAGCGTTGCCTGACATTTTTTAATGAAAGAGAGGGAGAATTACCGGCCAACGTTCTCTTACCTTCCAATCTCCAGCCCTGTTTCATCGGATGTATGGTGTGCCAGGAGTTCTGTCCTGTCAACAAAGGATTGCTGCGGATTGAACCTACAGGTGTATTATTCGATAGAAAGGAAACGAAGGATATTCTGGAAGGCAAAAATGAAAATGAAGCATGGAAAGGCATTAGAAAGAAGCTTGATAAATTGGGCATATTAGATTGCGAAATGATATTTGGGAGAAACCTGAGATTCGCCCTTTCGACGGTGGAAAACGTGAAGTAATGAAGCAGTACTTAATGTTAGATTTCCGGTATAGAGAACTTTAAGCATTTATATTATTAGGAGGAGAAAATGATAGCGAGAGTATGGCATGGAACTACCAAGCCTGCCGATGCCGATGGGTTTTTGAATTATATCAGGCAGACCGGCGAAAAAGCATACCGGGAAACAGAAGGCAATATCGCCGTTTTAATACTTCGGCGGGTGGAAAACGACAGGGCAGATTTCCTGTTAATATCTTTATGGAATTCGCTGGATGCGGTTAAAAATTTCGCCGGAGCTGATTATGAAAAAGCTGTATATCTTTTTCCTGAAGATGAAAAATTTCTCATAGAGTTTGAGCCGAATGTTGCTCATTATGAAGCTATATTAAATCCTGATCTTCGGGAATGGTGCAACCTTAAATGAAGATAAAGAGCCATGGTTTTTGCAAACCTCTCCCAATATAACAATATTCTGTTCGCATAGGGACGCATCGTTTATTCAGCGGAATCAATTTCCTTCAGCTTCTTTGCGGCATTTTCGTTTTTTGGATTCAATTCGAGCGACCTCTGAAAATATTTAATAGCCATTACTGTATCGCCTTTAGTCATATACGCTTCCGCGAGGCTGTCATTAGCGTTTGCTGATGTCGGATTGAGCTCGATATTCATTTTAAAGACCTCGAGAGCTGCATCCATCAAGCCCCTGGAAAGAAAGCGGTAACCGAGGGCATTGAATTCCCTTTCGTCAAAGTAAATCCCTTCCGGCTTTTGCTTATTGATCTCATTGAAAACTTTGATACCTTGATCCACGCCCGAGGTAGTGATAGCCTTTTCCACCCTGTAAGCCGCGGATCCCGCGATCTGTTTTTTAGCAGCCTGAAGACGATTATTTATCACATCTTCACCGGGCATTATCGCATGTATTTTTTCATAATAAACGACGGCGGTTTCGAGGTCTCCAAGAGAAGTGGATAACATTGCCTTGCGAAACAGGGCGTTTGTATCTTTCGGATTGATCTTCAGCGTATATTCCAGCATCTCCGAGGCTTCATCGAGCTTTCCTCGATTGATCAGTTCCTCCGCTTTGAATGTGATAATCAAGCTGGGGATATCCACCTGGAAACCATAAAATGCTGAAAGTTGTTCATAATACTTCTTTAAATCGGCGGGGTTTTCGATCTTTAATTCCTTCGGTATTTCAAATTTCTTGAAAAGCGTTTTCAGGGCGTCTTTCAAGAAAACATCCTCGATGAAATCCCCTTCGTCGGTTTTCTTGTTAATGTGATATCTGAAGTTTTCCGGCTTGCGGGAAGCTACAATGTCACCGAACCGGCTAAGGTTGTCGAATGACCCGGATTCATTGCTGTAATATGTGATAAAAAGAAATTTATTCGACGGTTTGACGGTCTTTAAATTATTCTCCGCGAGCTTTATCAACACTTCCTCCGACCTGTAGTAAGGATTGAACGGATTCGAGACGATCGCAACATTGAACAGTTCCGGGTATTTCAACAGGGAATAAACACCGAATACCGAGCTCGACTGGGGGCCGACGACTATTCTGTAATCCTTCGTCCTGTAATTCCTATTCACGAAAGGAATTAATTCTTCCTTGCAGAACTTCGCGAAATTGTCCGCCTGACCCGGACCATTGGGATGGGGAATGGGTAGGTAATCCCTGTATCTTTGTCCAGTATTTCCGACACCGATAAGGATGAATTCTGGAATGATTCCCGCTTCTACAAGGGGATACATCGTGGCCACCGCGGATGCGTAATAACATTCGGCGTCATTGCAGTAAAGAAGGTACATCACGGGATAATTTTTAGCGGTCTTATTATAATCAGCCGGCAAGTGAACGAAGATCGTCCGTTCTTCTCTGAGAACTTTCGAATAAAATTTCCTGTACTTCCCGACTGTGATATCTTCATTGTCATTTTGTGCTAATAAGATATTTACTGATTGATTAATAAGAATTAACGCAAGAATCACTGAATATTTTAATTTGCGCATTTTATTCTCCTTTATCGAATTACTTTTCTGATGGTTGTTATGCCGGTTTGGGCGGAGCCTCCAATGGCAAATCATCCATCGCGCTCCATTCCTCGAATGAGCCGTCGTAGATATGAACTGTATAACCGAGCCGCCTTGCAGCGGTATATACGATGGCGGCTGACTGGCCGATATAACAATAAACGGCAAGATCGGCACCCGGTTTCAAACCTGATGCCGTGAAGAGGTCTTTCAACGTTGACTTTCATACCGGATGCTTCGTAACTTTTATACGATTATTTGAAGCGAAATGTTCATAGATGATAGTCAACTTAGTCTTCCGAAACACGAAGCTCGAGATTCTGAATGGATGAAAGGCCAACGATGTCACACCGGATCGATCCAAATTCTTTTATTCGCCGAATCTGACCGGTGCATAAATCGAATTGAAGCCAAAAGAATTAATTAGCGTCTATTCCAGTTTCAATCCGTACGAATCGCTGATATCGAGAGGCGGCATCGGTCCGTCGAACGGTTTTTTGTCCTTAACATACCAGTCGAACCACTGCAAGTGTCTTTCGAGAAGGTCTATCCTTGATGTCTGATTACGGTTGCCGTGTCCCTCACCTGGATACTGGACGAGGCGAACGGCCGGATGGCCGTTCATCTTCAGCCTGCGGTAGAACTCGATACTTTGCGATGGATGAACGCGTGTATCCACGGTTCCTCCGAGGATCAATGCCGCGCTCCTGCTTTGATGGGCGTAATATATCGGGCTGCGCTTGAGCATTAAATCCCACGAATCTTCGAGTTTCTTGCCCATATGGACATACATATCTTCATATGGGATGTCCGTCGTCCCTTCCTTGCTGATGAGATCGCTGATGCCGACGAACATAACAACCGCTTTGACATACTTTGTGTAGTAGGTCGCAAACCATGCGGCGGCATATCCGCCATATGAGCCTCCCCCAAGCCCAACCCGTTCGGGATCGGCAAGACCGGTATTTACAAGATGGTCTATACCGTCCGCGATATCATCGAATTCTTTGCCTGCGGGGTCCTCCAGGCCGGTCATTGCGAAATCATAGCCGTAACCTGTGCTCGCGCGGTAATTGGGATAAAACGTGAGATACCCTCTCCCGGAATAGACCTGCCCGGCTTCGGAATAGCGAGTGATCCAATCATTCGAATAATTCGATTCGGGCCCTCCGTGAACGATGACCAGAAGCGGATATGTTTTTCCCTTTTCATAATCAACAGGGTAGATCAGCAGCCCTTCGATTTCCCAACCGTCGCGGGCTTTATAGCGGATGACCTCCTGCTTCCCGAGTTTTTTATCTTTCAGCCAGGGATTGGAATCCGTCATCTTTTTCGGTGTTTTTCCATGTCGCCAGAATAGAATCTCTCTTGGATGTTCGGGAGCCCCCGATGGGAATGCAAAATTCTTAAAATCTTTTGTATAGCTCGGTTCCTCCAGGGTAGAGCCTATGTCCCTGGAATTGAGTATTGTCCTGCGGTTTTCGTTGTTTGACGAGACCAGGTTGAATGTCTCATGAACCCCTTCCGATGCGAGATAAAATATGGTTTTATCATCTTTAAAACCCGACCATCTGATATGTCCCATGAAATTATCGGGCGTAAGATTCTTTGCCTCTACGCCTTCTAACGAAATGGCATATAACTGACTGGCGGCATGGTCGTTTAGCGTTTTCGCTGCCGTATATGTGATGTTTTTGCCATTGGGACTGAAAGCGAAGCTGCCCAGCTTGCCGGGGTTATCCGTCAAACGCCTTGTATTTCCAGTGGCAATCTCGATGATATAAATCTTGTTGAACATATATTCATAATCCACAAGATTTTTTTCCGAAACCGAGGCAGCGATGTATTTGCCCTGCGGGCTGAATTCGAATCTCCAAAGGGTTATCCCGTCTGTGATTTTTTTCGGTTCGGAGAATCCGCCGTCCGGTTTTCTTTCGACGATATAGAGGTTCTTGTGTTTCCAGTTTTCCTCGAAGAAGAGGAAATCATATCCATACTTTTTCAACTTTTCATCTCTTTTGGAGGGAGGCTCAGTGGCGATATAAGCAATTCTTTTCCCGCACGGACTCCACCTGAAAGACGATATGTCGGTGGGTGAATTCGTTGCCTGGCGCGCTTCCCCTCCCAGCAGAGGGATTATCCAAACCTGTGTTTTTGCCTTATCCCCCCTCGATGCGAGGAAGGCGATTTCCTTCCCGTCCGGCGACCATTGGGGAGATGAAATATTTGTTTTGCCGGTAATAAAGCCGCGGGTTTCTCCTGTCACTGTTGAAAGGAGATACAGGTTTTCATAATTCCTCCCCGCTTCGTCATCAGAGTCGCGCTGGAAGCTGACTGTATAAGCGATCCATTTCCCATCCGGACTGATGACCGCGGAGCCGCAGGTTTTCAGTCCATTGAGGTCCGAAGGAGAAAGCGGATCGGAGGAATATCCAGGAAAGGCAAAACCCATACAAAACAACAGCCATAAGGCAATAACAAGATTTTTTCCGTTGAATGGATTCTTATTTATTATCTTCATTTTATATTCCCCTTGCGCCCTATATTAATATAGGGACCTGGTATGTTTAAAGTTTCGGTGATTGAGGTGGTATTATAGTCTAACTGCGGGAGAGTACGTATGAGACGTGAGGCGTTAGACCTCGGGCAAAGAATGTTCCTCCCGTAGGATGACTGAT
>Ga0315293_10005240_pt1 | contig 12205 bp, 24 predicted proteins | sample YL17G13_20_MG_FD_203071 | JGI IMG/M metagenome (GOLD analysis project Ga0315293, IMG submission 203071) | Sediment microbial communities from Yellowstone Lake, YNP, Wyoming, USA - YL17G13_20 | ecosystem: Environmental > Aquatic > Freshwater > Lake > Sediment | place: USA: Wyoming | collected... | reverse complement strand
CCTTCGTTACTTTGAACCGTTCTTGTAAACGCTCCACTATTAGCTCTTCCATTAACTTTTCTTATTGCATTAGTATTACTAAATGCTTTGGGATTAATAGGGGTTTCTGTCATTGCTGACGGATTAAACGTTTGCATTCTTGCAGGTTTAACCGTTGTTGGTCTTGGTGCAATAACACTTGCAGCAACCGGCGGTTTTACTTTTGCGGAATAATCATTGACCGCTGTTGGTTGAGGTGCAGTTGATAATTGGTTTTGCACACTTGGAACAGTAATAGGCGGTACTGGTGTAGTTTGTAAAGTACTATCCAGTATTGGTTGATTATTTAAACTTCCTGCAACCCCAAAAGTTTGTCTCATTGGACTACCTTTCATTTTATATGCCATGATTCCTTGTTTTATCTTTATTCAAATGTTCTATTGCTGTTTGTAATACTACATCTGTATATGTTTTACCTTTCATTATACTGTTATTCCTTGGTCTTGTTGGAATATCTTCTTCTCCTAACATTATACGATACATGCGGTTTATCAGCTGTTTACACTTAAATGAAACTTTGTATATGTTGTATTTTTGGGTTGTATGGTTTCTATTTCTCCAAACCACTATCCACCCTTCTTTTAACAAATTGTTCCAGCGTTTATTGTCCCAACTGTAAGCATATGTACCAATCTTATAATCTTGCTTGGTAAAGAATTCCATGCAATCAAAGAATATTAGCAATTCTAAATCCGAATCGGTTAGATCATTATTTCTACAAGCCCATCTGCGTATTAATCTGTAGTGTTTTAATAAGCCAAGACTCTTTACATCCTTTGCTTCTAACTTTCTCATAAAACAATTACAACATCCTGCAATTTTATAACCTTGTAATCATGACCTTCAAATTCAATACCGTGTCCAGCGCTTTTATCATAATATATAATATCACCAACATTTAACGCTTTTATCTCATCACTTATAGAAACTATAATTGCTTCTTTATATCGTATATTCTCTTTGTCTTTTTCTGCTAAAAGTAAACCGCCTTCTGTTTTACTTAATCCCGTTTTCTTTAACGAGATTATAATGTTGTTACCTATTGCTTTCATTATGCTCTCAAATTATTGATTACACAATCCGTTGATAATATGGTAACAGCTACAGATGCTGCGTTTCTTAATGCAGATTTTGTAACTAATAATGGATCAATAATTCCTGCTTCAATCATATTAACAATATCACCAGTAATCACATTCAATCCATCTCCTTCAACAAACTTAGTCATTGTGTCTTCCATTCCGGCATTTACTAAGATAGTATTAAAAGGAGCTTTGATCGCATCCAATAATACCCATTCGCCAATATTAATTCCGCTTAATGTTTGTGAAGCATTTAATAAAGCAATTCCTCCACCTGGAACAATCCCTTCTTTAATAGCTGCTTTAGTAGCACATATTGCGTCTTCCACTCTATCTGCTTTTTCTTTTAATTCAACATCTGAATTAGCACCTACTTTTACAACAGCAACTTTAGCGGATAACCTTGCTAATCTTCTTTCTAAACGAATAACCTCAGCAGGATTAAGTTTACTTTCAAGTTGTGTTTTTAATTCATCAATTAATAGTTGTACTTCTTCAGTTGTACCATTAACTTGTAATATTGTTTCTGAATCATCGGTTACGGCTTTTAAACAACTACCTAAATATTCTGGTAGTATTAAATCCATATCATCACCTAAATCTTCATTTATAATTGTTGCACCAGTTAATAAAGCAAGATCTGCTAATGTATCTTTTTTATTAACACCATAAGTTGGCGCATTAATTACATTTACTTTTATATTTCCTTTTACTTTATTCATTGCAAGAGCAGATAAAACATTTGTTTCCATATCTGCAATAATCAATAAAGATTTGTTTGCTTTTATAACGTGTTCAAGTACTGACTGTATTTGTCTAATACTATCAACTGGTGACTCAATGATTAATACAACTGGATTTTCTAATTCTGCAACCCTTTTGTTTGGATTAGTTATAAAATGTGAATTAACTAAACCTTTATCATATTGTACACCTTCAATTACTTCTATTTCTGTTTCAGCGGATGTTGAGGTTTCCATCATTACAATTCCTGTTTCCCCAACTGCTCTAAACGCATCGGCAATAGTCTTACCTAATACTGAATCGTTGTTTGTTGATATAGTTGCAATATTGTCAATCATATCTCCTGTAACCGGCACCGCAATTGACTCTAAGTAAGTAATTACTTGATAAGTCATGTTTTCAATACCTTTTTTTAACTCCCTCGCGTTGTGTTTTGATTGAACTTTGTAAGCTTCATTTAATATTGAGTGAGCTAATACAGTTGCGGTAGTTGTACCATCACCTGCTTCTTTAACTGTTTTGCGAGCAGCTTCTTTTAAAAGTCTTGCCCCCATGTTTTCAACTGGATCCAATAAAATAACACTATCTGCAACGGTAACTCCGTCTTTTGTTATAATTGGTCTTCCCTGATTATCTTCTAGCATTACACATTTACCACCAGCCCCGAGCGTTGAACTCACTGCTTTTGTTAACTTTGTAATACCCTCGAACACCTTGTCTTGAGCATCTTGCCCAAAGCTAAGATTCTTAACTATTGCATCTGACATAATTTAATTTGATTTGATTTGATATAGTATATATATTACATATATTTTCCTGTTTTTACTTGCCTTGTCCTTTATATGCTTTCTTATAAAGTTTAGAAGTTTTTATTTTGGATGTCTTAGTTTTTGCGTGTATACCTGGTCTTGATATATTTTTTTCAATCTTTGCAGTAACTACAGTTTGTTTTGCCATTATATTTATTCTTTAGATTATACCACGTATGTTTTATATACTTTCCTAACAAATAAAGCAATAGCAATAAGAAGTAATAGTAAAAGAGAATATACGACAATATTGCCAGTGATACTTTCTTTTTTGTCAATGATCTTTGATTTGCCATCTACGTTTTCTTTTTTTATTACTATAGAGTTTGCCGTGGAGTCAATATGCTTTGTTTCTGACTCTTTTTTCTTATTTGTATATAAACTATTAGTTTTAGTTTTTTTGATCTTTAAAACAACGTTTTTATAACGCTTACCCTCAACAACCATTTCTTTACATGTATCAATTGGCTGGATAGTAATTTCATTATTATCTATTGAAGTAATTACATTTGTAGAATCTGTTTTTTCTTTTACCTCTGCGGTTATGACTTTAACTTCTGTTGTAGCAATACTGTCTTTCTTTACTGTTAGTTTTTCAATATTAACTTTACGAGCACCGCAAGACATTAATAATAGGCATGTAATTAATATAATTAATAATAGTTTTTTCATTATCTTATTGTTAAAGTTATTTCTTTTGCTTTATTCATTTTTTTAAATAAACTGTCAAAGGCTTTTCTTGATTGCCCTATAAAATCATCAGAACGAGTTCTGCCAACCAATATACAACCCTCTGTATCGTGATTAGTGTTTCCGCTATGTATGCGCACACCTTCGAATTCTGGTACATCTAATAATAATGGTAATAGTTTTTTAAATCTATTTGACTGATTAATTATAACTTTATAAGTTCCTTTTGGTATTGCTGTCTCTCCTTTAATTTTTATAGGACGTTCTAGATCTTCAAGAGTATAACATTCCCATAAACCATCAATTGTTAACTCTCCTATTGTAGAGTGTTCGCATTTATGTAATCTTTTAATATCAATTTTCATTTTTATCAGATTTTGCTTTCATTAATCTTTCTACAATATTAGTTGCTCCTTCAATACCTATATAAGCAGTAGCTATTATTATCCAATCGCTAGAAGTTAAACTTCCTGAGAATAATCCAACACATGCAATTAAAAATACAAGCAGTTTTCTACTTATCCACTTGCTTATTAATATGTCTATCTGCTCTCTACTCATCTTAATACTTCTACTGCGTATCCAAGTTCCTCGTAATTTGCTTTAGCATAAAATTCCGCACTTGATAAATCCTGCATTTGTCCTTCTACTAATTCAACAACTATATTTGATTGCGGAACGTCTGTAGATAATGTGCTCCCCTCTGCTTCGTATGTTGCTAATGAATCGTATGTAGCTGCTGCAATTTCTAAGGTTACACCATTTGCTCTTGCTGAATATTCAAGTCTTGCATAAACACTTGGCAACTCAATCTCTGTGCCTTTTATTAAAATCTTTTTTTCTGCCGTAGCATTTACTAATAAACCCATTTTTTATTTATTTATATTGATGTTATTGTTTCCCAAGCAGAAGCTCCACGTACGCATAATTTATTTAAAGTTGTATCATAAACAACTAAACCACTTGCAGGAGTAGCTATTGCGTTTTTTTGCGTTGTTGTCATTCTTGGAGGAAGAAATCCTTGAGTTGTAGAGTCAATTTGCAATTTAGCTACAGGAGTTATTGTTCCAATCCCAACATTCCCATTTCCTCTAATAATCATTAAATTATTAGAATTATAAGTTCCATTGTACATACTACCAAAAACCATACTAATCATAGTTCCATCAAACTCAGTATGTATTCTTGAAGTTATTTGAGCTGTATTATCTTGCCAAGATATACCTCCTCTTACACTTCTTATACTATCATAAGAAATTCCAAGTCTTACTATATTCTCAACAGGGTTATTAATACCTATCTTTAATGGAATTGAGGGATTTGTATTTCCAATAGTAAAATCTCCATTCCCTGCTATTGTAGCTAAATCCGCTGTGTCAGCACTATTTCTAACTCGTAAAGCTATATCTGTTGAAAGCGCTCCGGGTGCTTTTATTCCAAATCTTGCTGTATTTGAAGTTATACCTCCTATGTTAAATCTTTTATTCGTATTATCCCAAAAGAAGTTTGCATTATCCTGAGCGATTGTAGTTCCATTTGAAAATAAAACTGAGCCACTTGTTAAACTTGGCAAATTATATTTTCCGTTGAAAGTAGTCCAATCTGTAGAACTTAATGCTCCTCTATTAGTAGCCGATGCTGTTGGTAAATTGAATTTATGGTCAACCCCTGAATCAACTATAGCAAAATCAGTTCCTGTTGTTCCGGTGGTTAATGTTTGAGCTGCTCCTGTTAAACTGTTAATAGCTGTTATGCCTGTACCTGCCATTATACCCGATTGTTGAGTAACAGTAAGTATAACCGAGGCCGCAGATGGAGGAGGACTACCAGCAGAATAATAATGCATTGTAACATTTGTGTGGTCTGTTGTACTCCAAACCAATTCATAATACTGACCAGCAACAACATTCAATAGATAATTCCATCCACTAACAATATGATAAGGATCTCCAGTATTTTTTCTTGCTTCTAATCCTATAACTCCAGAACTACCTGAAACATCAACTCCATTTAATCTCAACCATATTGTTACATCTTGTGGTGAATTTGAAAGGTTTTGAAATTGAGAACTAAATTGAAGATTATAAACGCCTGTATTGGCAAATGTAATTCTTGTTAGATTAGTTCCATTAGTAACTACAGATATTCCATTAGCAAGATCTATAGTTCTAAAAATCATTGCATATCCTGTATTAGAAGCAGCAGCAGTTTGTGTTACATTATCTTGCCAAGCTCCATAATATCCTGTTGGCGTAGCAGCGGTATTGGTTCCCCACTTTAACCCTGTTGCTGTAGAACTATCTGCAAGTAATACTTGTGTATCTAGTCCAACAGGTAATCTTGTATTGTCTGTATTAAATGTATATAAATCCCCTTTTGTTGTAAGAGGAGAAGTCGCTGTTGCATTAAGTGTCCCTGCAGATAATGAAAGACCTGTCCCTATTGCTATCTCTTCCATAACGCCAGTTCCGACTGTAGATCTACCAATAAGTTTATTAGTAGCCATTGAAGTAGAAATAATAGGTGTATTCCCGCCTGATGATGTTATAGGGCTTGTTGCAGTTACAGATGTAACAGCCGATGTTAAATATGTATTAGTGTCCAATGCAAATGTACCCGCCGCCGTCATTTTAACAAATGGTGTACCTGCAGTCCATGTTGGATAATTAAGCGCTCCCCATGTTCCAATATCGCTTGTTAAAGCCAAAGTCCCGGTTGCATTTGGCAATGTATATGTTCTATTTGCTGTTACCGCAGGTAATAATATAGATCCATAAAACCCACCTATTGGGCCTAAAAATGTAATACTTGATCTTGTTATAACAGAAGTTGTTCCAAATGAATCTGATAGAAGAAATTCAGAGTCACTTATTGATAAATATCCGTATGCTAATTCCGTTGAATCGTATACTCCAATTCTATTAACTTTTGCATCTAATAGTGATGTATTACCTGCGGTTAATACTTGATTCAAAGTTGGAACAGCCATACCTGTTGAATAATCCGGCACATTAAGAGTTGCCCCAACTAACGTAGCCGGCCCCGTAGATCCCGTAGTTGTCAATGTTATATTATTCTGCTTTGCATTTAAAGCTGCTTGTAAGTCTGTTTGATTACTTAAGGTTCCTGTAATGGTTCCCCATTGTACATTGGTAACACCGTCTAAGATAAAATTCTTTAATAGTTCTAATGTAAAGTTCTTAGTAATATTCTTTTTCTTCCCGGCTACCCTTATAGTAGACGTGCCTATCAGCATGTCCGTAGGCAGCAACTCTAGTGTTTCTGGATAACTATAAAGTATAGCCATATATTAGTTTTATTATTAACTTATTATTATTTAATTGTATACTCTAACCTCTACAAACGCTATATCAATATTATTTTCAGTCGCATTAGTATCAGTATTTACATTTAACAATAAAAGCGAATCCGGGAAACTTGATTCCTCAAAAACTGGAAAAGGTTGTGTTATGAAATTACCAAATAAATTTGAGCAAGTCACCACTGTTTTTCCTTGAGTGAATAACCCGTCGGAAACAATGTTATAGGCTCCTACGCTATTATAGGTCCATGTTACTGTTCCTCCTAATGTATTTTCTAATACTGTTGCTACAGGAGCTAGTGTTCCTGATTGAGTGATTGTTGCTGTGTATACTTTATAAGGAGCTTGTACTTGGTTTGCTAAAGCAATAATTTTTGCTACAGAAAAATTCTTAGTAATGTTTGCTCCTGACTCTCCGTCAAATTGTGTGCCTAATAGATTGTCGCTAGTCGTTACCGTTCCAGCGCTTGGATAACTTATAATTATTGCCATATTGTTTTTATTAACAGTTCCACTTGTCTAATGCAAGCTTTTTTCTTGTTGGTTCTCCGTTTGGTTTCTTCATTGGTCCTGGCATACCAGACATTCTAGCACAGAATGATTTTCTACGCTTTGCATCTTTACTGCCTGCTTTTAATTCCGATGGTTTTTTAGTTACCGCCGTTTGTAATTTACTGCCAGGATGTTCTCTTCTATAACTCGCAACTCCTTTAGAGTTTAATCCACCCGCGGGGTCTTTACCTTCTTTACGCGTCCACGCAGCAGTTTTCTTTAAAGGTGAATGATCACAAGAGCATTTCTCTTTTAACATGTCATTATTAGCTGCAAACCTATTTAATACACTCGGTCTCATATTTTTATTATTTAAGATACATTACTCTTGCTAGATCTTCTAGCTCCCATACCAACTGCTTTCTTAGCTGATACTACTCTTGTTTTTTCTGCTTGCGTCATTTGACCCCAAGGCTTTGGAGAATCTTTACTTACTCTCACAGATGGTCTACAGGCTTTAGTTCCTTTTCTATCTGCTGATCCGCATACATTTCCTTTCTCATCTGTCCACTTCTCCTTGAACCATCTTTTCAAGGATGCTCCTTTCTCAGTCTTGCGTATCATTATTTATTCTTTCTGCATTTAGCAATAGCACCTGAAGCATACGCCGAAGGGAATACCTTATAAGTAGCTTTTACTTTTTTATAACATGCATCTTTAACCGTTTGCTTAACCGGAGAATCTATAACACCTCTACCAATTAAAACATCTTTCTGCGTAACTTGACCATCGCCGCTTAAATCCTTTAATTTCTTAGCAGGACTTCCAGCTGATCCAGATCCAATCCATAAGCCATTATGTGTTTTTACACCTAGTCCCTGAGGACCGATACCTTTTACATTCATATTACTTTATTTTATAATGTTTACCACTTTCCTTTTTAGTGCCTTCACCTTCATTTCCTCTGTTCTGTTTTACAGATTCAAATCTACCATCTTCATGATCATAGTCCATACCCTTACTTCCAGGATTCTTACGATGCATTCTCTGCGCATGTGCCTTCTTTGCTGTTCTATCATCCGACTTAGCATATGCCAAATCTCTCACCGCTTTAGCCTTAGCCGCTTTAGGAGATAGTTTCTGCTTCAATAACGGTGACTGTATACCTAAAGGATATTCCATAATTAATCTGTTTAATATAGTATATACAATCACGCACATTGATAAAATCTTACAGTGTGACAATAGCCTACTATTTATTTAATATAACAACCTAACGTCACACTTTTAAACTATACCCAATAAGGTATATTACATATCAAAATATATAATATTGTACCCTCAAGGGTATAAAAGTATGTAACAAATATATAAGTAAGGGGTTTTAAACAAAACTTATTATAAATATATAAGTAAGGGGTTATACACTATTTTCTGCCCCCGGGTTTGAAAGGGGAAACGACTTTGGTTTTATGCACCCCCCGGCCTTTTTTTGGTTTTTTCCAGAATGTTTTGCCTTTTCCGGTACGCATGGCAGATGTTCTGGCTATTGCTAGGTGATCACAGGCGCTGCTGGACGCACCGTTCGTTTGTTATAATGTATTGCTGTGCAGATGTTATAATGTATTGCTACAGACAGCGTATGCTAACGGCGTTACCTCATCGCGCTGCATCAGATCTGGTGTTGACTGATGATCCGCGGAGCGGAGCGAATACGCGAAGCGTATAGCAAATGTATAGCATTTGCGTATAGCATTCCCTACAGCCTGAGTACGGATGGTTTTTGATAATATAAGTGTAAGCAACGCAAGCCAAATGAGTAAGAAGTTCTTACAAAAAGAATACGAAGTTAATTTGATAATATAAGTGTAACAAATAATAAATATAATATGAGAAAGTTTAGTAACATTAAGAGTGTAGTGGTGATGAAGTATGTAATAATCGGACATCAAATGGTCCTTACGAGTATGTTTGTATTTGGTATGGCGAGAGTTATAATTGGATTAGTAATGGGTGAGTTCGCTAATGTATCCTTCGGGTTGTATTATTAATCTTACAAAAAGAATACGAAGTACAATTGATAATATAAATGTAAATAAGTAACAAACTAATAAATATAATAAGATGAACAAATTTAAAAAAGAAGTAGTAGAAGTAGTTGAAGTAGTAAAGTCTTCAAAAGAATTAATCGCTGAGGCAATCGCGAAGTTAAGCCCTGAGGACTTGGCTCTAATCTATCCACCGATCGAAAGAGCTAACTTTGTAGTACGTAAATCATGGTTAGGTAGAAATCAAGTTATAACTTTTGTGAATAATAAGAATCAAAAGATAACTTACAATCATGATGAAGTATTAAAAGTAATGTTACCTAAACTTAATCTTATGCCATGTTGGATTAAACGTGAATATTGGTCACAATCTACCGATATGCCATCGAATGTAAGACATTTGGCTACGGTTGAAGTGTTAGAAGTAGTTGAGGCTGAATAAGCCTCTTCTACTATCTAAAAAGTGCGACGTTAGCCTACTATTTTATTACCTTAATACCCTAATGTCACACTTTTACATAATGTTCCATCGGAACTACACGAATGTGTATAGCAACGCGTATAGCATCCACCTAAAAATCTCCTACAAAACGAATACGGAGTAATTTTGATAATATATTCGAGGGTCTGGCACTGAAATACTGTCGAAAGAGTGGACTCCGCCCTACAATATAGTGAACTAATTGCTATTTTCACTCAAAACTCCCCTACAAAATGAACACGGACTCAAAACGATAATATATATGTAACAAATAACAAGTAATATGGTTAAAATGACTACAAATTGTGAGTAAAATTGAGAAAATGGTTATAAATAGAGAGATACTCTATAATACCTGCCCTTAGTTAAAAGTAAGCAAATAAAGTACAACCTTCTTACAATAAAAATACGAATTGAATTTGATAATATAAATGTAACAATAACAAAGTAATAATATGAATAATAAAGTAGTAGAAAGTAGAGAAATAGTGTGGTGTGAGAATGATGATAGATATATCTTAATTATTAAAGAAAATGACGCTATAGTTGGGTTAAATTTCATGCAAGGTGACGAATTAGAGTTATTTAAAGAACAATATAGTGATATTGATTATGACTTAACCGACTTTTATCACTCTATCGAACCTTATTTAGATCCGTGGAATGACGAAGTTGGTAAAATTAATGCGGCAATATGGGCTCACTTCGAGTACTGTAATAAAAAATGCGAGAGATTTTTTAACTTAAATAACAACTAATAATATGGAAAGTGATTGTTGCGGTGCCTACACAAGTATGTGGGAGTATGGGTTATGCCCGGATTGTATGGAACATTGTGATTTCAATGAAGTAGAAGATGAAGACTAATCTACAATAAAAATACGATTAAGTATTGATAATATAAATGTAACAAATAAAGAATAAATTATGAGAGAGTATAATGTAGAAGTGGTTGAAACACTTATAAGAATAGTAACCGTTGAGGCGATGAATGCGGAAGATGCAATTAAGTTTGTAGCGTATGATTATAACAATGCCGAATTGGTATTAGATAGCGACGACTTCTTTGATGTAGATTTTAACTTAGTAAATCAAGATTAATTATGATAGGAGATTATGAAATTGTAGAGTACATTAACCCGTGCTTTCCAGAGAGAAATTATTACAAAGCCACTGTTGAAAATGGTACAAGCTATCATACAACCGACTTTGAATTACTTGTGCAGTGGTTATTAGATTACCGTTTAAACAAAGCAAAATACGATGCTCAAGAAGCGTTCTCAAACAAAGTATGTGAAGAATTTATGAAAGACGTAAAATATAAAGATTAATTTACAGACTAAATACGATTATAAATTGATAATATAAATGTAATAAAAAATAAATAATATGACAAATTCAATTAAGTTTTTAAAGAACAATTTTATTAAATTAAACGGTGTGCTATACACGCCTTATACCGTTGGCGAATTACCAAATACCTTTGGCTTCATTTACGATAGCGAAAAAGATCAAGATGGCTATAGCGAATTCTTCAATTTCAAAGGTTTAACTTACATAATTAAGAAATAATATGATAGTAATAGCGAACAATATGAAAGAAGCGTGTCAATATCTTGAAGAAAAGAAAGCACGTAATAGAGCCAACCGTATAAATGCGGTTAATACAAACGGATTATGCGGTAAGTTTACTAGCGAAGATTATAAGCAAGTAAAAACTAAAATGAAGGGTGCTGCCAACCGCAAAGCCAAAACATTTAGCGTAACTAGATATTGGAACCATAACAATTTAAGTAACAAAGAAATTAAAGAAAGATATTAATATGAAAAAGTTAAACGGATTTGAAAGTTATTTAGTAATTGAAGGATTAGCCATGCTTAAAGAATCATGGATAAAAGATATTGAAGAAGTTAAAGCAAAAGGTAAAAATCCTTTAATGACTGAAGGCTATGTTAAAATGGTTATTAATGATACAATCGCAAAGATTAAATTATTAACGTTAAAACAAAAGTAATGAGGGCAGAGTATATTAAAATGCGTAATAGTAATCAACTTAATATTGGTTTGCTATACACCTATGCTCTTGAGCAAGGATTAGACCTGCTGCCTGATCAATTCTCTGTTGCCATGCAATTTGCTAATCCTTCAGAGATTATAGAATACCTAGATCATAAATTTGAATTAACTTTATTATATAAAAAAGACGGTAGCTTTATTAAAGTGGTTGAGTAGCTTACAATCAAAATACGATTAACAAATGATAATATATATGTAACAAATAAAAAATATAACAATGAGTGATTTAACTAAAAAAATTAATTTAGTAGGTAGATTTGCAACATTATCTAAAACAGTAGACTTTGAAGAATTCTATTCTATAAATGTGTGGGTTCAAAACGATGAAATAACTTTGCAAGGAAATATAAATTCTTATACAACTGCAGCCGCTAAAAGATTAGGCGTTGATTTAATTTATAACAATGATACCGGCATGCTT
>Ga0315293_10005239_pt1 | contig 12205 bp, 6 predicted proteins | sample YL17G13_20_MG_FD_203071 | JGI IMG/M metagenome (GOLD analysis project Ga0315293, IMG submission 203071) | Sediment microbial communities from Yellowstone Lake, YNP, Wyoming, USA - YL17G13_20 | ecosystem: Environmental > Aquatic > Freshwater > Lake > Sediment | place: USA: Wyoming | collected... | reverse complement strand
CGGGACGTGGCGTGACACGCGGAACGGGGCACTCGACTCGTCCAGCTGACCGGTCCCGAGGGTATGGGACCGCGCTGAACCCGAATGAGACGACCGAACCGGCGGAGTCACAGGCCGCTGCATCCTAGCGTCAGAGTGTCCACCGAACCACCACGGGAGGCGTGGCAGGGGGTGATTGTCCACCGTGCGGTAGGTCCAGAGGAGGAATGTGCGCGTGCCTCTTTCAGCCGTTTACATTGACGGAGGATACCTGACCAACGTGCTTAGAGCGTTAGGTAAGCCGCGCATAGACTACGCCCAATTCGCGGCCTGGTGTGCCCAGGGGTTTGAGGTCTTCAGGGTCTACTACTACGACTGCCTTCCCCACCAAGGTCCCATGCCGTCGCCTGAGGAACGCCTCCGGCACTCAAATACCACGAAGTGGATGGACATCCTCAATCGGCTCGATCGGTTCAAGGTCAGGCTGGGGCGCCTTCAGTACCGTGGAACAGATGACGAGGGGAACCCCATCTTCCAGCAGAAGAGAGTCGACCTTCAGCTTGGGCTCGACATAGCGTCGCTCGTGGCGGTCAACCGCGTCGGGCTCTCCATGGTGGTGCTCACAACGGGCGACAGCGACCTGATACCCGCCGTGACAGCGGCGCAAGAGGCCGGCGTTCTAGTGAGGCTTGTTCACGGTCCGCGTGATGCGCAAGGACGCCCACGATACCACCAAGACCTCTGGGACTTGGTGGACGAGCGCAAGGAGATTACGCGCGAGGCCCTTAGGCCAATGGAGCGGAAGTGACGGCCCCATGCGGGCACACGGGGCGGGTCCAAAATGAGAAGACCGCCCGTATCAGGCGGCCTCTCTTGGATTCTGGCCCTGAGCGTTCCCGGAGGAACACCCGGCAGCATTCTTGACGCCATTCTACTCTAGACTGTAGGCAATGTCTACACCCTGGACGGGGCCCACCCCGCCGCCGGGTCAGATGAAGGGATAGCCGCCCTCCCCGGCCCGACTGCCCCCACTGTAGCCGAGGGCGGCGTAGCCCTTGAGCCGCTTATCGTACATCCGCCGGAGCAGCGGAACGCCATTATCCACGTAGTCGTAGACCTGCACAACCCTCTTATTGGCGTTAGCCCGATGGATGCGGCCGACGTACTGCTGCAGCGTTCCGCGGCCCCCATCCCGCCACGCAGGATGATCGCATTCTTGCCGATGGCTCTGAGTCGTCGGTCGAACTCCTCGAGGTGCGCGGTTCTCTCGGTAAGAAGCAGGGGCGAACGCCCGTCGGCGAGAGTTCGGACTAGGTCCTGGAAGATGAGATCGTTACGCGCCTCATCGGCCAGGAGGGTAGCGTAGACCTCCTGGATGCTTTGGAGTCCGGGTGGGCCGCACTGCATGATGATGATGGGATGGTGCCCGTCCTTCCTCACCGGAGTGGCGGTGAGGCCGACCACGTACCGGGCTCTTACCTGCTTGAGGACCCGCTCGAAGCTGAAGGCCGAGACGTGGTGGCACTCGTCGACGATGACCTGCCCGTAGGCGGCGACGAGGTCGCTGATCTCGCCTTTGCGGTTGAGGCTTTGGAGAACGCCGACATCGATGACTCCGGTGGGCCTGGTCTTGCCGGCGCCGGTCTGGCCGATGGACTTGGGGGGCAACCCCAGACCGGCGGCCAGCCGCGCCCGCCACTGGTCCAGCAGCTGCCGGCGGTGCACCAGGACGAGAGTGTTCACGTTGCGGGTCGCGATTAGCCAGGCTCCCACCATTGTCTTGCCGAACGCGGTTGGGGCGCTTAGGACCCCGATGTCGTCCGCCATCATGGCGGAGGAAGCCACCTGCTGCTCCGGGGTGAGCGCGCCCTGGAAGGCCACGTGAATGGGGTGGCCGCCGAAACGCTCGTCGCCAACCTCGATGTGGATACGGTGCGAGCGGAGGAGGTTCAGCGCATCCGCGAAGCAGCCCCGGGGGAGCCCGATGTGCCGCGGGAAGTCCTCCCCGCAGCCGATCACGCGCGGTTTGCCGAAGGTCGGAAGCCGGGCGGCCTGGGCCTTGTGGAACTCGGGATTCTGGAAGGCCGCGAGGCGCAACAGCCGGTTTAGCATGGCCGGCGGCAGGCTCTCTTTCTCAACATAGACAAGCCCGCCCCGCACGACGCGGACCCGGTCAGGCATTGGCCCTGGGACTGGGCGTGCGGGAATCCGGCGGGACGGCGGCAGAAGCCAGGGATCGGGGCTATCATCGTCCTCGGCCGAACTCGCTCGGACTCCGAGAACGGTCTGAGTTCGGGCGGCCTCCCGCACTATCGTCTCCACCTCGTCCGCGGGCACGCGCCGAAGGCCGGCGAGGAAGGCCCATTGGTCGGGGTAGGGCTGCAGGTCCCGGTCGAGGAAGAGGGAGTTTCCTTTCCGCCTGGGGCCTCGCTGGAGGGGGAGCGCGATGAGATTGCCGAACCCGCCCCTGGGCAAGGTGTCCTGGTTCGGGAAGAAGCGGTCGTAGTTAGGAATCGAGGCCAATCTGGTGCCGGTGTTCCATGGCCAGGGTGAGGATGGCGCTTCCCAGCCGCCGGGCCTGGATGGCTGGGATGGTGCGGTCAAAGAAGATCCAGACATGCCCGCCGCCGCCCGAGCGGGACCGCTCCAGGGCGGCCGGCACACCCATTTCTCCGCACGCGTCAAGGAAGGCCGTCGCGTCTTCCTGCCAGGCGACCTTGTCGAAATCCACGGCCAGAAACCAGCAAGACTCGTCGGTCAGCAACGGGTAGATGCCGACCGTATGAGCCCCGGAAAGGTGGTCGCCGAGAACCTGGTCCGTGAGGGGAAGGAACGACCGGTTGGGGCGAGCATTTCACCCTTGGCTTGGCGCAGAGATCCCGCTCCCACTCGTTCCGGCAGGCCAGGGCGTAACCGGCTCGACCGTCCTGCCGCTCCCAGCGGACGGCGTAGACCTCGTCGCGGGCCTGGAAGAGACCGCGAAAGAGGGCGATCTTGGCCGGCGCCGGCGACCGCGCGGTTACCGCGGCGGGCACCGGTGCGGTGACGGCAGTGGCTGCCGGACGGTCCGCGGCTTCCACGGATAGGCCTAGGAGCTGTCTAAGCTGAGCGTTCTCATCGCGCAGGCGCCGGCACTCGGCCTCAGCGTCCCGCAACTGGTCTTCTGGAGCTCCTCGTCGTTTCACGCGTTCACCGCCGTGAGCCCCCGTAGCGGAGGCAATGATAGCGAGTGTTCACTTCCCGCGCGGAAAGGCTACTCCTTCGGGCCCACGCCAGCCTCCCACCCCAGAAGCTGTCGTTTTCCCACGCTCCTTGGCCGTACGTTTCCCACGTAGTTCGGCCACGAGTTGCCGGGTCGTCGGGGCTCCCTCCGCCCGCCAGCCCAGGAACTCCCCCGCGAACCTCGAACGAAGACCCCAGCCTGACTGTCCAGCCTGACTGCGGGAAGGGGAGCATCACACCATGGAGGTCTTCCACTTCGTTTGCACGCACCAGGAGGCCGAGGAGCTCATCCGAGCCCAGGCGGAGTTGTGGCTCTCAGACTGCGGCTGCCGCGCGTCGGCCAAAGACAAGTGCCGTTCGCGAACCGACTTGTGCCTTTGCTTCGTCAAAGAACCCGTCTCTGGAGGGGCCAACCTTCGTCCGGCCAAGCTTGCCGATGCCCTCGAGGTTCTGGCCGAGGCCGGCCGTCACCACCTGGTCACCCGGCCGTTCACGGACGGGGCCGGCAAGGTTAAGGGAATGTGCGTCTGCTGCGACTGCCACTGCGACTACTTCCACAACCCCGCCCTGGCCGGGTCCTGCGCTCCCGGGCGCTTTGTCGCGGTCTCGGACGAGACTACCTGTGACGGTTGCGGCGTCTGCGTCCCGGTCTGCTACTTCGGGGCCAGGAGCAAGGAAGGCGCCCTCGTCGACTCCGCCCGCTGCGCCGACTGCGGTCTCTGCGTCGAGGTCTGCCCGGCGGGGGCGACAACCATGGAGAAGCGCGAGGCGGCCCGCGCCTAGGAGTCATCGTGTGGCTGGGTCAGGCCGCGAGGGGCTGCCCCTCCCCCCTTCAACCGGCGGCGCCATTGTTCCAGGCCCCCTGCTCCCCGGACCGCCCCTACCCCCTCCCCCTATCCCCTCTCCGGAGGTAAGGTCCGGTAGGAACCCCCCGCTCCTGTCCCGTCGTTGGACCCGCCCCCTCTCCCCGCCTCCCCTCCGGGGAGGGATAGCCCCTCCCGGACGGGGGAGCCACACAGAGTCACCCAACACTTGGAAGGAGGAGGCATCGCCGCCCAGAAGATGGATAGGGCATGGTCTCGGGCTCGGGTCGGGAGGCGGTGGGGACGAAGAGGCAGGTCTGGACGGCGGGTCTCGCTCTGATCGTCCTCGTGGCGCTGGTCAGTGGGCCGGTTGGAGCAGTTGCGGCAACCCGCGCCCCGCTCGAAGCGACCGAGACTCTCGGCTCTCCGCCGGACGTGGCTGCAGTCGGCGAAGACGCCAGTACGGCACCACCAGCGGAATCCGCAGGCCCGTGGGCCACGCTGGTCGGCCCCGCATTCGTGCGCTTCGTGCCCGGAACCCAGAGCTGGGACCTCCAGTTTGGTGTCGTGGGCGATGGCTGGGGAGCCGCCCAGCCAGTCTTGGTCTCGGCCAAGGCATCCCTGGATGGCCGAGCCTGCGACCCCAGTCTGGTAGGCTTCTGCGACAGCTCCTGGGCCCTGGCCTCCGGCCGGATCACTGAGGCCGAGGTGAGCCAACTGCAGGCGCTCAGGGCAGCCAGAGCCCAGGGCTTGCCCCTGCTTACGGCCGAACCTCAGGCAATCGAGGAACAGGCGGTGGTCCTTTCCGACCTGCTGGCCAAGACTGAGCCCGCAACCCTGAGCGTAGCGCATGTCGGGGCCGTCCCGCCGGGAAGCCACCAGTTGGTGCTGGTCCTGACCTACGACGTCGGCGGCCAGACCGTTGCCTTGTCCTCGGAAACAGAGGTCCTCCTGGCCGCGCTGCCGCCGAGCAATGGATGGTACCCTGCGGACCTGCACACGCACTCCGCATTCTCAGATGGGTACTTCACGTCTGTGGCCGACCTACGCGCCTACCTCGCCACTCAAGGGTACAGCATCGGGTATGTTACGGATCATGTGAAGTCGCTACTCCGATTCTACAATAGGTTTGAAGACATGACCGACACCTATCCGTGGACCTGCCGAACAGCAAGCACGGATAGCACGTGGATGTTCCCGGGTGCCGAACTCACGCTATCTCCCACTAAGCCCGAAAGCCACGCGCTCGCCTACGGACTCGCTAACCTAGCCGGTCTTACGGACAATGTAGCCCTGCAGAGCGGGCTAGACGCCATCGGCGCGAACAGCCCTGTGTCCTCGTCTGCCCTCGCCCACCCCGTTAGTGCTGAATACCCCTGGACCGACCTTTACAGCACTAACTTCCAGGGCCTGGAGCTGATGTCGGGTTGGCAGTTGGATTGTGGTAGATACTCCGACCCCGCGATCTTCTGGCTGGCCGAGTGTGAGAGGCTCCGGAAATGGGCCGGCTCGCTCGACGGCAATCCTCCCTTCCTGCCATCAGTGAGGACAGGAAGCGACTATCATTTCTTCGGGCTGAGTTTCGTTACCTACGTGAAGCTTCAAGGCAACCCCACCACATGGGAAGGTCGCCTTGCGGCGGTGGACGTGGCCCTCAAATATGGCCGTACCGTGGCAAGCGAATTTGGTTCCCTGGCCTACATCACCCTCAATGGAAGCCCGGTCGGAAGCTTCCTCAACCTCGCCGCGGGCGACCCGATGACGTTCACGGTGAGCTTCCGCCCCGTGGTGGCAGGAAGCTACGGCCTTACCCTCTACCGGGACTTCTCCGATGAAGTCTGGAGCACGAACCTGCCCGCGCAGCCAGCCGGGACCTCTTTGTCCTGGACCGTGAACACCCCCGCCCTCACTGGCCGCCACTACTACTGGCTCTACGTAGACGGATTCGACCGCTGCTACACCACGCCCATCTACGTGACCGCCAGCCCGTCCGAGCCGCCCGGCTCTGCCCGCGTCGACAACTGCCAGGCAAACCCCAGCACGGTGAGTGCCGGTCAGCAGGTGACCTTCGACCTCTGGTTCACCAACACAGGGGCGGCCACGAGGATCTTCCCGATCTCGCTCTACCTGTACCCGCCGAGTGGAGTGGCGTTCGAGGTGGGCTGCCCGCAGGTGCAGGTGGCACCTGGCAGCCAGGGCCACGCCACGTGGACCTACACGGTGCCGCAAGGCGGAGCCGGTAGCTGGGATGCACTCTACACTATCTGGAACGAGCCGGAGCAGGACGTGGTCGTGAAAGACTCTGGCCGTCTGGAGAACCACTTCACGGTTGAGCAATCCCAACCGCCAACGACAAGCCTCAGGATCGACAACCACTGGCCCACCCCCGCGACGGCCACGGTCGGCCAGACCATGTTCTTTGATCTCTACTACACCAACGCGGGCGCGACCACGGCCTCCTGTGCCGTATCCCTCAGCCTGCGGAACCCCCAGGGGCAGATAATCGATCTCTACTGCGCCCCGGGCACCCTGGCCCCCGGCGCCCAGGGCCACTACACCTGGACCTTCACCTCCTGCGAGAGTCAGGAGGGAAGCTGGGCAGCCAATTACACCATCTGGACCGACATCTTGAAGAGCTCGCGGATCGCCAGCACGGACTGGCAGAACGCGTACTTCACGATCCTGCCTGCCCAGCCGCCGCCGGCGAGCTTCCGGATTGACGGCCACTGCGCCTCTGGCAGAGGGATCCCGGTGGGGCAGACCGTGTCCTTCGACTTCTACTGCACCAACACGGGCACGGCCACGGTCCCCCACGCGGTGTCCCTCAGTCTGCGCGACCCGCTAGGCCGGACGATAGACCTCGGCTGCTGGCCGGGAAGCCTGACCCCCGGTGCCCAAGGTCACTACCAGTGGACCTTCACCTCCTGCGAGGGCCAAGAGGGAAGCTGGGCGGCCGAATACACGATCTGGACCGACTCCTCAAGGAGCGTGCGGCTTGGGGGCACGGGCTGGCAGAGTGAGTACTTCACGATCCTGCCCGCCCCGCCGCCAGCGAGCGTCAGGTTTGACCGCCACCGCCCCTTCCCCCCGGTGACCTGCGTTGGACACCCGATGTGGTTCGAGGTCTTCTTGACCAACACCGGGGCCGCGCCGGTGTCCCTGGCCGTGTCGCTCACCATTCGCAGCCCGAGTGGTCAGACGATGGACCTACCACCCTTCTACACCGCGACCCTGGCTCCGGACGTCCAGGGCGACTACGACTGGAGCTACACCCCGGAGGTAGCTGAAGCGGGAAGCTGGGACGTGAACTACAGGGTCTGGACCGACCGCTCCAAATCCACACTCTTGGCCAGCACGGGCTGGCAGACCGGATACTTCACGGTCCTCGCTACCCCGCCGCCAGCCAGCCTCAGCATCGACAGCCACCGGGCGTACCCGAAGACCGCCGGCATCGGGCAGCCCGTGTGCTTTGACCTGTACTGCACCAACACTGGGATCGTGACGGAGACTATCGCGGCCTCCCTCACCCTGCGCGGTCCGAGCGGCCAACTAGTCGACCTCGTCCCCGACTACATGATGCGCTTCCTGCCAGGCGTCCAGAGGTACGGCTTCTGGGTCTACTCGGCGAAGCTCGGCGAGGACGGCAGTTGGGACGCCAAGTATTCGCTCTGGTCCGACGCTTCCAAGACCACGCTGTTGGCTACCACGGATTGGCTGGACGGGTACTTCACGGTCCTACCGCCCGAGCCACCGACCCCGCCGAGCGCGAGAATGGATAGCTTCGGGGCGACCCCACGGACCCTGGATGTCGGGCAGCCGGTGAGCTTCGAGATGTGGCTGACCAACAACGGAACCGTCACCTGGACGTACGTCTCGTCTCTGACTCTTACCAGCCCGAGCGGACAGGTGGTCCGCATCCTCCCGGACCAGGAGTTGCGCGTCGGTCCCGGCAACCAGGGCCAGGCGCTGTGGACCTATACGCCGACCGAGGCTGGCACGTGGGACGCCGTCTACGAGGTCTGGAAGGACACCGGGCACGCCATGCTTTTGGCCAGTTCGGGCCTGCAATCCGACTACCTGACGGTCTCTAGCCGGTTGGTCTTCGCCGAGACCGGGGGCTCGACGGTGGTCACCGAGGGCGGGCTGGGCGACACCTACACCGTGGCTCTGGCCGGGCAGCCTGCGGCCCCGGTCACGGTAACCCTCACGGGGGACAAGGTTACCGCCCTCAGCGTCACGGGCTCGAGCACGCTGGTCTTCGGTCCGGGCAACTGGGACGTGCCCCAGACCGTGCTCGTGACGGCGGTGGACGACGCCGTCGTGGAGGGACCCCATTCCGGGATGGTGCGGCACACCGCGCCTGCGGGTAGCGGCGTGCCTACGGCGTCGATGACGGTAGGCATCACGGACAATGACGCGCCCACCATTGTTCTCAGCGAGGCTGGCGGCTCCACGGCCGTGACCGAGGGCGGAACGTCAGACACCTACAGCGTTCGGCTGGGCGCCCAACCGTCCGGGCCGGTGACCGTGACGGCCTTCGCGGACAGCCAGGTCAGAGTCACCAACAGCCTGGGCGGAAGCACACTCAGCTTCACTACAGCCAACTGGAGCATCCCCCAGACCCTCACGGTCAGAGCCGTCGACGACACGCTTCTCGAAGGCCCGCACTTCGGGATTATCGGACACATGGCATCAGGCGGAGCATATGGCGGGGCACCGGCGGTCGCGCTCGTAGTGACTATCACCGACAATGACCGGCCCCCGGCGCCCGGGATTCTGGCCGCCAACACTAGCTCAGACGGGGTGCGTCTGAACTGGCTCGCCCCTTCGGGCTTCGTGCCTAACGGCTACGAGGTCTACGTCAAGACGAGTTCCACCGGGACGCGGACCAAGGTCAAGGAAGTCACCGCTTGGGCCGGCGCCTCGCCCAACTGTGAGGTCACGGCTCTGGACTTCGCGGGGACCGGCCTTGTCTTCACCGCCGGTCGCGCCTACTACTTCCAGGTGGCGGCCTTTGTCGACCTCTCGGGTGGGGCGCGGGCTATCTCACTAGCGTCGAACACGGCCTCAGCCGTGGCGGGGCCCGTGCCGCCGCTGGCGCCGCGAACGCTGACGGCGACTTCGAGCGCCGACGGAGTGCGCCTGAACTGGCTGGCGCCGGCTACCGGCGTGACCCCGCAGGGCTACGAGGTCTACATCGCCGGTGGCTCGACCGGACCCTTCACGACGCTGGCCAAGACCGTGACTTCCTGGGACGGCGCCAACCCGAACTGTGAGGTCACGGCGGCCGACCTGGCCGGAACCGGCTTCACCCTCTCCGGCGGCCGGACCTACTACTTCCAGGTCAAGGGCTACTACGTCCACCCCATCGCCGGGCGGCTCGTGTCCCCGGCCTCCAACACGGCCTCGGCCGTAGCCGGGCCGACCCCGCCCCTGGCCCCGACTAGCCTGACCGCGGCCACGAGCGCCACTGGCGTGCATCTTGGCTGGGCGGTTCCGGTCAGCGGGGTGGCCCCGCAGGGTTACGACGTCTCCATCGCCACGGTCTCGACCGGGCCGTGGACCCTGGTCAAGTCCGTGACCAGCTGGGAGGGCGCGGGGTCTAACTGCGAGGTGACCGTCCTTGACTTCTCGGATGGCCACGGGGGCTCGACCTACCCGTTCACTGTGGGCCGGACCTACTACTTCCGGGTCTACTCCTACATCGTCCACCCGATAGCCGGGAGGCTCACTTCGGGGCCCACGACCGCGGCCAGCGCCAAGGCCGGTCCGGCGGCGCCAGGCGTCCCGACTACCCCTACGGCCACGACCACGCCGAGCGGTCCGGCTACAGGCATCCGCCTGGGCTGGAAGCCCCCGACGACGGCGGCGACCATCCCGCCCGCCGGCTACTCGGTCTGGATCTCGGCCAGCTCTACGGGGGCCTACACTTTCGTCAAGGACGTGACGAGCTGGACGGGGACCGACCCCAACTGCGACGTCACGGTCCTGGACTTCAACGGCCCCGGCCAGCCGGTCTTCGCCCTCAAGGGCGGGGTGAGGTACTACTTCCGGGTCTACTCCTACATCGCCCACCCGCTCGACGGCAGCCGCATCGTGTCGGCCTCGTCCGCCTCGACCTCGGCCACGGCCGGCCCGGCGGCGCCTGGAGCGCCGACTACGCCGACCGCGAGCACCACGGCTAGTGGGCCGGCCACAGGCATCCACCTTGCGTGGAAGCCGCCGACGACGGTGGCGGCCGTCCCGCCGGCCGGCTACTCGGTCTGGATCTCGGCCAGCTCGACGGGGACCTACACCTTCGTCAAGGACGTGACCTCGTGGTCGGGGGCCTTCCCCAGCTGCGACATCACCGTTCTGGACTTCAACGGCGCCGGCCAGCCGGTCTTTGGCTTCATGGGCGGGGTGAGGTACTACTTCCGGGTCTTCTCCCACATCGTCCACCCGCTGGACGGCAGCCGGGTCTCCTCGACGGCCGCGGCCTCGGCCCACGCCACGGCCGGCCCGCCCGCACCGGGGGCGCCGACCTCGGCGACGGCGGCCACCGCCCCGCTCGGGGTCACCCTGAACTGGCGTCCGCCCACGACGGCGGCGACCGTGCCGCCCGCCGGCTACGCCGTCTGGATCTCGACCGCGTGGACCGGGACCTACACCTACGTCAAGGACGTGACGGGCTGGGAGGGGACCTACCCCAACGCCACCATCACGGCCGAGGACCTCGACGGGGACGACCTCGGCGGCGGGGTGGTCGAGCCGGTCTTTGCCTTCAGCGGCGCCGTCAGGTACTACTTCCGCATCTACGCCTTCACCGTCCACGAGGTCGACGGCAGTCATGTGCCTTCGACTGCGGCGGCCTCGACCTACGGCACGGCCGGGCCGCTGCCGCCGAACGCGCCGACCAGCCCGGTCGTGGCCGCGGCCTCCGACGGCTTCACCCTGCGCTGGACGCCGCCGGCCACCGGCACCGCCCCCACCGGCTACCGCATCGAGCTCATCCGCTCGTCGACCTTGGGCTTCGTCCTCCTGCCCGACCTCGGCTGGTCCGGGACCGGTCCGAGCATCGCCGTGACCGGGGCGGACATCGCCGCGGCGGGCCTGACCTACACCCCCGGGGCGACCTACTACGCCCGCATCCACTCCTTCGCCCCGCACCCGCTCTCCGGGGATCCGCTCGTGTCGGTGGGCTACGCCTCGGCCTCGGTCGTGGCCGGACCGGTCCCGCCCAACGCCCCGAGCTACCCGACCGGGCGCACGAACCCGGCCTCCTCGGGCGGCGGGGTGAACCTCAGTTGGCGGGCGCCGACCTCGGGCCCGGTTCCGGCGGGCTACCAGGTCTACGCCAGCGCGACCTCGTTTACGGGTTTCGTCCTGGTCAAGGACGTCGGGTCCTGGACCGGGACCTACCCGAACTGCCTGGTCTTCGCCGCCGATTTCACCTCGGCGGGGCTGACGATGACCCCGGGCGCCCGCTACTACTTCCGCGTCTTCTCCTACACGCTCCACCCGGCCACCGGCGCCCCGGTCCTGTCGCTCCGCTTCGGGAGCGCTTACGCCGTAGCGGGGTAGCAGTCGCGGCCGGCTGGCAGCAGTAGGATTTCCCCGGGCGGAGGCTGAACCTCCCGCGAGAGCGGCACTCAGAGCCGGGGGCAGTCGAATGGTCGATGAGCCGGGCACCGGCTGGCCCGTTTGGGCCCCTGCCTCCTGGGGCCGCCCCGACCACGCCCGCCGGCTGGCCGAAGTCCTCGGCCGCTACTCCATCACCGAGTTCGATCTTGCTCAGGCCCGCGGCAGGGAGAACCAGGCCCTCAGGGTCACCGACCTCGCCACCAGGCAGTCGTATCTCTTGCGCCTCCACGAACCTGTCTCGGCCGGGCTCTTGGGGGTTCAGCACGCCTTCGAGGGCCTCCGAGGCCTGTAGCCCACCGTGCGACGAAGAAAGCACCTGGCTGAGCCAGAACCTATCAAGCAGCTGGTAGACCACGAGCAGGGCCAGCCCAGCCAAGGTTGATGACATCCCAACTGTGAGAAGTCTTCCGGTCGAGTCCGCCATTGCCTACCATCCAGGTTCCCTCAGACTACGGGTTTGACAACGCTGAATCCGAAGTCCTTGTGGGACAAGGGTCTCAGGCGTCGCGGGGCTGACGTACCACAACAGTCCTTCCGGTGGTCGGTCTAGTGGCGTGGCATCTCGCTGACGTGAGCGG
>Ga0315293_10005238_pt1 | contig 12206 bp, 7 predicted proteins | sample YL17G13_20_MG_FD_203071 | JGI IMG/M metagenome (GOLD analysis project Ga0315293, IMG submission 203071) | Sediment microbial communities from Yellowstone Lake, YNP, Wyoming, USA - YL17G13_20 | ecosystem: Environmental > Aquatic > Freshwater > Lake > Sediment | place: USA: Wyoming | collected... | reverse complement strand
AATAAACCAAGAACCTCCAATCACTCCACGAAACAAAGAAAGAAGTGAAAAAAATATTTTTTCACTTATTGAAAATAGGTTTTGGGCATTAAAGAGATAATTTTTTCATCTTAGATGAAAAATATAAATATAAATTAAATTTTTGATTTTCCCAAAACGGCTGCTAGATTAGATGGTATTTTAATATTATTATTTTTTTTCATTTGATCATTCCTAGATTTCAAATTTACATTTGAACCAAAAATTGTTTTAATTGGTGATTTGGGAGGCGAACATGCTCTTATAATTTTATTTTGTCCATTTCCATTTACAGGTTTACCAATTGGTGATTTTATTGACTTTTTATTTGTTGTGGTATTTTCAATTACTTTTTTTCTTTCAATAATATTACTAATATTTGGTGTTTTTGCCATTGGAGTTAATTTTTTATCAATTATAGGTGAAGTTAATTTTTTATCAATTATAGGTGGTGTCAATTTTTTCTCGTCGTTGTCAGGTGTTATATTATTTTTTAATATAATTGATTTGGGTTCTTTTTCTAAAATTTCGTTAATTTTATTTTTATCTACAGTCTTTATAATTCTTTTCTTTTTTGGTGATTTATCTTCATCATCTTCTTCGTCTTCTTCGTCTTTTTCATTTTCTTCTTCTTCTTCTTCTTCATCTTCTTCTTCTTCTTCTTCTTCTTCTTCTTCTTCATCTTCACTGCTTGAAATTATATTATTATCACCTAATAAAAAGTTAACAAAGGGGGTCGGATCTTCGATGTCTTTCCATTGCATCCACATTTCTTCAATCGAATCAATCATTTTCATATCATACATATGTACAGCAGAAGCTATAACGACGGCTTCCGCCCATGTTTCTGCATAACAAGTTAAATGTCCCTGATTATGATTATATGAAACCATATCACATGGGGCTTTTTTAATTGAATTACGAGATAAACGAAGAATAATTGTAAATGATGAATAATTTTTTTTACCACAAAGTAAACTATAAGGATGTATATCTTCGACTTTGACTTCAGAAAAAGACATTGGTTCTTCAATATCAAACCAGCGTACAGATCCACCTTCTTTAATATTTATGTAATTTGGTTTACCAAAGATCTCATAAAGACAATCAACTTGTTTTATGGCTTCTTTTGAATCCCAATCAAGTTCCAATTCATTACTCACACTTTCTATACTTTCATCCTTCAATTTTCCGAGTGTAATCATCAATTCATCCATTATTTATATATATATTTGTGCTACTCAATAAATGATTATCTTCTTTAATTTTTTTTAATCAATAATTTGAAAAATTAATTTTGCTTTATTTTTTCAATTCTTTTTTTACAAAATAAAGTAAATTTTAAATTTACTTTTTACATACATGTATTAATATATTTTATTTTATTTTTAATATTTTCTCCATCTAAGGAGCAAATTTAATTCTTCCATCCTTTCCATCAATAATTTGCAAAATTCTTCAGGTGAATGATGCATATAACTCCAAGAATAATAAAAATCAATTCTATCATCATCCCATGTCTTTTTTATATTTTCTATTTGTAAATCACCTCCATCACTTGCGATGACTGATATTTTTAAATCTCTTAAATTATTTTTTTTCTGTATATTTTTAGGTACACCTTTCCATGAAGCTGGAGTTTTTCTAATTCCGAGACTCCACATATAATCTCTGAGAGTATATCTTTCGATTGAATAACATTCTCTTCCATTATAACTCATTTTATAATTAGATCTTACTCCTGGTTTTTCTTTTGTTTTATCTCTAATATCAAAAATTCCGTTAAAAGTGATTATACCATATATATCATTTTTCTCAAAAGGTAATGTTATTTCATGAATATTTATTTGTGCAAATTTATTATATATGATAAATTCAACAGGATTAACATCTCTCCATCCTAATCCTTCACTGGGTTTGAATATTCTTATAATACCTTCGGCTTTAATTATACGAATCAAAGCTCCATATTTTGTTCTAAGTGGTTTATGAGAATAGATTACATGATAATAAACTACTTCTGTTTTCTTATCTGTAACTGGAATTTTTGATTTTTCAGTAAATGACATTCTAACAGGCGCAGATGTTACTATTGTATTTGCATTTTTGATAGTTCCAGTTCTTAATTTTCTAGCTTCATTTGATATTAATGTTACAGGTTCATTCATACTATAAAATACATTTTTATAAATTTCCATAATACTTTTATTAAATAAAGTTTTATTATTTTCATAAAAATCAATAACAGCTCTTTCTAATATACCAATTTCAACTTCTATACTATATTGTTTTAATATATTTCCTAATTCTTCTTCATAATAATCATCGTTAGTGTATTGTTTTGTGTCTAAATTTATTAATTCATTCCAAACTAATTCAATTTTTCTTTCAATTTCTTCGTTTAAAGCTTCACTAATTGGTTTATTTATTTCATTTATTAAATTTTGACCATAAAATGCTAAACTTAAATTATCGATGGCTTCTGATGTTGGAAATTCTCGAGTTATATAATAAATTCCATTATCTTCTCTTATATAAACATTATAACCGTATCTATCTTTTATTGGAATTCTTTCCATGACCAAATTGGTTAAAGCAATTGAAACATATTTTTCTCTGACTAATTTTGCACTTTCTTTTATAATATCCGAAATTTGTGTAACAGTTCCTGTTGAATTTTTTGTAAAATACCTTCTTATATCATCTCTAATTTTATCAATAGCTTCATCAATGTAATAAATATCGTAAGTACTATAATCTGTTTCTTTTGGAGCTGGATCTCTACATTTATAATGACAAATTTCGTAATCACATTCGGTTGAAAAATCTACATCATCTTCTCTTACATTTCTTTTATAATTTATATGACAATCAATAGCTCCTTGTTTTATTTTTCTTAAAAATCTTCGGTAAGATCTATCCTTACCTTCTGCTAAACGTTGTAGATATAAATCAACAGAAAAAGTTAATAATTCTTGTATATATTCTGGTGTATCATTAGTTAATCCTTTATATTCTTTCTTTATATCTGGATTTTTCTTTAAAACTTCGTCAATTCTTCTGCCAATATAACTCATGTTTATTTCTCTATATTGATCTGTTCCATATTCATCTTTTTTTCGTACTTCATTTTCTTCGGGTTCTACAATACCTGGGTTAGCTATAAAGAAATAAGATTTAATTTTAAATTTTGCATCCTTTGGATCTTTACCTTCTTTTTTTAACCTTTCAACCTCATCTTTGAGAAAAAGTTTATGAGAAACACTTCTAACACCGCGGCTTTGTGCTTGATATGCATCTGAAGCATTCCAAACTCCACTTCTTTGAATATAAGTTTTCATATGATTAATACTAATACCTTCTTTTGTAGCGTCTGTAATAATAAAAACCTTTATATATTCACCATTTTTATTTTCGTCGCTGGTGGCGATTGATAAAATGTGAGTTATGGATCTTTTTGCACTTTGAGTGAAAATGGCGAACCTTGGTTTTTGTTTTTCTTTTCCCTTTTTTGAACCTTGAGGTAAGAAATCAGATTTTATTTCTCTAGATTCTTTTTCACCAGAACTACAAATTAAATTATTACCAGAAGAAGATGATTTAAAAACACTTTCAACTTCAACAAATCTATCGTACCCCATGTGTTCCAAAGCAATAGCTAAATCTAAAATTCCACCATGTACAATAGAATCATAAATAACGACAACACCATCTGTTTCATTAATAATATCTATAATTTTTGCATCTTTTATTGAAAGTTCGCTTAATTTTTCGGTATTTTCGTAATAATACATCATTGATTTTCTTGGTTTATACCATCCTGTTTTTTTGTCTTTAACGTCTGTCCCTGTTGATGTTTTCTTTTTTCTATTAGGATCTTCAATTTCGTCATAATGTCTAAAAAATGCATCATATCCCCATGTATTATCTGGATAAATCCAACTAGAAGCAGCTATATCTGGAATATGAAAACTATTTTTAGATTGTAGAGTTAAATTATAAGCAGCTAAATAAACTATACTCTGATTTTCACCCATAGTTAACGGATATAATGTAAGCATTGAATCAAAATCATATGTTATACCTTTATGGGTCGTATTAAAATGTGTTTTATAAATTTCACCTTCTCTTTTTAAATATACACCTGTATTAAGTGCTCTTACATAAGATATCATACCTTTTGTGTATTTATTATATAAATCTTCGGAAGAAATTGTTTCCATATCTTCATCTTTTGGCATTTTATAATCACTTGGTAGTAGATTTTTCATAGGATTCGAGAATGGAGGTATTTGACGGTTAATGGGTAATATTAAATTCATTACAGATGCAAATTCTTGAACTTGGTTAATAACAATTGTAGCAGTCATACCAAAAACCTTTATGCGATGTGGTAAATGTGTAAGTTTCCAAATTGCATTATATGTTTTTTTAGTTTCTTTAATATCTAAATCTTCATTTTGTTCATTATCAGTAATTAATCTAAGATTATGTATTTCATCAATAATAATCATCCAATCTGAAAACATTGCTATAATTTCGTTGTCACTTTTATCAGAAATTGAACTGGCAAACTCTCTATATCTTCTAACAGTATACCATCTACCTAAAGATCTTGTAATTCTATTTTTTGCAGCTTGAGCATTAACAGCTTTTAATATAGCAGGTGTAAGATAATCACCACCAGTAGATTTACATATAAGTGTAGTATTCATATCTGTTTGTTGAGTTTCTCCTTTTACAAGAATAAGAACATGTTGTATACCTCTTCTTTTTTTATTTTCTTTTTTTGCTGTTTGACCCAAAGCTCCTGCAAGGTACGATTTACCAGTTCCTGTTTCGTGAATAATCATAGCTCTGTCCCAAACTTTAGAAAAGCGATTTAAAAAAATTTGGTGCTTAAAAAATTCTCCAGGGTTTGGTACTTCTTCTTTTTCTGTGCTAGCTAATTCAGAAAATTCATATTTGGCCGTAATAAGCTCTTGTATTTTATCATCGTCTATAGGTGGATAAGTGGAGATAAGATTTTCCAATTGCATTAATGCCATCTTTAAAAAAGTTAATTAAAATTATCGTATGTTTCAAAATAAAGTAATGGACAAATACAATCCAGGTAAAATTAAAATAGTTCCAAAATCTCCCAAATTTAACTCTTCTGATGATAAAAACTATTTTAAAGAAGAATCAAAACACAATATTGTTTTTTCGAAATCAACTGATCGTCCTAAAATTATTTATTCACCAAAAAAAGCTACAAAAAATACATCAGATGATAGTAGTAATAAATCTTCACCGAAAAAAAAACGCCAATATACTGTTAAAAAATTAAGACCACCAACTAAATCACCTGGTAGATCGGTTTTAGTTGGTTTTAATAAATCTCGCAGCTATGCTGATAAAAATTTAAAAAAAGAAGAACCAAAAAGATCTCCTAAAAATAAAGGAAAAGAAGAACCTAAAAATAAAAAACCAAAAAGATCTCCCAGAAAAGAAGAATCTTCCAATGAAAAACCAAAAAGAATCATAAAAAAAAATATAAAAACACCAAGAAGAGGGAAAAAATATACTGAAATAGAAGAAGATTATAAAGATAAACTCAAATTAAGACTTAGAGATGGTAAAAATAAAATTAAATTAATAGGAGAACAAAATAAACATGTCGAAGAATTAGAAGACATATTATCAAATGATGTTTCTGTCGTGCTTTCTAATAGTGAAACAGGATCTGGAAAAACATTTATTTCTTCCGTTTTATTTTTAAAATCAGGTCTTCCAAATTTATTAGTAATAGCACCAGCTGCTGCAAAACATACTTGGTTAGAATTTTCATCTAAATATGCTGGAATAGATCCTTTATTTATATCCTTTGGTAAACTTTCTGGAATGGGTAATAAACAACCAAAAAATGGTTTATTAAAAAGAATGGATATCGACAAAGACGGAAAAAAAGTTAAAAAAACAACAATAAATAAAAAAATTACAAAAAAAATCAATCCCACTAAAAATTTAATTAAAATGATAAAAGAAGGTCTTTTTATTATAGTAGATGAATATCAAGGTATAAGAAATAATTCTGGTCAAAGTATTGCCATCACTTCAATATTTAGGACCATGCATAAAATTAATCAAGATGAGAGAACAAACAATAAAGGTGAATTAATTTATAAAGATCATGAAAAAAGAAGTAGAGGTATTTTACTCTCAGCTACCCCTTTTCAAAAAGAAGTATCAGCTATAAGAGTTTTAAGAGCAGTTGGAATTATTAAGAAAGGAAAAATGTTTGGTGTAAATCCACAATATCCCAGTGCAGGAAATGTATTTTTAGGATTTCAAGATTTAATCGATAAAGCGAGACATTTTGAAAAAATATTTGATATGAGTCAATATAAAAAATTGGATGATATTCTAAATCAATATCCACATTTTTCTCCTCAAAATGGTGCAGATATGAACAAAATTTCTTATGAAATTTTTATCGAAATTATTCTACCAGTAATAGGAAGATCATTAGCTAAACCTACACCTCCTCCTGGTATAAAACATAATCTTTTGTATAAAATTAGTAAACTTCAACCTAATTTGGAAAAAATGTATCTTGAAGTTTTAGATAAAATTACAGATAGTTCTGCTAAATTAAGAAAAGCTATTAGAAACTTAAATATATTAAAAATAAATCTTTCTAGGTTAGAAAATGAAAATAATCCAGATATAATTAGAAGAATTAATTTATTAAAGGAAAAAATATCAATGTTAAGAGGTGTAATTTCCAGAGGCCAACATTATATTGAAATATTAAAATCCGAATTATTCACCAGAGAAGCTGCAAAAGTTTTAGAAGAAAACCCCAAAAGCAAAGTAATTATTATGCTCAATTATACTACTACAATTACCTATATTCAAGAAAAACTTATTAAATATAATCCATTAATTTTAGCAGCCGGTTCCACAAAAAATAAAACAAATATAATAAGATCATTCCAAGAACATAATACAAAATACCGTTTACTAATTAGTAACATCATGTCAGGTGGAGTTTCTGCAAGTTATCACGATGAAAATGGTAAATATCCTAGAACTCTTTTTATTTCTCCAAAATATTCAGCCATTGATTTAACACAAGCAGCGGGAAGAGTAGATAGATTGGGTGCAATGTCTTCTTCTAATACATTCTTTTTGTATACAAGTCCTATTGAAATATTTAATAAATATACAATTGATCCTTTTAATTTTTTAAAAGATCTTTACAAAAATGAACCAATAGAATTATCAGCAGATGAACGTAAACCCATTATTGAAAGTCTTACAAATGAAATTGCGATTGCCAAATCTGGGATACAAAAGGGTAAAGTAATTAGAGATAATTTAAGCGGAGATTATTATGAAAATGCCAAATTACCAGATAAAATAGCAACAATTGATTTTACAGATTTCAAAATTGGAGAATATGAATTTTGGGATGATGAAGGATTTTTAGAAAAGAGAATTAATAATTTAATAAAATTATTTATAGAATGGGATATTGATTATTTACCAGAACTTGACGAAGAAATAGAAGAGAATGAAATTTCAATAATGGATACCAAAAATAAAATTAATAAAATAACAGAAGTACTCAAAAATAAATTAATCATAAAACCAAGTATTTTAGTTAAAAGTAATTACGGTAATGAATCATCTAGTGAAAATTCATCAAAGGATATTAAAAAAAAAGTTATAAAAAAGAAAGTTATAAAATTAAGTTCAAAATCAAGTAGTATAAATTCCAGTTCAAAATCAAGTAGTATAAATTCCAGTTCAAAATCAAGTAGTATAAATTCCAGTTCAAAATCAAGTAGTATAAATTCCAGTTCAAAATCAAATAGTAAAAATTCCAGTTCAAAATCAAGTAGTATAAATTCCAGTTCAAAATCAAGTAGTAAAAATTCTATCTCAGATTCTAAAAAAATTGAAGAAAAAGATTTACCAACAACATATAATGTAACTAATGTTTTAGATTAAATTTTATATTTTATATAAAAAAATATATAAAAAAATATAAAAATAAATATATCTCTTTAATGCCCAAAACCTATTTTCAATAAGTGAAAAAATTATTTTTTCACTTTTTTCTTTGTTTTGTGGAGTGATTGGAGGTTCTTGGTTTATTATTTAAAAAATTTGATGATAAAGAAACTAAAAAGCTAAAAAAAAATTTAGAAATTTAAATTTAAAATCTAGTAGCTCAAAATCTAGAAGTTCAAATTCTGAAAAAATTGAAGAAAAATATTTACCAACTGTACATAATGTAACTGATGTTTTGGATTAAATTTTTATTTATATAAAATAACACAAAAATGAAATCTATTTTTTTATGTGAAAATAAAGAAGGAAATTTGTATATAGGATTTTCTAACGAAAAAGATATCAATATATCAACTTTTTGTAATGAAAAATTTTTATTATTTAAAGAAAAAATAAATAAAACTGAATGTTTAAACTTTAGTACTTTATATCAAGGATTATCAACTCCTATTTATATTTTAACAAGTCCAAATAAAAAAATTACGGGATATATTAAATCAAAAACCGAAACTTCTGTTATAAACTATTCATTATTTGGAACAGGTATTCTTGGAATACCTAACATAATTGGAGCACCTCATTGCGATTATATTTTATTAAAAAATCCTTTAAATCTTCCTACAAAAATTCATTCAGATTTGTATCAAATAACCGCAAAAAAGACATTAATTTATTTTGATAAAAAATGCGGAAAAGAATCTCTAATAATGGGTTGGAATTTACTTTTTAATATAATGAATGAACCAAGAAAAAATAAAAATGGTGATGAGAGTTTAAATTTAATTATAAATTTGCAAACCATTAACATTATTTATGAAATATGGAATTCTTTGAATAATACCAATGATAAATTAGTACCTTCCCCTGTTTTCTTTTTTCTGAAAAAAATGGGATTTGATGGTATTGTCGACAGATATAATAATGTTGGTATATCAATTTCTTACATAAAAATATAAACTTTTATATATTATTTACAATTTCAATATATTTTAAAAAATCATCTTTATTTACATGTATATTATTAAAAGTTGTTGGAAAACATTGATATGAAAGTTAATTTATAATTATTTGAGTAGAATAAAATATTTCATCATCAAAGTCAACCATTTTGTTGAGAATTTTACAAATAAATTTTAATTCTTTTTTAATTCTAAATAAATCATGTCCACCAGTTTTAATTTTTATTATATTTTTTTCATCCATGTTATATTTACAAACAATAGTTGCGGTAAATTCATCACCGTGACCTAATATTTCATGAGGATATCCGACAAAATAATATAATAAATAAGGTGGTGGTTTTTTTGAATCTAATAAATGTTCTTTATTTTTATTACCTAAATACCATTTTTTTTCAATAATTGCCATCCCACTGGGAATAAAAATTATTTCAAGATTTACATTTATAATTTCAGCATATTTATTTATTTTTCTGGTTGAAATATCACAAGAATCTACATGAAATCCTTTTAAGTATTGATTTTTTATTAATTTTATCAGATGATATAAATAAATAGAGGATTTATTCATTTTAATTTTGTAAATTAAAATATAATTAATAATTTTTTATTTTAAAAATCAAATGTATTTTGTTGTCTTAAACCGTTTATATACAATATTGAGTTTCATTCACTTCCTTTAAATTGTCTTAATTTCCATAATATAATTTACAATTTTCTTGTCTAACACCGTTTATATACCATTCTAATTTTCCGTCACTTCTTTTTAATGCAGGTCTTTTATCTTCACGATGTAATTTACCGTTTTGATACCATTCTTTTTCACCATTTCCTTTTATTATGGCAGGCTTATCATTTTCTCTGTGATAATTACCATTTTGATACCATTTTTGTGTTCCATCACACCATATTACGGCAGGTTTATCATCGTCTCTGTGGTAAGTACCATTTTTAAACCAAAATTGTGTTCCATCTTTGAAAATTATGGCAGGTAGATCATTATCTCTATAATGTTTGCCATTTTGATACCACTCTTGATCTCCGTTACTTTTTATAATGGCAGGTAAATCATTATCTCGATGTAATTGTCCATTTTTAAACCATACTTTCATATAAACATCTATTATAGCAGGTTCATCTCCATCTCGATGTAATTGACCTTTTTTGTACCATCTTTTTCCAAATTTATCTATTAGAGCAGGATTATCTACTTCTCGATGCAATTTACCATTTTTATACCATGCTACATTTCCACCTTTTTGTATTATGGCAGGTTGATCATTGCATCGATGTAATTTGCCATTTTTATACCATTCTTTCATTTGATCATTTATTATGGCAGGTTCGTTACCAGCTCGATGTAATTGCCCATTTTTATACCATCTTTTTCCAAATTTATCTATTAAAGCCGGATTGTCATCATCTCGATGACGTTTACCATTTATGTACCATTCTTTTCTTCCATAATTATCTATTAAAGCAGGTTCATCATTTACATCTCGATGTAATTTACCATTTTTATACCATTCTTTTCTTCCAAAAAAATCTATCATGGCAGGTTCATCTTCATCTCGATGGAGTTTACCTTTTTTATACCATTTTTTATTTCCATATTTATCAATTGTTTCGTACTCGTTTTCACAAAAATCACCTTTATCATTATATAAATGATATTCAAATTTTTTGCACATTGAACATTCATTTTCAATTTTATTCATTGAAATTATATTAATTTGTTCAGTCATAATTTTTATTATTTTTTAATACAAAAATAATAAAAATCAGTTTTACAACTTTTTTAAAAATTCTTAGAATATAATAAAATTTTTCTATTTAAATCACATTTTATTCCTTTAAAATCCAAAGAACTTGAGTTGTTATTCACATTTAATAGTTATATTAATATTTAAAAAATATTAATTTTACCTAATTTTTGATTAGTCAATTCCTTTAAAATATTAATTAAATTTTATTTTTTTTTACTCCATTTATATACCATTCCGAAAATCCATTATTATATATTATTGCAGGACGATTATCTTCACGATGTAATTGACCATTTTCATACCAATATTGTGTTCCATCATTATCTATTACTGCAGGTTGATCATTATATCGATGATATTTATTATTTTGATACCAACATTGGTCTCCGTTAGTTTTTATTATGGCAGGATGATCAAAATCTCGATGTAATTTACCTTTTTCATACCAATATATTCCATTAAAATTTATTTTAGCAGGTCGATCATGATCTCGATGCAATTTACCATTTTGATACCACATTTGTTTTCCATGAAAATCTATTTTGGCTGGTTTATCACCATCTCGGTGTAATTTACCATTTTTATACCATTTTTCCCCATAATTATCTATTATAGCTGGTTGATCATTATCACGATGTATTTTATTATTTTTATACCAAATTTGAGTTCCATCACCATATATTATGGCGGGTTTATCATCATTTCGATGTAATTTACCATTTTGATACCATTTTTTAATACCAAATTCGTTTATTTCTGCAGGTTTATCACCATCTCGATGTAATTTACCACGTTGATACCATCTTTGTGTTCCAAAATCGTTTATTTCTGCAGGTTTATCACCATTTCGATGTAATTTACCATATTGATACCATCTTTGTCTTCCAAACTGAATAATTACTGCAGGTTTATCATTATCTCGATGTAATAGACCACGTTTATGCCAATATTGTGTTCCATTACTATCTATTTCAGTGGCTTCATTTAAAGCTAAACTTTTTTTGTATGCAATTATAAGTTCAATAATTAAAAACATTATTGTCTAGATTTTTTTAACCATTTTTCTTTTTTTTAATTTATCAATTAAAAAAAATATTAATTGAGTCGTTCCAAATAAAGAGAGTGTCTAATTTATATTTAGCAAAAAGCGAAAAAAAGATCTATTTTAAGATTGATATGATTAGAAATTCTTTTTAGTTGGACTTACTCAATTTATTATTTTATCCTTTCACATTGAAATAAAAATTTTAAAAGAAATAACAATAAAGGGAATAAAAGAAGAAATGAATCATTCCAAATAAAGAGAGTGTTTAATTTATATTTAGCGAATAGCGAAAAAAACTATTTAAATTGAGATAAATTAGGCACTCTTTTTACTCGGACTTACTTAATTTGTATTTTC
>Ga0315293_10005236_pt1 | contig 12208 bp, 10 predicted proteins | sample YL17G13_20_MG_FD_203071 | JGI IMG/M metagenome (GOLD analysis project Ga0315293, IMG submission 203071) | Sediment microbial communities from Yellowstone Lake, YNP, Wyoming, USA - YL17G13_20 | ecosystem: Environmental > Aquatic > Freshwater > Lake > Sediment | place: USA: Wyoming | collected... | reverse complement strand
CGACAAGCAGAGGGGTAGAGAAGACTCGCAGATAAAGGAAACCGCCGAGGTATTCACTAAAGCCTTGCAAGCAGCACGAGAGAAGGAGATAGCTCAGGGGATGTCGCTGGTGGGCCCACAACGTGACGATCTTCGTTTCTTTGTCAATGGGGTGGATGCGGGGATTTATGCCTCTCGTGGTCAGCAGAGAACCGTCGCCCTCTCACTCAAACTCGCCGAGTCCAAGTTCATGCTCAGCGCCACCAAAGAACACCCCATCCTTCTCTTGGATGATGTCCTTTCCGAACTCGATGCCCGGCGGCGTCATCACCTGCTTAACTCTGCTGCCAACTACCAGCAGGTTTTAATCACCGCCACCGACCTTGACCGCTTCGAGCAGAATTTCCTGACGCAGGCATCATTGTTCAAGGTTGCCCAGAGCTGCATCGAGCCTTTGTAAACGCTTGGAAGATTGGGAATATTCACGGGCGCCCCAGAACCACTCGGTTTTAACATCGCCATAGCCTATGAGTCCCTGAACAAGTCTTCTTTGGAGATGAAGCTACGCACTTTGAGGTAAGCTCCTTTTCCCATTTATCCAATTGATGGTCCAGCTGACAACAAATAGAAGCACAGCGCAGACAACAAAGCCAAGCAGCTCAGCATGTCCTATGCGCAACCTAAACAAATCGAGATGCGTAATATTCATCTGTTTTATTGCTAGAGCCGTGCCCCCACCCGCAATGATAGCTGTTATTGCGCCTATCGAGTTTACCTTCAGTTTATCCTTATAGAATCCTGCTACTACAGGAAGGACCACGCCGCTGGTGAACACGGTGTATGCCAGCATAAGTGAGTTTATGATGCCTTTCAATTGCAGGGCAACAACTAAAGCGAGCACGCCGATAATAATCACGCCCAATCTGGAAGCTATTAGGGTTTCCCTCTCACTCAGGTTACGGAAGATGCGTTTATAGATGTCCGTAGAAAGGATAGTGCTCGTGGTTAGCAGGCAAGTATCCGCCGATGACATCACGGCAGCAAGCAGTGCCGCAATCACTAGCCCAGTTGCCCCTATGGGCAGAACATCTTTTATGACTGTAGGGAAGGCCAGTTCCGAAGTAATGCCAGGGAATAGTACCTTGGCTCCCATCCCTATGAGGACGACAACAAATGCAATAGGTATGGCTATCAGAGCGGCTGATAGCGCTGAAGATTTGGCCACCTTTTCATCGCGGGCGCAGAACAGTCGGGAATACATGTCTGGCCCGACAACGTAAGTTGCCCCCACTAAGATTAGGAGTGATATAAGATCTAGATACCCGAACTTAATACTTACCGGGAAGGAGAAAAAGTCTGAAGGAAGGGAAGCATGCAAACCCCCGAATCCCCCCACGCGGCCTAGGACCAATCCTAAGCACACTATCACGCCCACAACTATTATGCCGAATTGGATGAGATCAGTGCGTATTATAGAGTATTGGCCCCCAAGTACGGTGTAGAGAATGAATACAGAGGCCGCGATAATCATTAGGGGGGAAAGTCCAACTGATGGGAGCATGACAGCCAGGATCTTACCAGCTGCGATAATCTGTGCAGCTATAACGGCCAGCCAGGCAACCACGATAAGTATCGAAGCTACCAGCCCTGCTTTGCTGCCATACTGCTTTTCTACTAGCTCAGGTAGAGTATAGAGCCCGAACCTCCTGACTGTGCGGGCGAAGAAAAAGCCGAGAATAAGAAGGCCAGCACTTCCTGCCAGTAGCCACCAGGCTCCAGTGAGCCCTCTGGCATATCCTAGCCCTGCCATTCCTAGTGTAACCGAGGCTCCTATGATGGTGGCGCAGAGCGACCCTACCATAAACAGGGCCGAGCTACGCCGGTTTGCTACAAAAAAACCATCACTAGTCGATGATGCTCTTTTGCGGTAGACATAGACGCCAATAGCTAACATGCCTAGAAAGTAGACGATGATTATTATTAAGTCTAACACTCTCCACCTTATCTAGCGTACGCCGTCCAGACCCAAAGGTCATCACTGTGACCGGACATCGAAAGAAATGCAAAATCATCCTGAACTGGTTAAAGTTCCATTCAATATCAGAACAATAAAGTATATAACCATGATGACCAGCCCCATGGGGACTCCTATCCTTGCCCATTCTTTCATGTTTATCTTCAGCCTCCCTGCCGCCACTATGTTCGGAATGTTGCCTGGGATGAGCATCCCTCCAGCGATAAGTAGTGCGATAATAGCACTGACAATCTGTGATAGCGCCATGGTCGGGCCTATCTCAACCGCGGTTAGTGTGGCGTTATCGAGAACCGCTGAAGTTATGTTAATCCAGTACAGACCCAAAGGTGAAATATTATCCAAGTACCATATCATTAACGGCTTCAGGCCTTCGCCTAGTAGTATGAGCGCAGCGATGAAAACATAAACCCTAACTGCCCTCATCAGAGTCCCTCTCAGTGTCTCATAATGTTCGGGGGTGTGTGCACCTGATTTCAGAGATACTCTCCCACCGACATATGCAGCACCGAAAACAGCTATGGCTATCACACCCGGTACTACATATACTCCAAAATGGCGCACCAGGAAAAGAAAATCAGCGTTGTATGGTGGGCCAACCAGCTTGTGCACCAGAATAGTAGATAAAGGTTCGCCTAGCGGAGTTAAGGCCGCACCCAGGCCTACAGCAAAACAGGTAGTCACTGTCATCTTTACCTTGTCGCTTTTCGAGAAGGGAAGCGCTGCGATAACTTCAGCCAAGATGCAGGCCGTAACGATAACCGAGATGACGCTGGAAATAAGGCCCAACAACATTATGAAGAGGAAGATGAAGGTTTTGTGCCCAAGCTTACCGGCGAGAGCGAGGATAGCATTACCGAAAGGCTTGTTGAAATAATATAGGAGCAAGCCAAATATCAGCACTACCTGGAAAATGCCTATAGGTAGTGACCCAATCATAACCGGAGCTTTGAGGGCTTCCTTCACCAGTTCCCAGCTCCAGAGGCCGGAAATGCTGACGGCTATTACACCCATGACGAGAAAGAATGGCTCCAGGTTCTTCTCTATTCTCTTAGCTGCAAAAGGAAGGGCCAGCACCCCTATAGCTACGATGACTAGCCCTATCACGATATAGAGGACTGGCTCTTGCGAGATATAGGCCACCTGCTCTTTTCCTTTAAGATTCTGAGGGTGAAATGCGCTGGCGGGGCAAAACTACATCACCCTATCTTTGAACATTCTGGCGAAGCGAGAAACCGTCTCCGAACCACTTTTGTCACAAATCAACAGAACTTCTGGCTTATAGAATCACCATCATATGGCCTTGGCCTGTGTAAAACAATTTTAAGTCCCGCTCTTCTTTGGCTTTATCACTAGGATTGGCAGCCCCGTTTCTCTCAGGACGAAGTCTGCTACGCTGCCAAAAACCAGGCGGCCCAAGCCGCTACGCCCGTGGGTGGCAATGGCAATAAGGCTAATGTTATTCTCATTAGCATAACTGACAATGGCCTCACCAACCTGCAATCCACGAATGGTCACGCACTGAACGTTTAGCCCCTTGTCTCGCAGTGGCTGCGCCAAACCCTCGAGGTAAGCCTTGGCCTCCATTTCGTCCTTCTCAATCTGCTGCGCTGATGCCTCGACTGCGTACGCGGACGCTCCTGCTGCCACCACAGCAATAGTGCCGTGTGTACCAACCGCCTGAAGAAGCACCAGTTTACTGCCGAAGCGCAAGGCTTCTTCCACAGCGTAGGGCAGAATCTGCTCGGCAAGCTCAGACCCATCCAGGCATAAAAGGATTTTCTCAAACATCTCAGAACCCCTCCTCTATTCATTAGATTCCCTTAGCCACTCGGCCACTGTATCCGCATTTAAGAGTGCCTTGAGCAGTTCTCGGTAATGCACGGTTCCATAGAGGCACATTAATTACCCGAGTTCAGTTTTCATTTATCATGGAACGCTCTATGATTCTGCCCAATCGATTAGGCAGTAACGTAGACAATCAATTGTTACCAGAAGGGCAGCTCCTGCAACAATATGAATAAAGGCATTGATCAGGCCCATGTGCTGGGTTGCTACCCTTGCAAGCTCATATTGGCTTTCTGGAATTAGACGCATCATACACCAGTAAACAGAGCTATTGCCTGCTGGCTTCATCTCCAATTCACAATTACTTCATGTTCTAGAGCAGCCACACCTAGTCAAAATGGACTACTTCTTCAGGATGATCTAGCAATAGAAATAGGAGCATATACTCCTTAAGGTGGCGTGTGATTAGGAATTTTTTACGAGCGTGCTCCTTGCCATTCTCCCCCAGCCACCGGGCGTATTCAGGGTTGGTGATGAGTTGCTTGATGGCGTAGGCTGTACCCTCGATGGTGTGTGAGAGAAGACCGGTGAACCTATCCTTCACTTGCAAGGGTATCCCGCCTACTGCGGAGGCGACTACCGGTTTGGCTTTCCACAGAGCCTCGCTCACAGTAAGGCCAAAGCCTTCCCTCAGCGATTTCTGCACGACGACGGCAGCTGCTCTTTGCAGTGCGTTGATCTCCATGTCGCTACCGGGCGGTAGGAGCAGGATATGAATATCCGGATCGTTGCCTGCCATCTCTTTGACCTCGTTCAGAACCATGTCCGATTCAGGGTCATCAGTGGCAGTGCCACCTGCTAGGACTAGGGCGCAGTCTACATTCTTCTTAACTAACCTGAATGCTTTTATGACACCTACAGGGTCCTTCATATAATCGAAACGTGATATCTGGACAATCAGGGGCTTGTCGCTCGGAATATTGTACCTGGACAGAACGGCATCGATTGAGGCTGGAGACAATTCACGGTTCTTCTCACTCAGCGGGTCAATCGATGGTGAGATAAGGGCCTGGCGTATGGGAATCGGCCGTGAGAAGGCCGGAGCGGAGAATACAGCCGCATCATATTGTACTACCCAAGGCTTGAGGAAGCCCCAAACAGCCTCGATGGGTTGGGAAACATCTACATGGCATCTCCATATCCATTTCTTTCCAATTTCCTTTCTCCTTTCAACGAGAGCAATAGGCTGAGGATCATGAACAAAGATGATGTCTCCATCGAGTTTAAGCTCCTCGATATTCTTCCTACTTGTTTCCAAGAACAGGGATACGTCTTGAGGGGAGAGTTGATCACCTTTGCCATGAAGGGCGTTATGGATTCTCTTGGTTACTCGGAAGAATTCCTGGTTGCCCTGTATTACGATCCAGCGAGTATCTACGCCAAGCTGATTTAATAGTGGCACCATTCTGTTCAAGATCTCTGCAACGCCGCCTCCGATGTAGGTCGAGTTTACGTTCTGTATGGTTATACCCGAGAGCTTATCAGCTAGTACTCTCAGTTCTTCTATCGTACTTCTGCCAACTATGGATTCGTAGTCAGCAATCGTTACGTGAGGATGCGTTTTTCGGTTAGCTGTATCAGTGCTGATCTCAGTCCCTCCAGAGTATAGTTGTATGGATCAAGCCGGGCCACCTGCGCTGCAAGTTCCTTTTCGCCCAAGTCATCCTCTAGCCAGGTAGAGAAGTCATTACGCCCTCTGCCAAGACGCAGCCTAGACTCGAAAAGGTGGAAGTAGAGAGAACCTTGGCTCAGTTTTCGCAGCACTTCCACAAATTCTCTCAGGTCATGGGCTACATAGTCAGTGGACAGAATCACGCTAACAGCTTTAACAAAGTGGAACTCCATTCCATTCGGAGCATTTCGAAGGGCATCCTCAGGGCGCACGACTAAGTTCAGGTGTTCCTCAATCATGCTCACAAGCCTGTCGCGGAGCGCTCCCATGGTGCTAAACTCGGAATTATCTATAGCCGCTAGCCTTTCTCCCAGGATTTTGTCATCTATAGTGTTACTCACCCAGAGGGCGAACTCATTGGCCGGTTCAGGGACAAGAAAGTCATGCTCTTCCACAAAAATATGGGTGTGATAGTAAACTACAGAATCCGGAACATCTTTTAGAATATTGGCCAGCTCCCTGAGATTACTTGCCTTGAGGCCAGTCAATTCTCTTAGATACACTCGATTCATAAAGCGGAAAGGTTCCTTGGCCTTCTTCAGAGGAAGCCCATAGTTGATTAACGTGGACTGGATAAGCTTCCGGTTCGGAACGGAGACAAAGCCTCCCCCTGCCTGTTCAATTCGTGTGTTCTCCCATCCCATTTCCCTGACCATACCCTCCTCGCCGCTCTCCAGCTTTATGTAATCCCCAATCTTGATATGTGGTCTGGCGTTTAACTGAAGTGTAGCAAAGAGATTGGGCAGGGCATCTCTCAAGGACAGCGCTAGAATCAGAACCACAAGGACTGCGAGAAGAAGGATGGCGCTGGTAGGTACTCCCCAGATGTCGAGAAGCGCTAGTGTCGCGACTACGACGATTATAGCTCGGGCGATGTTGTTACAGACAATAAGGGCTCGCTCTGGCGTCTTGAATCTTTCGCCATAGAAGGCAATGAGCTTGGTCATCAGATCAACTGCCGATATGGCGAGCGAAATCACGAGTATAGTCCACAGTCCATTGCCCGCCCGAGTCCTCCAGGTTGAGGACAGAGTGGATACCGCTACGGCCAGATACGCGCTGATTGCGATGCACCACAGGATAGACGGATGTCTTGTGGCCTGAACCAACATATCATCGCCCTTCCATTTGGTTTTTTTAGCCCATTTATCCAGCGCTTTGTATGCACGCCTTCGCAGCCACAGGGTCACGATGAGTCCAGCCAGAACAGCTACCAAAGGCACGATTACATCGGGCCATCTTTCAGCAAGCCAATTCATCTGTTACTCCTTTCAGAGCATCTCCATTCAAAGCAGGCTTAGAAACTGCTCTACCTCTTGCGGTGACCTCAGATAGTAGCTCGCCGCGGTATGGGCCGGTTCATTTCCTACAAAGATAGGGATACCACTGCGCTCCCTTATTACCTTGAATCCATCTTCATCAGTTCTGTCATCACCCAAGAATATGGGAAGCGTTTCCTTCTTATTCTTGTGCCTGCTATACCTGTCTATCAGCAAGGCTATGGCTTTGCCCTTGTCCCAATCCACCGGTGGCCTTACTTCGTATACCATTTTCCCTGAGGTGATCCTGACCTTCCCCAGAGATCGTGCAGTGGCCATAACCGTTTCGAAGACGGTCCTTACCTCCTCAGATTTTTCCTTCTCCACCATACGGTAATGCACGCTCAAACTTAGCCCTTTATTTTCTACCTGGGCCCCTCGTATAGGTGTCAACGCTTTGCTCAATACCTGCTGTATCAAGCGAAACACTGGTCTCATCTCCTCCGCCACTGGATTGACAATGCCGATACCAGGCCCCTCTATTTCCAGACCATGGTTACCAGCATATATTATGTTGCTAATGCCAACTCTCTGTTTAAGATCAGCCAGCGCTCTCCCACTGATGATGCCGACCGTTAAACGTCCCTGAAGGGACAAGTCCTGAAGATGGTGCCTTGTCCCTTCAGGCAAATCCGCTAACTCTGGACTATCTACTATAGGGGTAAGAGTCCCATCGTAATCGCAGAGAAGCAGCACACGCCCCGCGGCTTTCAGGCGTCGGCTTATCTCCATCCAAACAGAGAAAAGGTGCTGCATATATCAGCCTCCAAATTCGAGTTTCGCCAGTTCTGAGATTATGTCTGCAGCCCATTTGTAGATATTGTTCTCCTTAACTACTTCACGCATCCTGCGCATTCGCTTCTGTCTTTCTTCCTGCGGCATCTCTAGCGATTTCTTAATAGCCTCCGCGAGATGGTCAGTTGCATAGGGGTTCACCAGCAATGCATCTGTGAGTTCTCTAGAAGCCCCGGTGAAGGGGCTGAGAATCAGAACACCATCTTCGTCGAAGCGGCTGGCGACAAATTCTTTGGCTACTAGGTTCATGCCATCGTGTAAAGCGCTGACTATGGAGAAATGGGCCATGCGACGCAGCGCCATCAGAGAAAGTGGAGAAAGGTGCTCATCTAATAAGATTACAGGCTTCCAATACCAGGCAGCGTGTTTCCAGTTCACCTCTTCAACCAGGCTTTTTATCTCCCCATTAAGCTTCTTGTAAGAGGCTATATGAACCCTACTAGGGACACCGGCCTGGATGAAGACTACTTGCCCTATATATTCAGGATGATTCGTAAAAAAACGATCTATAGCCCTAAGCCTGTGAGGAATACCCTTGGTGTAATCGAAGCGGTCTAGGCCCAAACCTATTAACTCATCGTTAAGACCTAGTTTGCCTTTCAGCCTATCGATCTCGGCAGCCACTTTTTCGCTCTGTGCTTCTCTGGATATTGCCTCGAAATCTACGCTGATGGGAAATGACCGCACCGCAGTCTTCTTGGAGCCACGCGTCACCTCGTATCTTTCCTGGTCCACTCTTGCCTCGATAGCCCTGTCTACGGTATCGAGGAAGTTACTGCAATGGTATCGTATGTGGAAGCCCAACAGATCATTGCCCAGCAGCCCATCCAGGATTTCCTCTTGCCAGGGGCATATTCGAAAAGCCTCCCGGTTAGGCCAGGGGATATGCCAGAACTGGGCTACTATGATATTGGGATTTCTCTCCTTTATCATTCTGGGCACCAGCGTTAGATGGTAGTCTTGAACAAAGACAAAGGCTTTCTTATCTCCCACTTCATCCAGAACGTTATCAGCGAAAATCTGGTTCACTTTTCTGTAGGTGTTCCAGGATTGCTCGTCGAATAAGGGTGCGGTATAGGCAATGTGACAAAGCGGCCACAAGGCCTCGTTGGCGAAACGGTAGTAGTAGCCTTCTTCATCCTCTTTGGATAGCCAGACCCGCCTGAGGGAGTACTGAGGCGCTTGCGGTGGCACCATGACCTTGTTTCGTTCGTCCACCACATCCGCGTCAGCGTCACCACTTCCATGAGCTATCCAAGTGCCTCCGCAAGACTGCATCACCGGGTCCAGGGCCACTGTCAGTCCGCTGGCTGGCACCTGGCATTGAATTTCCCGCCCCGAGAACGTATGAACGTAGGGCTCCCTGTTTGAAACCACAATGAATAGATAACCACGCAGCTTTTCCTCAACCAGTTGACGTAAGCTTTCTCTCGTCCACATTGCTTATCCAGTCTCCTTCTGTTTCGTAGCTTCAGGTTGAGTCGGGAACGGATTGCCAAAGAATACTTTAGTATGTGGCCATGGTATCTCAATACCCTCTTCATCGAAGGCCTTCTTCACCCTTTTTCGTATCTCTCCCATTACATCCCACTGCCGGATGGGCTTGGTATCGCCCAGAATCTTGAGCTCAATCCCAGAGTCGCCCAGATTGTCAACCCTCAACACCTGAGGCGTTTTTATGATAAGAGGTACCCACTCGGGCTCCTGAGCCATCTGTTGGCAGACCCGGTTGATGACGGCAATGGCGTGGTCCAAGTCTGTTCCGTACGAGACACTGATGTTCAGATTTACCCTGGACCACTCTTTGGTGAAGTTGCTGGCAACCCTGATCTCGCCATTGGGCACTACATGTACAATGCCGTCCAGATCCCGCAACACTGTACGCCGCAGGTTAATTTGTTCCACCAGGCCGGATATCTCAGCTACTTTCACTACATCGCCCACCCGGTATTGATTCTCCATTACTATGAAGATGCCTGCAATTATATCCTTAACCAAACTTTGGGCACCAAAGCCGATGGCGATTCCCAGTACGCCGGCTCCTGCCATGATGGGAGCAATGTTAATGCCCAGGTCGGAAAGGATGATGAAAGCGGCTATGACTAGGATGAAAACCTGCCCCGCGGTTATAAGAACGCTGCTGAGTGTATTTGCCCTTTTCTGTATTTCTTCGTCCGGTTGCTGGGGTGCCCCGCGGGCGACAAAAGTTTTGATGGCTTTAGATCCGGTGGAGCCGAGGATAAAAAGCGCAGCAATAGATAGCACTAATATTAAACCTATGCGTGTCCCATGTACAACAAGCCAATCCTTAACCGCACTGGTGTCTACGTCAAATAGCCCCAATGCCGCCAGAATTGCTATGAGTATGATCAATATCGGGGTAACTATTCTCAGAGCGCCTATAATCCAATCGTCCAAAGCCGTTTGGGTCTTTGATGTCACTTCAAGCTTGAACCACCGATAAAGGCTGTCAAGCAGCGCTATCCCTCCGTAGGCGGCCAGGATGATAAAAGTCGTATGGAAGGCTCTACCGATTTCGAAATGGGTCGATTCTCTCCAGGGAAGATGGAGTATGGAAAAATACAAACCTGATAAGACTATCCCGATAAATATCGGCCATTCCAGGCTCTCTAATAGCATGTTATCGAGGACCGTCTTAGTCCTCGCTGCCATGCGCTGGGCTACTCTTCTAAAGACGAAGTAAAAGATTCCTGCAAAGACAAAAACAGGCAGAGCGATAGCTAAGGCAAGAAGTATATCCCTCGTAGTAATATCCCCTGTTGTCAACGCTAGTCACCTCTCTCCGATATACTTGCTAGATACGATTGCCAAAGAGGCTTATGCCTCTTGCCAAGCTCCTTTACCCAGGGAAGCACCCTCTCGGCCAGCTTTGAACTGCCCAACAGACATGCAATCTGCCGACATGTTCGTCTGCCTCCTTCTCATAGAATTACATCCAGCAAGTCTGTATATAATACGATTGATTCATCTTGGCGATAAGGTTGTGTTTTTCATTTCCTGATGACTACTTCGCGCAACAGGCGCCACAGGGACAGGTAGCTCTCTTCGAGACTGAAGCTGTAGTTGCTCAAAGCCCAAAGATTAACCAGGCCTTGTATCGTAGCCGATAATAGGATCGCTGCTGTTTCCGGGGCAACGTCATCTCTTAGTTCTCCGCTTTTTGCTCCTTCTGATATGATGTCTCTAATACGCCCCGTGTATCTGTTCAATACCTCAGATGCCTGCCTGTTTAATTTCTTGTCCCCCAGACTGATTATTTCAGCTATAACCAAGAAAGTGACGCCCCTTCTCTGCTCTATAGAAGATATGTGGCTCTTCATTGTGTTATCAATGACTTGCAGTGGCGTAGCGCCGGAGGTCATTCCTCTCTCTATATCTGCAACCAAGGTCGCCTCGATGTCCTCAATCAAGAAAGACAGAATGTCTCGCTTGCTTTTGAAATGCCTGTAGATGGCACCTTCAGTGATTCCTATCTCCTTGGCAATTCTTCTGCCGGTTATGTGCTCACTACCATACTTAATTATCAATTCTCTGGCAGCATCTGCTATTTGTCTTCGACGCACCTCAGTGGTTCGTCGTTTTTGCATTTTTTTTGGCATAGAGATAATTCTCCTTGCGGCTTCGACGATTTGCCTCTACCTGAGCTCACTGCTTTCTCTGTTCTGAATCATTGATTTCGCCTGTACGTGTAAGTAAGTGCTTGCTTACATATTGGCATGAATATGTTCGTATGTCAAGATTACAGATGGCTTAAGTTTGTAAGCAGATCGCGTGGAAAGGGTTGTCTATTATGATTCATAATGATATGCTCTACGGAGGAGCTAAGTATTCATGGATGTTGCTCTAACCATCGTCGTTCTGGGTGTCCTCGTTTTCGTTGCACACCTGCTCACGCTGCTTTTTAACCGCACAAAAATTCCTGATGTACTCTTCTTAAGTCGTTATAGGGCTCTGTCTTGGGCCACTTCCGGGCGTGGTTACCCCAGCCAAATTTGGCGTAGTCGGCCCAATATTCACAGCCGTTACATTGGTTATTATCCTGTTTGAGGCCGGGCTCATGATACATCTGGATGTCTTGCGAAGAGCATTGATAAGAACTACTCTGCTTACAATCCTCAGTTTCATCGTCACTACGCTTGCGGTTGGAGCCATTACGCTTGCGCTGACCGCATACTAACGAGAAAGGGGATCTCCTCCCACATGAACATCCAGACTTTCTCCGACCTTGTAGCTGGCTTCAAAGGGCTAGGAGAAGAGCCCTTGACACTGGTTATGCTTACCATCGGGGTTGTGTTTCTCTACTTAGGCATTGCCAGGCGCTTTGAGCCCCTGCTGCTTATCCCCATTGGCACTGGAATAATCCTGGCAAATCTGCCTCTGGGTGAGTTAATCAAACCGGCTGCAGAGGGGCAGTCCGGCGGGTTTCTATGGTATTTCTACAAATACACCCTATCGAATGAGCTATTGCCGCTGCTGGTATTCTTGGGGTTGGGGGCACTCACCGACTTCGAGCCCATGCTATCCAACCCGCGGACTATTCTA
>Ga0315293_10005235_pt1 | contig 12208 bp, 10 predicted proteins | sample YL17G13_20_MG_FD_203071 | JGI IMG/M metagenome (GOLD analysis project Ga0315293, IMG submission 203071) | Sediment microbial communities from Yellowstone Lake, YNP, Wyoming, USA - YL17G13_20 | ecosystem: Environmental > Aquatic > Freshwater > Lake > Sediment | place: USA: Wyoming | collected... | reverse complement strand
GCCGAAGCCAGTTTGAGCAGCGATTTGTCCGTAGCCATTGCTACCGAGAATACTCGCGCCCTTGCCGCTGAAGCCAGTTTGAGCAGCGATTTGTCCCTAGCCATTGCTACTGAGGCTAGTCACGCCTTTGCCGCTGCCGGTTTGAGCAGCGATTTGTCCCTAGCCATTGTTGCCGAGAATAGTCGCGCCCTTGGCATTGAAGGCGGCTTGCGTGCCGATTTGTCCACAGCCATTGCTAATTTGGCTGCTCTCCGAAGTGACCACGATACACTCGCATCTGGTTCAAGTTCAAATACCGAAAACTTAGTAGCACATGTTCGAGCAATTTGGGATGCTTTCTATGCTGGAACAGCTTTGCCCCTGCGTTACGCTTGATAAATAACCATACATATCCAACATTTTTAATACATTTTAAAAAATAAAATAAGAGAATATTTTTATTTTATTTTATTCTATAAAGTTATTTACATTCATTCATTACATTATATTATTTTTTTAGTCAACGAGTTTCTGCATATGGGACATGTTGTCTTCCGTATGACCCATTTCGCCAAACAGTTTGAATGAAATATATGAGCGCATTTTGTTTTAACCATTTCTTCTTCTTCTTCTTCTTTGTCTTCTTCTTCTTGTTCAGCATTCAAACATATTGAACAACAAACGTCGCCATCGCCATCGCCATCGCCATCGCCATCACCATCGCCATGACAGTGCTGAGAGGACGCTTGAGACGGTGATAAAACCACGTGGTCTTCAACGTCAATATTCAATCTTTCAAACGTTGACGAAGCAGAAGCGACACTTTCTATTGCTACAACGGCTTGGACTGCTGCTGCTTCTGCTGCTTGAAAACCACCATTGTAAATATAGTTGTTGTTCAAATGGTTGATATAAATATTATAAATCAATTCAATATTTTCTCTTTCCGCTCTGTTCAACACGATGTTGTTTAAAATATTATAATCAATATTATTGTTGATTATATTGGAATTGTTTATTCTATTGTGACGGTCGATATGCTCGAGTAAAAATGCTCGATTTGGCACTGGCTCCATTTTCCCGCAATCAATGAAATGGTTGTGTTTATTAGATATAAAAATAAGCAATTCATAATTCAATTTAATAATTAAAAAAATAAAAAATAATAAATTAAATGAAATTAGTTTTATTATGATTGTGAATATTAAATTATCAAGGGTATAAAGAATCTTATAATAAATGGGTTTATGCGCAATTTTCTCTATACATTCTTCGAAACTGTCTGCTCTCTCGAGATAAATCTCTATTCAGTGCGATTTTACAGTAACAACGCATGCATACCAAGACATCGACTTTTGAATTATGTGCATTTTTTGGGGTAACATTGAACAAATGGGCATGTAGTTCTAATAGTGTAGGGTATTTGTAGTACTTTGAACCGTCTTTCCACATTCTTTCAATTTTGCAAATATCAACAGATTTCAGCATTGTGCAAAATTCATTTTTAAACGGAAGTTGCACATATGAATTATCAGAAGAATCAAATCCCTTGTTTCGAATCGCTTCAACAATGAGGATGCGCTTGTCAAATGAAATATTATGTCCAACACAAGAGTCGCACGATTTCAGTGCGCGCTTGAACGCATTAAGTGCATCAACTATTGGCACACCGCGCTCACGAATTACCTCTCTTGAAATTCCGTGTATCTCGACACTTTTAGGAGTTAAACCAACGCTTTCATCAATTTTTATAATTTCATCGTATTCTTCAACTATTTCACCCGTTTCATCATCGTACACTACAAAACTTAACTGAACAATGTGTGGCCACTTTGCTGTGTCGTATATTGAAGCATATTTACTCTCAGGCAGTCCTGTGGTTTCTGTGTCGAAGCAAATTACGCGCATTGCAGTAATTGTTGTAATTGATTGAATACACACTTACCCGTAAATAAAATATCAATTTTTTATAAAGTTTAATTTTTAAATGTAAAAAAAATGAAAAAATGAAATGTAAAAAAAATAATATCAATAATAATACAACCGTATATATACATATTGTAACCCCAAACAAAACATGTCAAAATACGAAGAACTAACATTAATCTCCGGAATTCTAACAATCGCCGCATTTTCTTTTTTAATACAGCATGTTTATGCAACAAAAATAACAGACAATTTAACATATTTTTGGATTTTTTTAAGTCTAACAGGTCAATCTTTATTATTGGCATATGGTAAAATAAACAACATCTTTGGCATCTATTTCCCAGCACTTATTCTCTGTATAGGAATTTCATATGTGCTATATGTAAAAATTACATATAACGAAAATAAAAAAAATACATTTATAAATAAATAAATATCATAAAAATTATTAAATAATAATTAAATATTTTTTTTACAATAGATATTTATATTTATATATATATATTTATATACGTCATATTATCAATAATCTCTCGTAATGAACCTTGATAGAATTCATATATTTATAATATTAATGCTGGCATTAATATGTTCTTCGTGTTTAGGAAGTTTTATGCGCGAAGGTTATGAAAATGATAATTCGGATGTTGAAACTAATGTAAACACAGACCCTGAAGACCCTTCAAAAGTTGCAAATGCAAAATATTCAAATTATAACAACATGTATCACAATTTAGATAGAGAAACTGTGGCATATTCTAATTCAAAACTTTCCAAGGATAAAAAAATAGGCCCCCATTCTCATAAAAGTAAGGAGGGTTATCATGATAGTGATGATGATAACAACATAAATAGTTATGGAAATGTAAATAAGTATCCAAATGTTGAAACGGATAACATGTTGATGGCTGGTAAAAAAATGTTCAAAAATAGTCCAGGTTCGCGTCCAGGTTCGCGTCCAGGTTCTCAAATCCCGCCAGGAAGCGAAGACATGTACATCTTGAAATCTGAAATTGTTCCTCCAGTGTGTCCTGCATGCCCTGCTGTAACAACTTGTCCGACAGAAAAAAAATGTCCACCATGCCCGCCGTGCGCAAGGTGTCCAGAACCAGCATTTGAATGTAAAAAAGTCCCAAATTATTCTGGACAAAATGATTCATATTTACCACAGCCTGTAATGTCTGATTTCAGTCAGTTTGGATTATAATGACAGTTACATTCGAAAACATATTAGAGAGAATTATAAAATAAATATATATTTTATACATATATTTTATAAAAATAAATGATTGGTCTTGGTTGGATAATAATGTATAATTCAATTGTTGAAAAAGGCGTTGATAATAATCATCATCATCAAAAAACCGAACTTGAAAAAAATAATATAAATCTTAATAATATTATTGTTGTTAATAAGATATAAAAACTAACAATGAATGTTTAATAAGATTAATAGGTAACATAAGTCGAATAATTTATAAAATGCAAATGCAAATTGAAATGGAAGAAGAAGTATTAGAACAGTCGTCACATTGTAATGAAAGTCATAATAAATCTATGATGCAACAAATTAATAATAAAGATGTAAAGAATGTGATTACTGCATCGAGTTCAAACATAGATTCATTAAAATATTTGAGAGATAAAATAGAGTTACTAACTGCGTTTCATCAAATTGAAATATTGAGAATTCTGCAGACGAATAAAGTGACATTTAGTGAAAATAAAAATGGCATTTTTGTAAATTTGACATATGTTAATCAGGATATAATTGACACAATTAGCGAGTATATTATTTACGTTTATAAACAAGAATCGCAGCTCAACGAGATTGAAGAAAAAAAAATAGTATTATCCAATCAATATTTTAAATAAGATTAAATTAAGGTTTAAAAATAAGTTCATTTAATATAATAACAACGTTTACACTGACGATATATTATTATATTAAATTTATCATCATCAACATTTATCAAGATATTAAAAAAAATGGAATCATTGAGCGAGGACCAATTAGAAGAGTTAATTTCTTCGTTACAAATGCATGTAATAGGAGTATCAAGTGAAGTGAAAGAGAAGGAAAAAGAAAAAGAGAAGGAAAAAGAAAAAGAGCAAAAAAAAGAAGTGTCATATTTATTTAAAATTAAAGAAAAAGATAGAATGCTTTGGGCATTTTATATAATGTTACATGGCGAAGACGCGTATAAGTATTTGAAAACAAAGTTTGTCGCTGATAAAGAAGTTAGAATAAAATCAGTTGAAAAACTTCAAAAAATGTCAAATGTTTTCAAACAGCATAAACTAAATAGGGGGAGAATTGAAGCAGAGTTATCAAGCGATGCATTATTAACGTTGGAAGGTTTTTTTGGATTATGCATTATTCATAATCTCTCTGCAATCTTTATAAAAAAGAATTGTTATTGTGAATTGTACGGTATCGGATATTCTGATAATCCGCATTTGATTGAGGAAGGTGAAAATGGAATTGGCATACATGTTTTTAAAAGGAAGGAAATGTCAGGTGAAATGGCGAGAGATATTAGAAAAACAAAATGGAAAATGGAGAATGTCCTTGCACCAATCAAATCTATATCGTCATATACTCACTCTGAACTACTTGACATATATAATAAAGTAGTGTTAATATCGTCAACATCAACAAAACCAACAACAAAAGATACAAAAGAGTTGTGTCATCTAAAAGAAAAAAAAACGAAACAATATTTATACGATTATATATGCAAGCAATTTGAATAATTATTTTACATTTGTATTTACATATTATATAAAAATATATAATATGTGTTAATTATTTTGATTATTATTTTAATTATTATAAAATTGAACAAATATAGAATTATATATATAAATTATATAACATGTCTGCTTCTGCTTCTTCTGGAACAAAATCCAAAATACAAGAAAAACAAAATGAAGATAAAGAAAAATTTAATAATATTGTAAAGCTATATTTAGATGCAGTTAAAAAGGAACCAAAACAAAAGGAATCCGAATCTGCAAGTACTACAGAGTTGGAGGTGCGATTTGGAACAATGAAACAGTCTGCGCCTTTAACGAAAGACAATGTTACAAATATCATTAAAAAATTAAAGTCTTTGAATTTTTCGCAGTCTTCTGAAGAATATAGTTTAAGAATATTCTTGAATGACTCCGATGTTCGAATTCAAATTGACGGTTTTTCAATTATACAGAATTTTTGCATTGACAACACCATTGATGATAAAAAAAATGCAAAAATGATTACTAAAAAAAATATGGAACAAACTGTGGCGCGCGAAGATGGTTCAGAATATAAAACAGACGTTAGACCAGTTGATAATTTAGATTTTGATTTTAGGGTTAGTTTGCAGTCAGAAAAAGACATTGGAAAAGAACAGCGCGAAAAGATTATATCCGCTTGGAAGTCAACAGGGAAAATTTCAGGTACATTAGACGCACCACATTTACACATCCTGATAGTCCGGTAAAAATTGATATCAGTATTGTAAAGGATACATTTTCGTCTTCGTCTAAAAGACAATCATACGGCGATTTCAAAACATCGAATATTATGAAGGGTGAAGAAAAATATGAAGTTGAGATTGAAGTGGACAATTCGATTGTAACGGATTCGGACATTTCACTAGAAGGTTTATTAAAACGGTTGAGAGAGGGAATTAAATTGATTCTCTCTGGAATACAATCAAGTAACTTTCCCATATCGAATGACGAGAAACGCGACATTCTTGATGAATATTCCAAATTGATTTATGGAGATGTCAGACCGCCGTCACGCCTAGCGTTTGTTGGACCGTCCTCGGTGACCCTTCAAATAAAAAATATTGCACCTGCGGGATTATATAAAATGCCAAGCATTCGTAAAAATTATTCTGTAACAGACAAAGCAGACGGACTTCGAAAACTGTTATATGTCTCAAAAAAGGGCAGAATATATTTAATTGACCCATTGATGAATGTCCAATTTACCGGTCTTGAAGCAGAAATAAAGGCATTTCACAATACGCTTATTGACGGAGAGCATGTTTTGCACGACAAGGATGGAAATTTCATTAATCTGTATTTAGCATTTGACATTTATTTTATAAAAGGGGAAGGCGTTCGAGAGCGGAGTTTCTATACGAGCAGTAAAGAACACGCAGATAAGTCGAGGTATTCGGAAATGATAAAATATGTTGGGAGTATTGATGCAAAACCGATAATCAAAATTGTTCAGAATCAATTTGTAATTCAAGCAAAGCGATTCTATTTTGATGATGGAGGGGGTTTTGGTGCAGAAGAAGAAAGTGACACTTCTTCCGATAAAATATTCATGTTGTGTAAACAGTGCATTGAAACTGAATACAAGTATGTCACGGATGGTTTGATTTTTACACCGTGCAATACTGGTGTTGGAGGGTCTGCTCCTGGTCAAGTTGGACCTCTTGACCGAAAATTTACATGGGCGCTTTCATTCAAATGGAAACCGCCTCAATACAATACTGTTGATTTTCTAGTAACTACCGTAAAAGACGACAAAACAAACAGAGACAAGGTTGTTGATAAAATTGGAAGAGGAGGGATAAATGCGACAAACATGCTGGCGCAAAAACAAGTCGAGTCGTATAAGGAGCTAGTTTTAAAGGTTGGGTTTGACCCATCCAATCGTTCAAATAAAATAATTCCGAATGCGTGCGCGCTAATCTATGAAGGTGCCATTGAAAAAATGTTTGGAGGTTCGGGTGAATACAAGCCCATACAATTTCTGCCGTCGAATCCGTATGATGTAAATGCCGGAACCATGGAAATAAAATTAAATTCTGAAGGTGACATGGTCACTGAAGAGGGAGCCGAAGTATTCGAGGACTTGACAATTGTTGAATTTAGATACGAGTTTCAAGAAAAGAAATGGGTTCCGTTGAGAATTCGTTATGATAAAACCGCTGAACTTAGAAAAACAGGTAAAAACTTTGGAAATGATTATAAAACGGCAGACAGCGTTTGGTATTCCATTCATTATCCTGTGACTGAAAATATTATTAAAGGCGTTGATAAAACAATTTCATACGAGGAGCTTGCTGCTGCTTCAGAAACATCAGATATAACAGAAAAATATTATAAAAGCAGCGATACGAGAAAAGAAGAAGAACTTACTCACGGGCTCCGCGATTTTCATAACAAGTTTGTAAAGTCTGCGTTAATTTATGAACTGTCTAAATCAGGCGACACGCTCATTGATTTCGCCGTTGGAAAAGGCGGTGACTTGCCAAAATGGAAAGATTCTCGGCTATCATTTGTGTATGGAATTGATGTTTCAAGAGACAATATTGAAAATCCGGTCAACGGGGCATGTGCAAGATATGTCAATTTTATTAGAGAGAATTCCGGTAAACTGGATGCAATGTTTGTTGTTGGAAATACTAGTAGAAATATCAAAAATGGAAGCGCATTTTCAAATTCGAGCCAGTTGACTCGAGAAATCTCTAATTCGGTTTTTGGGAAAGGGAATGTCGAGACATTAAAAAAGGCAGGATTGACAGGAGTTGTGGCAAATTATGGAAAAGGAGAGCAAGGGTTTGACATTTCATCCATTCAATTCGCAGTTCATTACATGTTTGAAAATGAAGAAACGCTGGAGGGGTTCGCTAGAAATATTTGCGAATGCACGAAAAAAGGCGGACTATTCCTCGGGACTACATTCAATGGTAAAAAAGTATTTGAACTTTTGAAAAAAAATGGAATAAAAAAGGGGGAAAGTTTTTCAATATTCAAGGGCGGTGATAAGTCGAAAAAAATTATTGAAATTGTTAAAAAATATGACGATGACCTGCGATTTCCTCCTGACGAGAATAGTCTTGGATATGAAATAGAAGTGTGGCAAGAATCCATCAACCAATACATTTCAGAATTTTTGGTAAATTTTGAATACTTTGACGGCGTCATGTCAAAATATGGATTTGAACCCTTCTTCTTGGAAAATAGGGATGGTGGAATTTTCAGTAAAAGTCGGGCATCATTTGAGGAGTTATTTAAAGTAATGAAAATGTATCATTCCAAGAATTTTGCGTATTCAAAAGCGCTCATCATGTCAAATGAAGAAAAGACCTTGTCATTTTTAAACGACTATTTTATATACAAAAAAGTGAGGGATGTTGACTGTGATAATTTAAAACATGCGGCTGTTGTTCCTGTTGTTACTTCTGGCGTTTCAAAAACATTTGCGCTCCATGATAAGCAGGGTTTAATCTTGACTCGCCTCGCGGATATACTGGTTGACCACAAGTGGAAACAGGTTGACATCAACAGCCCAACTGCCGATTTCGCATGGGTTGGTGCGACAAGCGATGTACATAAGACAGGATTTCTACGATATGAAGACAGTATTTATAATATAAAAACTGTAGTAAAAAATTTACTCAAAGGTAATGGTGTTAAAGGATACAGCACATCTGACCCAGACTACCCTTATAGCAAAAATGTCATTACGGATAAGGCGCAACTTTATATTGAATTGAATAAAAAATGTCCTGAAATTTGTAAGAAATACATGGCGGAGTCATGGATGTTGAGCGATGAAAAGCGCAATTCTGAATATAGCGAAAAGGAAGGCATTTTAATCATCAAACCACTTGGTGTTGGTGCAGGAGGTGGTGAAGGAATTGAATACATTTCCAGTAAAGAAGACTTGAAGGAATTTATAGCAACGCATAAAAAGAAACAATATCTGGTTTCAAAGTATATTAGAAATCCCATGCTTGTCGAAGGTAAAAAGTTTCATTTGCGCATGTATTTTATGGTTTGTATGAGACCAAATAAAAAATCAGACTGGTTCTTATTCGATGAAGGTAAAATTATTACAGCCGAGTTGCCATACAAAGATGCAGATTACAAGAATAAAAAAATACACGATACGCATTTCAAATCAACAAAAAAGAATCGACTGTTTCCGGATTCTAGTGACCTTGGATTAGACGACAAGGAATCTAAAAAAATAATGCAACAGATGCGCGAAGTGTTGCGGTGCGCGTATGATGTTTATAAACCCCACATTGCAACTACGACCGAGTCGAAATATGGTTTTGAAGTATTCGGGTGTGATTTTATGGTTACGAGTGATGGCGGTGTCAAGCTGTTGGAAATTAATGCGAGACACGATTACGGCGTGAATGACATTGAAAAAGAAAATCCGGAAATTTATGAGCGATTCTGTGGGGATTTTTGGGAATGGGTTTATAAAAACGCAATTGAGCCCATGTTTTTGACCAATGTTGAAGAGTCTGAAAAATATGATTCTGAACATGACCGTGTTGTTGCAGTAATCGAAAAGGGCTTTCCGGTTGTTGAACGTTTTTGGACAAAGGATGATGTTGAAGCGGCATACGAGCTCATTAAAACAAAAGTTGCGGATGTTCCCTTGTCACTGCTTAAGAAGGAACACTACATTGATGAAACTTCTTACAGTATTTTATCGGGAAATAAAGAAACAGAAGAGGTTAATGCATTCATTAGAGAATACGTGGGTGCAAATGATAATTTGAAATTTAAAAGTGGAAATACCGCTGCAGAATTTATATCAATCAAGTCGCCTGATGATACCATATTAGATAAAGATTATTTATTGGTTGATTATTTTACAGAACCCTCGAAAATAACAGTGCGTATCGCAAAAGGCGAGCCGTCGTTGGAAGACCACTTTAAAAATGGCACGCTTGTGGAAAAGGCGCTGCGTTTATTGAAACGAAAGTCAATAGAGCCAACAGACGAGTCGCTGCACGAGATTATTGTGCACCAGTCGGATGAGCGCACTGAAAGCCAAGAGTCGAGAATAAATATGAAAATGTCAATGATTGATGGTAAAGACAAAAAAGTGTACTTGTCAAGTGCAGAGAACGCATACGTGTATGTGATTATGTGGAAATTATTATTTCCAGAGATGTCTGCAGATGATTTTTCCGGTGTGAAGATTTTGGATGGGGCTGGAGGATACGGCAGTCGTTTGATGGCGGCAATCATGCTGAATGCTAGTTATGTCGGCGTGGAACCCAATCCGCTTTCTAGTCCGGGGTTTTCTAAAATGATTGAAATGTTTGGTTCATCGGAAAAACAAAAAATGTTGGAGGACGGACTTCCGGGTGCAGTCGGTGTGGAAAATTTACCGTTGTGCTGGGCAGACATTGTAATGTTCAGTCCTCCTATGTGGGGAAAAGAAGTCTACAATGATGATACGGTGAAAAATCAGTCTACAAATATGTTTAATAATGAAAAGATGTGGCTGAAAGAGTTTTTACACGCGTCCATTGAAGTTCTTTGGAGCCGTCTTCGTGTCGGAGGATACATTGTGTTTCAGAGCGTTCGGTATGATTACATTGGCGAACACATGATTAAAGAGCATGTGGAAAAACAAAAGGATGCCGAATTCAAAGGTATCTTGTCGCGTGTTACAACTGGCGGAAGATATAAACCAAATTGGGTTTGGCAAAAAACAAATGGTTCAAGTGCAAGTGTAACTGAAAGTAAAAGTTCAGTAGTTGAAAAGGAAAGCGTAAAAGGTGAAGAAAAAGGAAAAGGGGAAGATGCAGATGCACCAGATGCATCTGAAAGTGAAATTCCAAAAAAGAAAAATAAAATAGTATTTAAAAAAAATAAAACAGTTAAAAAAACCCCACAGGAATAATATAAAACTTATGAAAACAATTTAGATATTTAATTGGATACAAATTAGTCTTATTAAATATTATATAAATAATAAATAATTGATATGAGTATTTTTTTGTTACCAAAAATTGCATATGATATTCAAGATGAAGACATTGAGTTTAAAATGATTGATTCGACTCCAGATGCATTCATTTCGAATTCATTGTGCGAAATGTTGAGTAGAACCAAACTTCAGATTGAGCCTATAGAAAATAGTTGGGACAATTACAAAAAACTAACAAATCCATATGAGTTTATTCACACGGTTGTTCCAGGTTGTAAAACGCAGGTCAGTCGAATGAAGCCGCTATCGCGTTCATTTTATAAAATGATTGAAATATGTACACAATTTAATCTGTGTAAAGGTGAAAAGTGTAAAAGTGTTGGAAATGTGCGTCATGGAAATGATTACATTTTTTCAAACCATCACTTTGGGGGAGACAGTAAGAGTGGCGCGAATAGCAACAGTGTAAATAATCTAAATAATCATAACTCATTCATGCAATTTGTTACAACTCCTGAAGAGTCATTATTTCCTACACACCATTCTGAACCAATATCATCATTTCATCTTGCCGAAGGTCCAGGAGGATTTATTGAAGCGGTTTGTCACATGAGAAACAATTCCAACGACGTGTACTATGGAATGACGCTTGTGAATAATGACTCAAAGTGTCCTGGATGGAAAAAGAGCAAGAATTTTTTAGAAGAAAATCGAAATGTAATCATTGAAAAAGGAATAGATGAGACTGGAAATTTATTATCGGTGGAAAATTTTGAATATTGTTATAAAAAGTATGGCAGAACGATGGATTTAATTACGGCGGATGGAGGAGTTGACTTTTCTGAAAATTTCAATGACCAAGAACACACTGCAACAAAGTTAATTATTGCCCAAGTTATTTACGCGATTTCAATGCAATCAACTGGTGGAAATTTTGTGTTGAAAGTTTTTGATATTTTTTCAAATGCTACAGTTGACGTGTTGTATTTACTTTCGTCTCTCTATAAAGAAGTATACATCATGAAACCAAAAACAAGTCGATATGCCAATTCAGAAAAATATGTGATATGTAAAGGTTTCAATTTGAATAATATTTTTAATATTCAAAAATTAATATATGCATTTCGTGATAATTTTCACAATTTGAATTCAGAATTAAACATTGAAACATTTTTTAAATTCAAACACGACCGCGCATATCTAACAAGAGTTGAAGAAATCAATGTAGTATTTGGAGAGAATCAAATTGAAAATATTATAACTACATTAAATTTAATTATGAATAAAAGTACAGAAAAAAATGAAAATTTTAAAAAAGCAAATATACAAAAGTGTGTACAATGGTGTGAAAAATATAACATTTCACATTATAAAGTAGTTCAAACGGTTAATATTTTTTTACCATTTGGTTAATTTGGTTAGTTGGTTGATTTTTTTTGAGAGAATAATATTCGCTCGCACATTATATAGATTATTGTAAAATCTATATAATTATAATTTAAACATATATCATGAATATATTTAGCATGCAAACAACATTACACTTACTTTATAAAACAATAAGTGGAAGTAAAAAGAAAGAAAGGTTTGAAACTATTCTTG
>Ga0315293_10005234_pt1 | contig 12209 bp, 3 predicted proteins | sample YL17G13_20_MG_FD_203071 | JGI IMG/M metagenome (GOLD analysis project Ga0315293, IMG submission 203071) | Sediment microbial communities from Yellowstone Lake, YNP, Wyoming, USA - YL17G13_20 | ecosystem: Environmental > Aquatic > Freshwater > Lake > Sediment | place: USA: Wyoming | collected... | reverse complement strand
GATTTCAAGTCCGTCGTCACCTACAACGGCAAGGCGTTCGATATGCCCCTCCTGGAGACCCGCTTTGCCCTCCAGCGGAAGCGCTTTCCGCTCGCGGGCCTGCCGCACCTTGACTTCCTCTTCTCGGCCCGCCATCTCTGGAAACACAGGTATGAGAGCTGCCGGCTCTCCCACTTGGCTCGGGAGATCGTCCGGGCGGACCGGGACGAGGACATCCCCGGCGCCGAGATCCCCATCCGGTATTTCCAATATATCCGGTCGGGGGACTTCTCCCTTATTGAACCCATTCTCTATCACAACCAAGAGGACATCCTGTCCCTCCTCGGGGTGGTCATCGAAGGCGCGCTTCTTTTCGACCGCGGCCGGAGGCCTTCTCAGGATGAGACGGATGCCATGGACCTGGTCGGCATCGGGAGACTCTACGAAAGCGCCGGCGACCTGGAGAGGTCCATCGAGCTTTTTGAAAAAGCCCTCGAAGGGGAATTATCGGGCGAGGTCTCAGTCCACATCCGGACGAAGCTCGGCCGTCATTTCAAGAAGAACCGGGCCTGGGATAAGGCCGTCTCGCTTTGGAAGGGCGCGGCCGGGTGCGATGAACTCTCCAGCCGCCGCGAGCTGGCCATGTACTTCGAGCACAAGGAAAAGAATTATGAAGAGGCCATCCGGACCGCCGAGGAGGGGTTGGCTTGGGCGATGGGCGTTTCCCTTCAATACGAGCAAGATTTCCGGAAGAGACTCGAGCGGCTTACGGCCAAAGTCCGGAGGCGGCAGGAGAAGTCCAAGAAATAGGGCGGATTTGAAAAATTCGATCCGTTGGGCTATATTAGCTCCGCTTTCCGGCTTCCTTATGCATGCCGGACGAGCCCGTGCGCGCCCGTAGCTCAGTTGGATAGAGCGTCTGACTACGAATCAGCAGGTCGGGTGTTCGAGTCACCCCGGGCGCGCTTTCTTTTTTCCCCATATAAACCCAAAATTCCTTTCAATTGGATTCTGCCCGTTTCTGCTAATTTCATCCTCAAAGTGGACAAGGTAATGGACAACGGGATTTCGAGCTGAGCCCGTTCAGTTACTTAACTTGGACCCGCAGTCGGGAATATCATTTTTTTGTGAGGGATGGTATCGATTCCGAGCACATTGGGAGGGAAAGCTGCGCAGCGCGAAAAATCAAATCCCCCGGGCCGTTGTTCGTTTAACCCATCACAACATGCACCTGGTGTTGGCCGCTATCATCCAAAAGAGGGATCTCGTTTCCAGGCAAAGGCTGCCCATCCAGGGTAACTTGCTTGACGCCCCGGTTGACGCCCCGCGGGTTGTCCACACGAATCTGCCAGGTCGTCTTTTTATCGCGGTATGACACTTGATAATGCGGCCAGTCCTTGGGGATGCAGGGATCGATATGTAACGTTTTGCCCATTCGGCGTATCCCTAAGATTGCCTCCAGTCCCAAGCGATACATCCAGGCGCTCGAACCGGTATACCAGGTCCACCCGCCGCGCCCAGTGTGTGGCGGCACGCTGTAGACATCGGCCGCGACCACATAAGGCTCAACCTTGTAGCGAGCCGCCTTCTTGGGCGTATCGCTCTGATAAATCGGGTTGAGCAATCGGAACAGAAATTCGGCGCGATCTCCTTGTCCCAGTCGGGCAAAAGCCCAAGCGACCCATAGCGCTGCATGGGTGTATTGCCCGCCGTTTTCGCGGATTCCCGGCGGGTAGCCTTTGATGTAGCCGGGATCGTGCGGCGTCTTGTCGAACGGAGGGTTAAAGAGCAGCAAAAGTTGGTCGTCCGGTCGTAAGAGATGGTTGATGACCGACTCTATGGCTTGCGCCGCGCGCGCCGGGTCACCAGCCTCGGACAAGACAGCCCACGATTGGGCAATCGAATCAATCTGGCATTCGCGATTCGTAGCCGATCCCAAGAGCATGCCGTCGTCGAAATAGGCGCGCAGGTACCAATTTCCATCCCAAGCGTTGGCCTCCAGCGCTTGGCTCAAGTCACTTGCCCGCCGCCGGTATGTAGCGCCCAGTTTGTGATCGCCCTTAAGGTCGCACAGGCCAGCCAGGCGGGTCAAAGTCGCGTGCAGGAACCAGCCCAGCCACACGCTTTCCCCCCGGCCCTTTATGCCCACGCGGTTCAGGGCGTCGTTCCAGTCCCCGCTGCCTATCAGCGGCAGGCCATGCGGTCCCGAAGTTGTTCCCTTCTCCAAGGCTCGCCGGCAGTGTTCGTATAGCGTGTCCGCTTCATCGCTGGTCGGATACCGGCCGTAGCGGTTCTCCTCTTCCGTCTCCAATGGGACGGCCTTGCGAAATGGTTCCTTCTCCTCGAGGATGGATTCGTCGCCGGTAGCCGCGACATACTGAGCTGTTATAAACGGAAGCCACAGCAGATCGTCGGAGCAGCGCGTCCGGACACCGCTCCCTGAAGGCGGATGCCACCAGTGCAACACGTCCCCGGCTTCAAACTGATGGCCCGCCGATCGCAGGATATGTTCCCGGGCGAGGTGAGGCGCGGCGTGCAACAAAGCCATCACGTCCTGCAACTGATCCCGGAAGCCAAAAGCCCCGCTCGATTGGTAGAACGCCGAGCGGCCCCACACCCGGCAGGATAGAGTCTGGTATAGCAGCCAGCGATTCAACAACAGATTCATGGCCGGATCAGGAGTCTGCACCTGGACGGAAGCCAAGAGATCATCCCAGAATCCAGTGACCGCCTGCCAGGCAGCCTTGACCTGTTTCGCGTCTTGATATTGTCTGACGAGTCGCAATGCCTCTTCCCGATCCGCGCCTTCGCCCACCAGGAAAAAGATTTCTTCGGCCTCGCCCGGCTTCAGGTCCAGATGAAGCATCAGGGCGGCACACGGGTCCAGCCCGGGCTCCACGACGCCGGCCAGACCGATGCGATCAAGTGCGGCCGGGTGGCCGTGGTTTCCTAGGCGCCCGAGGAACTCCGTCCGATCCGCCGTCAGGCCGTGAAGTCTTTTGTTGGCGGTCACGAATGCCACCCGTTCGGCGAATTCGGCGTTATAGGCATTGCGGGCCAAGAGCGTCTGGGTATCGCTGTCGAACTCGGAGACGATGTATTGTTGAGTGATGTCGCGGGTGGCGCCCAATACCCATTCGAGGTAAAAGGTCGCCGTGATCCGTCGCGTGTATTTCCACGTGTTCTCCAATCGCAACTGCATCACCTTGACCGGCGCGTCCCGGACGGCAAAGAGCCGCAACCTCTGTCTGAGGCCGTGACTGTTGTGCTCGAAAACGGAGTAACCCGCGCCGTGGCGGATGAGGTAGGGAGCCGGCGCGGGGCAGGGCGAAGGCGTAGGTGACCAGACCTGGGCCGTCTGCTCGTCGCGCAGATAGAGCGCCTCGCCCGGGGGATCGGTCACCGGATCGTTTGACCAGGGAGTGAGCCGGTTTTCGCCGCTGTTGACCGACCAGGTGTAACCTCCGCCCGCTTCGGAGACTAGGAAGCCGAAATCGGGATTCGCGATGACATTGACCCAGGGAGCGGGAGTCCGCTGGCCCGGTTCAAGATAAATGACATACTCGCGTCCGTCGGCGCTGAAGCCGCCTAGTCCGTTATCGAAGAGCAGATCCGTCGGGCGAGCGAGCCGCGGTGTGGACTCCACCTCCTTCGAATCGGGAGGAACTGGATTAAAGGGAGGCAAGTGAGTCGGTTGCTTGCGCAACGCTGCCAATTGGTCACCCAGCGAACCCTTCCCCCCATTGAGGACGACTCGAGCCGCTGTTTCCAACAGCACTCGGTCGGCCCCGCCCATCTGGTCGGCATATAAAACGAAGACCCCCCCGCGCTGGTTGAGCCAATCTCGGCTGTTCATGCGGGCTAGCAAGTGTTGCAGTTGGCTGTTCATCTCCTGGTTATAGCTAGACCCCTGCTGGTTGAGAATGACGAGATCGATCTTGATCTGCCGGTTGCGCCAGAAGGCGTGCGCCTGGAGCGCTTTTTGGACCAACCCCAGTTCATCTTGACTGTTGAGATGTACCAGGAGAATGGGATAGTCGCCGGAAAGGCCAAAGGCCCACAATCCCGGGGGCCCCTTGCGATTTGCCGCGAGTATCTCCGGGGCGGCGCGCAGAGCGGCATGGGGATAAAGAAGAAGAGATAGGAGTTGTTGGATGCCATCCAGGTCTTTAGCGGCAAGGCCCAGTTGACTCAGCTCAAATTCGGAGTGAGAGCGGGACAGGTCAAACGCTCGTTCGATCTCACGCCAGGCTTGATAGCGGCCGGAGAGCGACAATGCCTTTTGGCGAGACTCCGCCGCCAGGGTGACAAAGGCAACTTGTACCGTCGCATGAGGCTGCAGTTCGATTTCCTGGACGATCGCCATGATCGGGTCCAGTGGTGCGCTCGTAAACGGCAAGCTTCCTGCGAGTTCCGAAACCTGCCGCGGGCTTAGGGCTGCGGGATCCCGGAACGACCGGCCTCGGCCCAGAAAACGGCCGCGGTTGTTTTCATAAGCGTGCTTCGTTTTATATCTCGGTTGAGCGACTGCGAAATGAGCCAGGTAGATCGGCTCTTCTGCCTCCGAACGAGGGCGGCGACGGAAAAGCAAGGCGTTGATTTCAGGCAGGTGCTCGCTCTCAATAAACATCTTATTGAACGCCGGATGACGCTGGTCGACAGCCTGAGGCGCAAGGACAATTTCACCATAGCTGGTCAGGGCCAGGCGCCGGAAGCGGTCGCTGTGATTGGTCAGAGATATGCGCCGGATCTCGACGTCCTCATCCGGCCGAACCGTGATTTCCATCATCAGGTGGATGCCGTGGTCGCTGCGCCGGAATTCAGCCAGGTGGGCATAGAACTGCACCGTCTGACTTTCGGGCGGCGCACCCATTGGTTGGCAGGCGGCGGACCAAACCGCGCCGCTCTCCTTGTCCTGGAGATAGATCCATGTTCCCCAGGCATCCAGCGTCGTGTCGGCCCGCCAGCGCGTGAGGTCTGTCTCTCGCCAACGACTAAAGCCGCCGCCGGCGCTCGTAATCAGCAGGCCGTAACGCCCATTCGAGAGGAAATGGACCTGGGGCGCGGCGGCCTGGACAGGGACGCTCCAGGGTGCAGGGACGACCTGAGGTTGGACCGGTCCACGTTCGGCGACACGGGCTTCCTCCGGAGACAAGGGCTCAAGGGGAACATCGTATGGCGTTTTTTCTTGAAGGAGCAGTTCGATGCTTTGCATTAGGGGATCAGAGTGGAAACGCCGCACCATGACGTCGTCTTGCAAGCCGTTGACCAGCGACAACAGGATCAGACCCTGGTGATGCGCCATGTAGGAACGGACGATGGCATGCTTCGCCCCCGGAGGCAGCCGGGAAGGCGTAAAGTCAACCGACTCGTAAAAACCATAGACGCCCAGCATCTTCAACTTGGTCAGGCGGGCGATGTTCTCCATCACCTTGCGCGGGCGGAACGGCAGGGCCAGCAATGAGGCGTAGGGCGCCACCACCAAATCCTCGGCCAGGTTGCGCCTGAATCCCAGTCCCGGCACGCCGAAGCCCCGGTATTGATAGTTCAGGTTGGCGTCAAAGGCATAGTATCCCGATTCGGAAATGCCCCACGGCACGCCGTTCTGTTTGCCGTAAACGATCTGGTGGTCAATGGCGGCACGGCAACTGTGCTGCAAAAGCGTACCTTCATAATTACGCATCAACTGCGCAGGCATCAAGTACTCAAACATACTCGCGCCCCAAGACAGAAGCGCCCGCGTACCGTCCACTTGAGTCAGGGGCCGGCCCAAGTGCAGCCAATGGCTTAACGGAACCTCGTTTTTGGCAATGGCCACGAGGCTGGCGATCCGCGCTTCTGAAGCAAGTAAATCATAGCAGTTGTTATCCAGTTTTTCCGTCTCGACGTTATAGCCGATGTGAAACACTAGACGCTGTGGGTTGAATAGGAACCCAAAATCGATTGCCTGAAAATACCTCTCGGCCTGCCCGTTCAGATCCTTAAAGTCGATCAACAGGGATTGGGCGGCCGTCGCGGCGGATTCCAACTTCTCCGCCAAGCGCAGGCACCAATCCCGGGCCTCTTGGACCCATTCGGCATGCTCAGGGCGAGCCTCGTCGGGCAAAAACTCTCCCCCAGGATGCCAGCCCTGGTCGGCCGCAGTGAGATCCGAGTTTGGGGCAAGGCTATCTAGCTCGCTTTGCAGTTCTGCCAACGTCGCCTGCCCCGCTTTGCAGACTTCCCCCAATTCCTCCAGGTTTGGCGTGGCGGGCAAGGCGTCTCGTAACGATTGCCAGGCCTCGCGAACGGCCGGAGGCACGTTTGAACGGGCTAAGAGTCTGGGAGGTTGACTTAAAAATGACAGCCAGGGGAGGAGGCGCTCGATCTCGCGTTTCATACCATAGAGGTGGTTTCGTGCCCGGTCGATAGAGAAGGACAGCCGGCGCAGCGCCTCGTCGTCTATGGTCTTCGTCTGGGATTCGACCAACGACGTTAATAGTGGCACGAGTTCATTTTCAAACTCGCCGGCGAGCTTTAGCGGCAGAGGTGCCCAAGCCAGGCGATTATTCTTTACGGCTTGAATCTGCTGCTGGATCCGCGCCAGACGGGCCTGACAGGGCATGACCGCCGACTGGAGGCCGGCCGCCTCAATATCCTTCATAACATCGCCCAGGAGGCTCAAGGTATCGAGGCAGCCCTCCCAGGTTTGCCAACGCAGAACAGGAGCATGAACCAAGGCCCGGCAACCTTGCCCGAGCGTGCGCAGGCAGGCGGCTAGGTTGCCGCTATCCACGGTAGAGACGTAACGCGGCGGAAGAGGCTCCAGACGGCGCGTATCATACCAGTTCAAGAAATGGCCTCGATACCGCTCAAGTTTCTCCATGCTCTCGAAGGCGTTCAGCAGGCGGGAAGACAGATCCAACAAGCTGATGTAGCCTAGGTCGTAAGCCGCCAGGGTGGAAAGAAGCAACATGCCGAAATTGGTCGGTGAGGTGCTGTGCGCGATCATTCCCCGCGGCGTTTCCTGAAGATGGTCCGGGGGCAGCCAGTGATCTTCAGGTCCCACGCTATGTTCGAAAAAGAGCCAGGTACGTCGAGCCAGGTGACGCAACAGTTGGCGTTGATCGGTGGAAAGCGATGTGGGGGCATAGCGTGTCGGGCGGGAAACCCAGTGGACCACCTGGGGAGAAATGAACCAGGCGATCAACAGCGGCGCGGCAACGGGCAGGGCGGATGGATTGAACAGCACAGTCAACAGGGCTAATACCGCCGTCAAAAGCAGGGCAGAAAACATTTTTTTCCACGTCACTGCGCCGGCAAACAGGCGGACCGTATCCGCGGCGGTCGTCCACTGGAGGAGGTGTTTTCGAGAGACAAACAACCGCGCGAGAGTGACGATAATTCCGCCGAGCGTTAGGATTATCTCATAGGGAAGAAGAACGAGCGACAAAATCCAACGAATCACACCCTTTCGAAGCGGCTGGAGAGCCCCCTGCCAAGACCTGCCCTTCACCGTTCGGAGCAAGCCGAGAACGGAACCCGTGAAAACGGGGACTGCGGGCGTCAGAAGTCCAAACAGCGTCCAGGCCAAGGGCGAGCCGGGCAACAGCAGCCAACCGGCAACGAAGAGCCCTAATAAAGCCGGAGAAAGCAGGCTGCGGCGCAGGTTATCCAGGATCTTCCAACGGTCGATGACGGAGAGGTCGTTCGGTATCGTTCCTATCCCTGCGGACGGGACTCTCGGCAGCAGCCAGGGCAATAACTGCCAGTCCCCGCGTATCCAGCGGCGCGACCGGCGGACATAGACAAGGTAATGTGGGGGAAAATCTTCAAACAAGACGATATCCGTCACCAGCCCCACGCGGCCGTGGACTCCTTCGATCAAGTCGTGACTGAGGAGCGCATTTTCGGGGATACGTCCGGACAGGCTGCGCTCGAAAGCGTCCACGTCATATATGCACTTGCCGACGTAGATCCCTTCACCGAATAAGTCCTGATATACGTTGGACACCGCCTGGGTGTACGGATCCAAACCGACATCTCTGGTAAAAATCCGGGTGAATGGCGAGCGGATGGCGCTGACCGAAGCGATTTCCATTCGAGGCTGCAAAAGGGTATAACCGGCGACGACGGCACCGTTGCGCGAATCGAACTCGGCTCGATTCAGCGGATGGGCGATCGTGGCGACGAGTCGACAGGCGGCTTGTGGGGGCAAGATCGTATCGGCATCCAAGGTGATGACGTATTTGATCCCGGGTAACACCTCAAGGTCGCCCATCTGCATCCGGAAGCCGGCTTCTGCGCCGCCTCTTAGTATGAGATTCAACTGGTGCAGCTTGCCCCGCTTGCGCTCCCAGCCCATCCATCGTTCTTCGCGCGGGTTCCACATAGCATCGCGGTGGAAAAGGAAAAACGGGTTGGCGGTCTGCCGATGATATCGCTCATTGAGCGCTTGGATACCGGACTTGGCCCGCTCGACCAATGCCTCAGAGCCCGGCCGGCGCGGTTGTGGAGCGTCAGGCAGGTCGGTGAGCAGGGCAAAGTACAGATGTGAGTCCTGATTACGCAGAAAGTGCAACTCCAACTGTCGAAGCAAAGAGTCCACCTCGATGGCGCTGGTCAGGAGCGAGGGGATGACCACCATGGTTCGGCACTCGGGAGGAATGCCGTCGGAAAAGTCCATTTTCGGAAGGATTCTGGTCGGAACGGTTAGGGTTATGATCCAGTTGACTAAGCTGACGGAAACGGTCACAGCAGCCACGAGGAGAAGCACGCTCGCCCCGATCCATTGAGTCAGGGCTGCGCCGGCGTTCCTGGTGTAACTCATTCCGCCCATCAATAGGATCAGGGCAAGTAGCCAAATACTTCCCAGGTACACCAGCGTCGCATGATCGAATATCCATCGGCGCAGGTTTTCATGCCAGGGAGGGTGATAGCCCAACCGGGTCTCGAGCATCGTGCGCCCCGACTCCAACAGGTAGGTGCCAACATGAGTGGCTCGCGGCGCTTTCGATCCCGTTAGGGATCGAGGGATATGTGTTCCGTTTGTTGATTCTCCCGCGGTCTCGCAGCCTGAATCGCCGGGAGGGTTTTGGGCCAAACGGATGGCTTCTCGTGCGACTTCCTGCTCATTCCGTCCCGTCGCGAGAGCCAGTTCCTCGATCACCTTGCGATACCGGTCGCGTGACTCCTTATCCATTTTGGGATAGACCTGCGCCGGATCGGTTCGCAAAACCAGCTCCACCCGACTGACCTTTTCAAAAAAGGCTTGCCAATCTTGGATCGCTAGAGTTCGCAGGCTCATGATGCAGTTGGCAACGATTTCATCGTCCGTCGTCTTGCCTTTCAATGTTAGGACAGGGAGCGGATTTTCCCTTTGAAGACCCGTGATTCGGCTGACGGCTTGAGTCAGACACTCCATGATGGCAAGGCGCAGCATGACCGGTAGCGCCCACAACTCGGCCGTCGTCAGGGGGGTGATGTCTTGAAAGAGTTGGACAGAGCGGTCCACACGATCCATCTCGAGATACGCCTCATTGTTCACAACCAGTTCTCCCGCGACGGCATAGATGCGGGGGGTGCCCTCCAGAGGGTTTGCGCTGATTTTTGGCAACTGACGGTAGAACCCGGGCGGCATGTCCTCGCGGATCTGGCGGAAGGTTTGCTGCACCACGTAGAAATTGTCCAGCAACCACTCGGCCGCATACGAGAAAGGTTCCTTCCCCGACAGTTCTCTGAAGTGTCGGGCCGCATCTCGCAGAAGTGATTCCTGCTCTGACATGTAATCGAGGAGTGCCGGCTTGTGGGCAGGCTTACGAATGACCACCCGAGTCTGCACCGGCTGGCGCGCCAGGTTCTCCAGCGCATCGGTCAGCGCCGCATCATCGCCGGCGCGAGGCTGGTTTGATGATGGGTTTGGGCCGGCTGGCTTATTCGCCATGCGTTATCGTCTGCCGAATTCTTTAAAGGAGACTTCGGCCTGAGTGGACGCTATTTTGTCCTGGGGAACATCCTGCACGATCAGCAAGGGGGCCGCTCCATAAGTAATGAAGCTGCAGACAACGCTGCCGTAAGGCCACCGCGTTATGGCGGATAGGCCGTGAGCGCTTAAAAGGACCAGGTCTATCTCCTCTTGATCTCCCAACTCATGCAGCGTTGCCGCGGCGTGGTCGCTGACGAGGAGGCGCATTTGAGTTTCCCCAGAGAGGCGGGACTGAAGTCCGTTGAGGTACCGGACCGCTTCAGCCCGGTTGCGCTCGACGACTTGGTCAGCCAGTTCGATATCCTCGTGCGTCGGAGGCGTTTGCCGGGGCATGATCGGTCGCTGAATGACGTGAGCCAACAGGATTCGAGCCTGATGGGAATGGGCCAGGGTGGCCGCCGCGGGCAGGGTGCACTCGGCTCGGTGCGATCCATCCAAGGGAAGGAGTAATCGCCGATAGCGAAGGCCGCTCACTGCCGTCGAGGTCGGCTGATAGGCCCGCACGATGAGGATCGAAGTGTGGGCCCGCAAGATGATTTTTTGTACGACGCTGCTCACGTTCCAGCCGCTCAAGCCGCTCTGCCCGTGGCTGCTGAGGATGATGAGATGGATATCGTTATGGCGAGAAAACTCGACGACCCGTTCGGCGGCTTGGCCTTCCAGAATTTGCATCTCGGTCGGCAAGCCGACTTTTCGCAGGCGGATAGTCAGGTCGTTCATGTAGGTTTCCGCCTCGGCCTTCCTGATCTGCCAATTCAGCGGGTCAACGGCGCGGCGCCAGCTCTCCCGGTTAGCGACATCCATGACATGCAGGAGCTTGACCTGGGACTTGAAGGCCCGGGCTACGGCTATGGCGTGGGGCAGGACGCACTCGGCCAAAGACGAGCGATCTACGGGAAGAAGGATTCTGTTGAACATATTCCCTCCTGAGCGCCAAAATCGACGAGTCCCGCGGCCGTCCCGCGAAAGGGCATCTGTCGGGGCGGAGGGGCGCAAGATGAGCGGCTACGAGATCCTTGAAGGGGGACTCTTTCTCCTCGGGTGCTTGGGGCGCATGACCTGCGCCCCTTTATTGTACCCCTTTCAAGGCTAGAGTTCTAGCTCCTCGAAAACGCTTTCCGGAGGAGAAATCGGAGTCATCGCCTAACCGGCCTTCTGCTGTTTCCGTAAAATGAGCGCTGTCTTGATGAAGTCGTCCAGGCCGCCGTGGAGGACTCGCTCGGTGTCGCCCGTCTCGAGCCGGGTCCGGAGGTCCTTGATCATCTTGTAGGGGTGGAGGACGTAGGACCGGATCTGGTTGTCCCAGGCGATGTCGGTCTTGGCGTCCTCGAGTTTTTCGAACTTCTCTCGCTGCTTTCGCCGCTCGAGCTCGTAAAGCCGGGCCTTGAGGACTTTCATGGCCGAGGCCTTGTTCTTGTGTTGGGAGCGCTCATTTTGGCACTGGACGACGATCCCAGTGGGGGGGATCCGGACGGCCGAGTCCGTGGTGTTGACGTGCTGGCCGCCCTTGCCGCCGGCCCGGTAGGTGTCGATCTTGAGGTCCTCGGGGTTGACCGCGATCTCGATGTCCTCGTCCACCTCGGGATAGACGAACACGGCGGCAAACGAGGTGTGGCGGCGCTTGTTGGCGTCGAAGAGGGAGATGCGGACCAGACGGTGGACGCCGATCTCCTGGCTGAGGTGGCCGAAGGCGTCGTCGTCCTCGTCGAAGAGCGTCTGAAGATCCGCCTCGTCCAGCCGTTGGCCGAAGTCGGCCAGGCTCTGCTCGAAGCCCTTGTGCACGGCCTCGCCTTCGCGGGCCAGGTCGATGAAAACGTCGAGCTCCTCCTTTTTTTCATACAGGCCGCCGAGGAAGGCCACTTCCCGCTCGAAACGCTTTTTCTGCCGCTGGAGGAGGAGGGACTTCTGCTGGTCCTGTCAGACTTCGGGGGTCGACAGGTCCCGATTCAGGATCGCGAGATCGGCTTTCTTGGCTTCGAGGTCAAAGAAAACCTCGAAGCTCGTCGAATTTGGAGAAGGCGAGGAGCGCCCGCGATTCGAGCTCGCTCCAATGGCCGGCCGTTCGGGCCGCTGTGTCCGTACCCTTGCGTTTCCCATTGCCTCCGACGAGCGGTAACTGCTGTTGACGTTTTCTCGACATGATTGCCCTTCGGAGCCGGGGCTCCTCCCGTTTTTCAGGGAGACCCGATCTCATCCATGACATTGGCCCGTTTCTTGAGGCCATTCTCCCGCTATGGCGGGAGTCTATCGTCCTCGACATCCGGAG